>Ga0055584_100005520_pt1 | contig 12394 bp, 11 predicted proteins | sample OSDHelmetaG_FD_58716 | JGI IMG/M metagenome (GOLD analysis project Ga0055584, IMG submission 58716) | Pelagic marine sediment microbial communities from the LTER site Helgoland, North Sea, for post-phytoplankton bloom and carbon turnover... | ecosystem: Environmental > Aquatic > Marine >... | reverse complement strand
CCGCGTCGTCGTCGTCGGCCGCGTCGTCGTCGTCGGCCGCGTCGTCGTCGTCGACCACGTCGTCGTCGTCCACCGCGTCGTCGTCGTCGGCCACGTCGTCGTCGTCCAGGGCCGAGTCGTCGTCGTCGGGGAGGGGGCCGGGCTCTTCGGGGCAGCCGGCCAGGAGGACCGCGAGGGCGAGGAATTTCCGCATGGAGGCAGCTTTGGCGGACCGGCCCGGGCGGTCAAGGGCGACGCGGGCGTGGGGGTGCCCAGGCGAGGCGGGAGCCCGCGCGCGTGAGGGGCTCGCCCGTGCATCCTCCGCACGGGCCAACGGGCCTTTGTTTGCGTCCCGGCGAGGTCCCCCTTGCGCCGTCGGAAACCATCCGTAGAATCCGCCTCCCCGCATATTCTGCGCATAACATGCAGAGCGGCTGGAGCGAGACCATGGGCAAGCAGAAGGTGAACAAGGTCGTCCTCGCCTACTCCGGTGGGCTGGACACGTCCGTCATCCTCAAGTGGTTGCAGACCGAGTACGAGGCGGAAGTCGTCACGTTCACGGCCGACCTGGGCCAGGGCGAGGAGCTTGAACCGGCCCGTCAGAAGGCCATCGCCTGCGGCATCGAGGAGATCTACATCGACGACCTCCGCGAGGAGTTCGTCCGCGACTACGTCTTCCCCATGTTCCGCGCCAACGCCGTCTACGAAGGCGTCTACCTGCTGGGCACCGCCATCGCCCGGCCGCTGATCGCCAAGCGCCAGATCGAGATCGCCCGCGAAGTCGGCGCCGACGCCGTCTGCCACGGCGCGACGGGCAAGGGCAACGACCAGGTCCGCTTCGAGCTGGGCTACTACGCCTTGAACCCGGACATCAAGGTCATCGCGCCGTGGCGCGAGTGGGGCCTGAACTCCCGCGAGACGCTGATCGAGTTTGCCGAAGAGCACGGCATCCCGATCGCCATGGACAAGCGCGGCGAGGCTCCGTTCTCCGTCGACGCGAACCTGCTGCACACCTCGTCGGAGGGCAAGCTGCTCGAGGACCCGGCCATGGAGGCGCCCGAGTACGTCTACTGCCGCACGGTCTCCCCCGAGGTGGCCCCCGACACCCCCACCTACGTCGAGATCGAGTTCGAGAAGGGCGACCCCGTCGCCGTCGATGGCATTCGTCTGTCTCCCGCGGCGCTGCTGGAGCGCCTCAACGAAGTGGGTGGCGCCAACGGCGTCGGCCGCATCGACCTCGTCGAGAACCGCTTCGTCGGCATGAAGTCCCGCGGCGTCTACGAGACCCCCGGCGGCACAGTCCTGTTGGCCGCCCACCGGGCCATCGAGTCGCTGACGCTGGACCGCGGCGCCGCGCACCTCAAGGACGAGATCATGCCGCGCTATGCGGAGCTCATCTACTTCGGCTACTGGTTCAGCCCCGAGCGCCGCATGCTCCAGGCCCTCATCGACGAGAGTCAGGCGAAGGTCACCGGCACCGTCCGCCTGAAGCTCTACAAGGGCAACGTCATCGTCGCCGGCCGCAGCTCGAAGTACTCCCTGTACTCCGAGGCCCACGTGACCTTCGAAGAGGACTCCGTCTACGACCAGCGCAACGCCGAGGGCTTCATCAAGCTCAACTCGCTGCGCCTGCAGATGGCCCACCGCCGCGACACCCGCACGAGCTGAGCGCGCGCGCCAGGCCCGGCTGCATTAGCCTGGGGCCGTGAGGCTCTGGAGCGATCGGGTGATGACCGGGGACGGCGAGGCCGCAGGGCCCGCCGTCGTCGTTGTCGAGGGCGACCGAATCGCGTCGGTCACCCCCGCCGAGTCCCCCGGTCCCGACGACACGGACTTCAGCGGCAAGCTGCTCACGCCGTGCTTCGTCAACGCTCACACGCACCTGGCCATGGCGGCCTTTCGGGGCATCGGCGGCAGCGCGGCGATGCGCGGCAACGTCGTCGAAGACCTCTTCTTCCGACTCGAAGACCAGCTGACCGCCGCCGACGTGCGCGCCTTTGTGCGGGTGGGGGCCTGGGAGTCGGTGCTGGCCGGCGTCGGCACGGTCTGGGACCACTACTACCGGGGCCTCGCCATCGCCGAGGGCGTGGCCGACGTGGGGCTCGCGGCCGTGGTCGCTCCGACGCTGCAGGACCTGGCGGGGCCCGGCGTCGCGCTGACCGACGAGGCCTGGGCGGAGACCGAGGCGCTGCGCGGCGACCGCTGGGCGTCCCTCGGCATCGTGCCGGCCCTGGGGCCCCACGCGACGGACACCGTCAGCGACGCCCTGTTCGAACGCATCGCCGATGCGGCCGACTCCTGGAATCTGCCCGTGCACATGCACGCGGCGCAGTCCCTGGAGGAGGTCGAGCGCAGCTGGGAGCAACACGGCTGCTCACCCTTTGAGCGCTTGGAGCGGCTGGGGATACTGGACGCAGGGGCGAGCACGCTGCTGGTGCACGCCGTGTTCGCGTCGGACGCCGACCGCGACCGCCTGCGGCCGGGCCGCAACGTGCTGGGCTTCTGTCCCTCGTCGCAGTCCTGGTTCGCGTTCCCCGCGCCCGTCGACGACTGGGTGGCCGACGGCATCGGGTTTGTCGTGGGCACCGACTGCGCGGCCTGCAACGACGGCATGGACGTGCGGGCGGAGCTGAAGCTGGTGGGCGGCGGGGGCTCGTTCGCGGTGGCGTACAGCGAGGCGGCGCGGGCGTTTGCGCGGCGGGGGAACCTGCTTCAGGCCCGGGCGCTGCAGGCCGAGCGGATGGCGTGCCTGGGTCGCCGCGAGGATCTGCAGGAGCCGGGGCGCCTGCTGCGGTCGCTGTGGGCAGAGCCCGCCGCGCTGCACCCCGGGCTCAACGTCGGCACGCTGACGCCCGGGGCGCGGGCCGACGTGGCGGTGTGGGATCTGGAGGACCCGGCGCTGTGGCCGGGGCTGGACCCGCGGCGCGGGCTGGCGCTGGCGGCGGCGACCCCGGCGCTGCACGGGGTGGTGCTACGCGGCCGCAAGCTCGGAGAGTGGGGCCGCTTCCGGAGCAGCGTGCTGGAGTCCGAGGCGTGGATCAGCGCGCGCACCGAGGCCGACGCTCGCTTGGGGGAGTTGTTGAAGCGGGCCGGAGTCGCCTGAGGCGGCGACCTCAGCGGCCCAACAGCCCCTTGACGAAGTCCTTGGCGCCTTCGTAGACGACGTCCCACTCCTGTCCGGCGAACACGACCAGGCCCAGGAGTGTCCCGTACAGGGCCGCCGCGCCGGCGCCGGCCAGGGTCGCGAGGCCGATGACGGCGCCGTCTTCTTCGATCATCCCCAGCGCCGACAGGAACACGACCATCGCCGGGGCCGTGTTCGTGCCCGGCAGGGGGATGATCATCAGGCCCCCCATCAGCATCACGAGCAGGCCCAGCAGGGCGATGCCGAAGCGGCCGTGCATCACCGCGAAGCGCGGCTTGATCAGGTGCTCGACGCGGGTCAGAAACGAGATGGCAGCCGACAGGATCTTCTGGGCGAACGCCCCGGAGATCTCCTGCTTCAGGACCTTCTCGGGCAGCCACGGCGTCTTGCGGCCCACCACCATCTGCACGGCCAGCCCCGCGATCGCGATGCCGAACGGGGTGCTGTACCCGGGAGCGGGCACCGGCAGCGCCGACGGCAGGCTCAACAGCAGCAAGGAGAAGCCGAACCCGCGGTCGCCGATGCGCTCGACGAGCTCCCCGAAGGCCAGGGGCTGGGTGACGTCGTGCTCATCGAGCAGCGACTGCAGATCGGCGGACAGTTGGGAGTCGAGGGTCGCCATGGCGCGCGGAGGATAGCCACGAGGGCGCGGGGGCGCGCAAGGGCGGGGGAGGTCGGCGAGAACTCGTTGGTCCCAGCGGCTCCGAGTCCTCACCCGAACGCGCCGCCGAGCCCCCGATAGGTCGGCGCGCGGTCGACGATCTCGCCCCCGCGCACGACCAGCACCTCGGCCGCGCGCTCCATGAGCTCCCCGGCCTTGGCGTGCCGCGCGATGACCGGCGCTCCCAGGGGCAGGGGAGGGGCCGCCGGGCCGACGCGCAGGGGGGTCTGGACCTCGCCCCAGCCTTCCATGGCCAGGGGCGTGAGCCCCGGCGGGAGGTGCACGACGGGCATGCGGTCGGCGGCGCCGGGCCCCGACGCCAGGAAGCCGCCCGACGCGCAGGTCACGTGGTCGGGGTCGGAGCGGCGCACGACGGGCAAGGCGAAGAACGCCGCCGGCTGCAGCTCGAGGCCCCGGTAGTGGTCGAAGAGCGTCGGGGCGAAGAAGCCCGAGCCGGCGGTGATCTCCGTGACCGACGGGTCCGCCGACGTCGTGTCGACGCTGCCGGTGCCGCCGCCGTTGACCAGGCGCAGGGGGCCGGCGATGGCTTCCACGGCTTCCCGAACGGCGGCCCGGCGCTCAGCGGCCAGGGGGATCGAGCGGCCGCGGATGACGCGGCGGGCGGCGTTCATGAGCCCCTGGCCCGGGACGTTGTCGGGCAAGCCGGCCACCTGGGCCTCGTAGGCCATGAGCCCCACCAGTTCGACGCCGTCGGCGTCCAGGGCCGCCTGGGCGACGGCGACGGCGGCGGCGGGATCCCGCAGGGGCGAGCGGCGGACGCCGAGGTGGGCGGGGCCGATGCGGAGGCTCGCGTCGAGATCGATGGCGACGGGGATCGGGGCCCCGTCGGCGGCCGACGCCAGCAACTCGATGTGCTCGGCGGAGTCGACCATCGCGACGGCGCGGAGGCCGCCGCGGGCGAGCCGGGCCAGGGCGTCGGCGTCCACGGGGCGCCCGACGGGGTAGCCCGCCAGCAGGTCGTCGAATCCCTGCTCGGCCAGCAGCTCCATCTCCGCGGTGCTGTAGGTCATGAGCCCGGCGAAGCGCGGCCGGCCCAGGAGGTGGCGCAGCACGTACGGCAATCGGATGGATTTGCTCGCGACCCGCACGGTGACGTCGGGCCGGACGAGGCGGCCCGCCAGCAGGTCGGCGTTGGCGTCGACGGCGTCGAGGTCCACGAGCACCGCGGGCAGGCGCTCGGCGTCGAGAAGGCGCACGAAGTCGTCGTAGGTCAGAGCCACGGCGGCAAGCCTAGGCGAGGCGGTGGGGACGCGCGCCTCACCCCGGCAGGTGCATCCCCCGCCGCAGCAGCGCCGCCGTGAACGAGGGCCGCAGATAGAAGCCGCGCGGGTTCGTCTCCACCCACTCCCCGTCGGCGTCCAGGACCCGGGTGGTGTCGCGGTTCGTCGCCGCCTTGGGCCGAAGCTGCAGCGCCTCCCCCGCCCGGGCGTCCAGCTGGTCGAGCTGCCCCAACCGGATGCGCTCGGACAGCTCCTCCCAGTCCGCCCGCAGCGTGGCTTCGGGCTCGCCGCCCATGGCCCACAGCAGCGGCGCACCGATGAGCCGGCCGGCCAGGTCACCGGTCCCCACGATCGGCAGCCACAGCACGGTCTGCAGCTTGTGCCGGACGTGGCTGTCGGCCCACTGGGCCGGCATGTTGTCCAGCCGCGCGGTGCACACGTACGTCGACTGCTGGGGCTTGCCTGTCGCGTCGACGGGCAGCGTCTTGAGCTCCACGCCCAGGTGAGGGAAGTCGGGCTCGGCGCGGCTGGCCGCCGACGCGCCCAGGGCGATCTCGACCATCTGGCCGATCCACCCCTTCTTCGTGCGCAGATCGGCGGGGACGCGGACTCCGAGTTCCTCGGCGATCCACGACAGGTGCCGCCCGGCGAGCCCGTGGGCCCGGCCCATCAGCTCGTCGACGGACTTCGGCGGCGGGACCCTCAGGGCAGTCGCCCCAGGAACGCGACGAGCTCGTCCAGGGCCCGCTGCCGGGCCGCGGGGCGGCTGAGGAAGACGTCGTGCATGGCCTTGGGGATGGCCACGGCGCGAGCATCGGGCCCCAGCCCCGGCGTGTAGTGGGCCATCTTGGCAGGCCCCAGCACGGTGTCCGAGGCGAACCACTCCTGCCCGAACGGGCCCTCGCTCTGGGCGTCGCTGTGCAGGGTGAAGATGGGCAGCCGCAGGTCCATGCCGGCCTTGACCCGCCGGTGGCCTCGGCGGACGGCGGCGCACCACCCGGCCTCGACGGGGACGCCGCCCACGAACTTCCAGTCGGTGTTGTAGTTCCACTCGCCGTTGGACCCGAGCTTCTTGAGCAGGCTGCGCGCGTAGCGGTCGTCGCCCGCGGGCTGGACCACGAAGCCGGGGCGACGGCGGGCCACCAGCGGAACGGCGGTCTTCACCAGCCAACGCAAGAGCCGCGGCAGGCGGAAGTCGAAGAACGGGGAGTTGAGCACGAGCCCATCGATGGGCAGGGGCCCGATCCGCTGTCGGTCGTCGGCCCAGCATGTCGCCACCAACCCGCCCGTCGAGTGGCCCAGCAGTACGACTCGCTCGTGGTCCTGCTTCAGGGTCGCGATGGCGAGGTCGATCTCCTCGTACACCTCGGCCAGGTCCCACAGCCGCGCGGGCACCTGCAGCGGCCGGATGCTGCGGCCGCACCGGCGCTGGTCGAGCCCGCAGAACGTCCAGCCGGCGGCGTCCAGGGCGGGGCCGAGCCAGCCCTGGAACACGTAGTCGTTGTAGCCATGGAGCCAGAGCACGGCGCCCGGGTGGGGGGTGTCGTGGCGGACCAGCGTGGCGACGTCCCCGCTCTGCAGGGCGAGGTCCTGGGCCACGAACCCGGGCAGGACGTCGGGGCGGCGGGGGCCGACGAGGGGCGTCACGTCAAAGCCCTCAATCCCGGGTCGCCACGACGCCCAGGATGTCGCCGGCCTTGCGGCTCAGGGGCTCGCCGATGACGCCGTCGAGGGACAGGGTCACGGGCAGGCCGGCGAAGCCCAGGATCCAGGCCGTCAGGCGGGCGACGGGGTTGCGGCGGTGGGGCGAGTTGCGGCCCAGGGTGCCGCGAACCCAGTGCATCCAGCCCGCCGTGATGGTCGCCGGGTAGCCCCGAGTCCACGTCGTCTTCACGGTCAGGCCGGTGGCCTCGACGGCGCGCACGAGGCCCGACTTCGTGAAGAGGTGCAGGTGCTGGGGCGGCAGGTGAGGCCACCAATAGGGGCCCAGGAGTTTGCGGCCCCAGCCGTCCATGCGCGGCACTTCGACCTCCAGGACGCCCCCCGGCGCCAGGAACGAGGCGGCGCGGGCCAGCGCGTCGTGGGGCCGGGGGTGGTGCTCCAGGAAGTGGTTCATCGAGACCACCTGGACGGGCTCCACCTCGACCTCGTCGAAGGGCTGGCGCAGCACCTGGACCCCCCGGCCCGCCGCCTCGGCCCCCGCGACTTCGCTCAGCTCCACGCCCAAAACGGTCTCGGCGCCCAGGGCCGCACCCAGCTCCGACGCGAAGTGGCCCAGCCCGCAGCCGACGTCGAGCGTCCGCGAGGCGGGGCCGGTCAGCGCTGCGGTCACGTGCTGGACCCGCAGCTTGCGCAGCGCCTTGTCGAAGCCGCTGTCGTTGACCTTGTTCATCAGTTCGAGCTTGTCGGGGCTGTACAGGCGCTCGTACAGGGACGTCAGCTCGGCGTCGGTGGGGGCGGGCGCGAGGCTCCCGTGGCCGCAGGCGCAGCGGGCGAAGGACCAGCTGCCCTCGGCGTCGAAGACCAGGTCCACGACGTCGTACAAGGGCTCGGCGGAGGTGGCGCCGCAGACGGGGCAGGGGGGCGTGTCGACCGACATGGTCGGCAGGGTGCCACGACCGCGGCGGGTGGGGCACGGCCGACGGGTGGGAGGGGGCGGAGGGCGATGGTTCGCGGGAACCTTTCGGCGCCGGCCGGGTCCCTGATTCCCGAGAAGTCCGCGGCTCACCAAACCGTTGGCTCCGGGCCGACGATTGGCTCTGTGTACCCCGCGGAACTGGCCGCGGCGGCGCATCGAATCGGGACCGGCCAAGCCGGGGATGGCACGATGGCTTCACTGCGAGCAATGGCCAACCGGTACGAGTCCCACTCCGATGAGGAGCTCTTCTTCCTCCACCGCGACGGGGACCCCGGGGCTATGGCGGAGCTGCTGGAGCGGTACCGCCGCCCGGTGATGACCTACCTCGTGCGCACGGTGAGCGACCGCGGGCTGGCCGAAGAGGTCTTCGTGGACACGTTCCTGGCGCTGCACCAGGCGTCGGCCGCCTACCAGGCCCAGGGAGCGTTCCGGTCCTTCGTCTTCCGCATCGCCCGCAACCGGGCGGTCTCCGCCCTGCGGCGCACCCCCGAGCGCATCAAGCGGCTGTCCTCGTCCATCGAGGCCGTGCCCGACGACGACCGCCGCCCGCGCCTGCAGCTGGTGCACGGCGGCGTCGGCCCCGAACGCTCCACGGGTGCCCGCCGCCAGCTCCGCGCGGTCGAAGAAGCGCTCAACGCCCTGCCCGAGCGGCACCGCACGGCGTTGCTGCTCTTCAACGTCGAGGGCGTGCCCTATCCAGAGATCGCCCAGATCCTCGACGTGCCCCTGGGCACGGTGAAGACCTGGATTCATCAGGCCCGCAAGGGGTTGAAAAAGCAGCTTGGGGACGCATTCTCCGACGTGGGTCGGTGACGGCGCGGGCCCGCCTTCTGGGAGGATGGTCGGGCTCGACGAGGAAACCATGGACGACTGGACTGGCTCCGATTCGCAGATCGACGCGCTCATCGCGGACCTGCCGACCTACGACGCGCCGGACGCGGCCATCGCCGCTGTGCTCAGCGCCGTGGCCGCCGAGCGGGCTCCGGCCCCGGTGCGTCCGCTGCGCTGGCCTCTGCTCGCCGCGGCGGCCGCGGCGCTGATCGCCGTGGGCTTCGGGGCCGCCACCCTGCGGCCCGAACCCCCGCCCGCGCTCACCATCAAGGGTGCGGCGGCCCCGCTGGTCACGCCGGCGACGGTGGCCCTGGGGCTGTCGGTCCTGCGGGACGGCGCCCCCGTCGCGCTGCAGCCCGGCCAGCAGGCTCAGGCCAGCGACTCGGTGCTGCTGCGCTACACCACGGACCGGGCGGGCTTCGCCTACTTGTTCCGGGCCGACGGCGCGGACGTCGAGGTCTTCCACGGCGTCGCGGCGCCGGCGGGCACGCACCACGTCACCGCCGACGGTCAAGTCCTGGGCTACCCCCTGCAGGGCCTGGAGGGCGCCCAGCGCTTCGGCCTCGCCTGGACGGCTGAGCCCTGGCCCGCCGGCCCCGAGGGCCCGACCCCGCCGACGGATCTCGTCGCCGCGCTGTCGGGCGGCCTGGACCGGGACGCGCGGCTGGACGCCGACGTGGGGCTCGTGTCCGTGGACGTCGCCGCCCTGGAGGTCGCTTCGCCGTGATGTCCCTGCGGGCCCTGCTGCTGGCCCCCCTGACGGTGCTGTTCGCAGCGACCGTGGCGCTCCCGGTCGCTCAGGCCCGTGGCCTCGTGCCCGTCGACGTGGACCCCGACGCCCTCGACGAGTCGTTCGGGCCCCGCAAGATCGCGCTCGTCATCGGGCTGTCCGAGTACGAGGATCCGCTGTTCTCGCCCCTGGCCTACGCCCGCGCCGACGCCCGGGCCATGGCCGCGACCCTGGCCGACCCCCACTACGGCGGGTACGACGTGGTGCGGCTGGTGACGAGCTCCGCGGAGACCGGCCTGGCCGAGATCCGGCAGGTGGTGGACGAGGTCCTGGCCGACGCGGGACCCGACGACGACCTGCTGGTCTACCTGTCGGGCCACGGCACCCTGGACCTGGACTGGCAGGGCACGCCTGACCTGTTCCTGGCGGTGCGCGACACCCAGAAGGAGGACCTGCCCCACACCGCCCTGCGCGTGCGCGAGCTCCAGGACCGGCTCGCCGAGTCCCGGGCCGGCCGCAAGGTGCTGATCCTCGATGCGTGCCACCACGGCGCCGGCAAGTCGTCGGTGCCGGCCGAGACGCTGCTGCGGCTGCGGGGGCTCAAGGGCCCGGCGCGCCCCATGCTGCGCACCCCCGAGGCGGGCTACGAAGCGCACCTGTTCGCGAGCACCTTCGGGCTGCCGGCGCTCGAGGACGAGGCCCTGGGGCACGGCGTCTACACCTGGTACCTGCTGCAGGCGATGACCGACCGCCGCGACCGCGCCGACCGCGACGAGGACGGCCTGGTCTCGGTGTCCGAGGCCCACGACTTCGCCCGGGACTCGACCATCGAGCACACCGCGGCGGTCCAGGTGCCGCGCGCTGAGTACCGCATCGTCGGCCGCGAGCAGATCTTCTTGTCGGGCGACCCCGACGCCCGCCGCCAGGCCGAGCAGGCGATGTTGTTCACCTACGACGACTTCTACGGGCAGTGCTCGGTCGAGGTCGACGGACGCACGGCGGGGCTTCTGCCCCGGGGCATCGCCCTGGAGCCCGGCAGCCACGCGGTCACCGTCCGCACGCCGAGCGGCCAGGTCCTGGCGCAGCAGACGGTGCGGATGACGGCCGGGCAGGCGGTGTCGGTCGAGTCGCTGGTGCAGGGCTTCCCGCGGATCCGGCTGGGGGTCAGCGGCGGGGCGTTGACGGCCATGGCGCCGGCCATCCGCTCCCCCTACGGCGGGGCGCTGGCGGGGCTCGAAGCGCACGTGGGCTTCAGCTTCCCGGGTCGGCGGGCGGTCCGCGGGCACGCACGCTTCGACCTGGGCTGGCACGGCGGCCAGCACCGGGTGCAGGCCCCCACCGACGGAGCGCCCTTGGCGTTCGAGGCCCGGGTCAACTCCCTGAGCGCGGGGGCCACGATGGGCATGCACATCCGCGCGCAGCGCTTCGGCATCGTGTTCGGCCCGCGCGTCGGCGTGGCCACGGCGCTGCGCACGTCGGAGGAAGACGCGTCGCCCGCGCGGCCGAACCTCGTCTTCTTCGAGCCGGGCTTCGTGGTCGAGCCGTCGATCGCGGTCACGGAACGGTTGGCGGTGACGTTGGGCTGGACGGGCACGGTGACGCCGACGGATCTAACGGGTCACGGGGGGCCCCCAGCCGTGGTGTACTCTCGCGTTCACGGAGGTGTCCTGGTCACGTGGTGAACCCTGTCCCGCTGCTGAGTCTGCTGGCGCTCCTGGCGCTGCCGGCGGCCGTGTTTGCGGACGAGCGGGAGGACACGGACCTGGACGGAGACGAGTGGACGGCATCGGTCGACTGCGACGACGAGAACCCGTACATCCACCCCGGCGCGTTCGAGTTCTGCGATGAACTCGACAACGACTGCGACCACCTCATCGACACGGGCTGCGAGCCCGACGCCGACTACGACGGCTTCGAGGTGGACGACGGGGACTGCGACGACGGCAACCCCCGGGTCTTCCCCGGCGCGCGGGAGCTGTGCGACGGGCTCGACAACGACTGCGACGGGTTCGTCGACACGGTGGCGTGTGTGGACGACCAGGACGGCGACGGCTGGCTGACGGAGGCCGGCGACTGCGACGACGCGAACCCCTGGATCCACCCCGCCGCGCTGGAGTCCTGCGACGGCTGGGACAACAACTGCGACGGGGTGATCGACCGGCCTTCGTGCGCCACGGACGACGACGGCGACGGGCTGTCGGAGCTGGACGGCGACTGCGACGACGGGCAGGCGTTCACGTTCCCCGGCGCCTTCGAGTATTGCGACGGGCTCGACAACGACTGCTCGGGCCAGCCCGACGACCGGGTGTGGTGCCTGACGCAGGACGAGGACGGCGACGGGTTCGTGTTGGCGGTGGACTGCGACGACACCGACCCGACGGTCCACCCGTCGGCGGTGGAGATCTGCGACGGGGTCGACAACAACTGCGACGGCCGCATCGACGTGGCCGACTGCGTCGAGGACACCGAGGCCGACGAGGACGAGGACGGCTGGTCGCCGCCTGAGGACTGCGACGACCGCATCCGGTTCGTGAACCCCGCCGCGGTCGAGCAATGCGATGGGCTCGACAACGACTGCGACGGCGTCATCGACCACTCAGGCTGCTTCGTCACCCCGGACATCGACGGCGACGGCTACCCCGCGACCCAGGACTGCGACGACCGGGACCAGCACGCCTACCCCGGCGCGGCCGAGTTCTGCGACGGCCGCGACAACGACTGCGACGGCATCGTCGACGACCGCTGCGGCGGGTCGGTCGGCTGCCTGGACCTGGGCGGCGCGGCGGCCTTCGGCTGCTCCCAGTCGCCCCGCGCGGGGGCGTCGGGCTTCGCGCTGCTGTTGCTCCTGGTTGGGATCCGCCGGCGGCGTTGGTGGGGGCGCGGCGTCGAGCCGGCGCCTGACTCGTGGGGACGCTCCGGCCGCCTTCGGCGGCCTCCACGGCTCCCGGAGCCTCCTCGGCTTCGCCTGCGGGGTCTCCGTCCGCGGCTCCGCAAGCCGCTTCGCGTCTTGCTCCGGGCCTGACTCGGAGGTCGGAGCTCCGATCTCCATGGGCGGCCCGGACCCGACGGGCCCCGCGGACAGTGCGGCCCCAGACGCAGCATCCTCGGCCGCATCGTCCGGCCTCGGCCGGCCCCCCCCGGGCCGGCTCGAACCCCGCCTACTCCACCC
>Ga0055584_100005519_pt1 | contig 12398 bp, 8 predicted proteins | sample OSDHelmetaG_FD_58716 | JGI IMG/M metagenome (GOLD analysis project Ga0055584, IMG submission 58716) | Pelagic marine sediment microbial communities from the LTER site Helgoland, North Sea, for post-phytoplankton bloom and carbon turnover... | ecosystem: Environmental > Aquatic > Marine >... | reverse complement strand
TTCGGGCATCATCGAACGACAGAAGTGTAGCCTCACCCGCCGGGCCTTTGGCGAAGTTGGTCACGTTGCAAACAATAGGCCGAACCCGCCCAGACAGATTTTCCTGCTCGCGAAAGCCTGTCATCCAGGCGCCACTGCGTTTAGAGGCACGCGCGAAATAATCGCCCATAAACAGCCCTACATGATCGCCGGCCTTGTCCAGCACCTCCCACACCCGAATATCGGGATGGTACGTCGGCACATCATCTACAGACCGGAAGGAAAGCCCAAATAGTTTGCTTGCTGTATGGAAAGCAGCTTCGATCATATTGTCGAGCTGCAGGAACGGCTTGATTTCTGCCTCATCAATATCGTGCTCAGCTTTACGGACTTTTTCTGAGAAATAGCGCCAGTCCCAAGGGGCAATGTCGAAATTACCACCCTCTTCACGGACCATCGCCTGCAATTTGGCTTGTTCCTGGTCGGCACGTTCTCGCGCAGGAGCCCATACTTGCATCAACAAGTCTCGTGCAGTCTGCGGGGTTTTTGCCATTTGGTCATCAAGCCTAAAAGCCGCAAAACTATCGAAGCCTAAAAGGCGCGCCTTTTGCAGCCGCAGGGCCATCGTCTCAGCAATGACTTGCTTATTATCGGTCTCATTGTCTCCATCGCCGCGACGTGTCCAAGCCGCGAAGGCTTTTTCGCGTAGCTCCCGTCGCGCAGAAAACATCAGGAATGGCTCAATACTCGAGCGTGAGAGGGTAATGACATATTTCCCGTCATAGCCTCTATCCTTCGCTTCGTCGGCCGCCTGCGCCTTCAAAAAGTCTGGAAGCCCCTCCAGATCCTTGCCTGCTTCCAACACCAATTCCCAAGAACTTTCATCGGCCAGCATGTTCTGGCCAAACTGCGTGCCCAACGAGGCCAATTGTTCACCCAAAGCCGTCATGGTATTGCGGTCTTCACCCTGCAGGCGCGCGCCAGCGCGGATGAAATTAGAGTGGTAGCGCTCCAACACGCGGGCTTGTTCGACAGACAGTTCGTGCTTTGCCGCAACCAGTGTTTCAATTCGGTCAAACAATTTCTGGTTCAGATACAAGGCGCTGTTGTGGCGAGCCAAAAGAGGCGAGACCTGCGTCTGAATTTCTTGCAGCGCATCATTTGTATCGGCAGAGGCCAAGTTAAAGAATGCTGCGGCAACACGTTCCAGCGTCCCGCCGCTCAATTCCAGCGACTCGATGGTATTCTCGAAATCAGGCGCGGCCGCCTGCGCAGCAATGGTTTCTGCTTCTTTCGCATGCAGTGCAATCGCCGCATCAAAGGCTGGCAGGAAGTGTTCTGTACGGATGTTTCCGAAGGGCGGCACACCAAATGGCGTATCCCATTCCTGCAATAGAGGGTTTTCTGTGGAACTCATCGTCTTCCCTTTCATACCGATGGCGGCGCGGGGAAAAGTGGCTCTTCGTCCCCAGCTTGCCATACCGGCCACTTTTGCATGATGCCCAAAAACAATTCGGATACCAGCCAGCCGGCAAGCCACTTTTGCAAATGCGCTTGAGGCAATGCGTCGAACCATTCGCGGTCTGTATTAGCAAATTGCCTGACAAACGGGAAAATTGCGATATCACCTAGCGATGGTCGCGCGCCAAACAAATAGGGCACGCCCGCTAATATACCGTCCAGCTTAACAAGGAAATCAAGCCCTGCTGCGCGGTCGCCGCTTGTATCTTCATCGGGGTAGCGCGTGCCGTATTTATAGCGGTCTAAATGGCTTTTAAAGGGACCGTCGCTCTCAGCAATAAGGCCCAGCATGTCGGCCAACGAGCCCTGCTCGGGTTCCAGCCACTGGTCTGGATCATTCACGCCCAACGACCACAGCATGATGTCCAGGCTTTCTTCCAGCACATCGCCATTTGCCGCAACGATAACAGGCACCGTCCCTTTGGGCGACGCTTCAATCATTTCTGGTGGTTTGTTGCGCAACACAACTTCGCGCAACCGACAGGTCTGGCTGCTTTTGGAAAGGGCCATTCGGGCCCGCATGGCATAGGGACAACGCCGGAAAGAATAGAGAACCGGTAATGACGCTGTCGCTTGTTCCATCAATCCCTGGTTTCTGCCGATTGGGGCGTATGGCCGCCGAGGTGCTGTTCCCCGCGCTGTTTTGCCAATTGCATTTGCTTTTGGCGTTCTTGATAGCGGCGCTTTTGGTCTGCAGAGCTAACATCATGACATTTCGGGCAGGACACCCCAGCCATATAGAGATCAGACTCTTTGTCCTCGTCCGTAATGGGGTGCCTGCAAGCGTGGCACATATCATAGGGGCCAGGCACGAGGTCTTGCCCAACGGAAACTCTGTCATCAAAGACAAAGCATTCGCCTTCCCACATATTGTCATTGCCGTTGGCATCTTGGGCAGGCACGTTTTCCAGATATTTCAGAATACCACCCTTGAGATGGTAAACCTCTTGAACACCTTCTTCTTTAAGGAATGCGGTGGACTTCTCGCAGCGAATACCGCCGGTGCAGAACATGGCCACTTTGGTTTCCGGCTTGATGTCCTGCCGCGCCCTGATCCAGTCAGGAAACTCGCGGAATGTCTTGATGTCTGGGTCGATGGCCCCCTTAAAGGTGCCAATTTCAACTTCATAATCGTTGCGCGTATCGATCACGATTACATCTGGGTCAGAAATCAGGGCATCCCAATCTTGCGGGTCAACATAGGTGCCGACAATATGGGTTGGGTCTGTACCCGGCACACCCATGGTCACGATTTCCTTTTTCAGACGCACTTTCATGCGCAGAAACGGGTTCTCTGTGTCGAAGGATTCCTTGTGCTCAAGGTCTTCAAACCCGGGCAGGCAGCGAATATGGGCCAATACGGCATCAATGCCCTCGCGAGAACCTGCGATGGTGCCATTCAGACCTTCACTGGCCAGAAGCAGTGTTCCTAATGTTCCTGCTTGCTCACAACAGGCCAGCAACGGCGCGCGCAGGTCAGCAAAATTTGGCTGAGGCGCAAACTTGTAGAGAGCAGCTATTACGATGTTGTTGTCGGATTCCATTAACCATGCACCAAGTTGGAGGCGACCACGCTTCACATTTGATTCAACAGTGATTCGAGCCGCACCATAAACAAATTTGCACCACGATGAAACCACCCCACTTCACAAGCACCCACCTTCCATGCATGATCGCTGCCACCGAGACTTGGGTTTCGGTTTTGAGGGGGGCTTCATGGACAATTTATGGATTCAGTTATTCTACGTTTTAGCGATTTTCGCGGTTGGTGTGATTGGCGGTCGGATACCCGGACGAAGCAACCGTGCAGAAGGCGGTGGCGCCACCATGGCGCTGGGCGAGGCTTTTTCCGGCGGGGTTTTCCTGGGGGCGGGTCTGCTTCATTTGTTGCCAGATTCAGCTGACAATTTTTCAAAATTCGTTGGTGATATCGACTTCCCCTTCGCTTCACTCGTGGCAGGCTTAGGTCTATTGCTCATATTGCTGTTTGACCATGCCGCAAGCAGCAAGGCTGCCGATGGCGAAACAGAAACAACGCCAGATCAAGCGCCGATCCTGCTGTTCCTGGTACTGTCCATTCATTCCGTTATTGCAGGGGCCGCCCTTGGGCTTGAAGGGGCAGGCGTTGCTTCCATGGCTATTTTTATCGCCATCCTCGCCCATAAAGGTAGCGCGGGCTTCGCACTCGGTATTGCTTTGGTAAACGGCGGAGTGCCCGAGGCACGTCGCAACAGAACGGTTCTTCTGTTTGCCATCATGACGCCTTTGGGCGTTGGCTTAGGCACATTCCTAGCCTCAGCCTTTACAGGCGAAACCGACATTATATTCGAGGCTTTCTTCGATGCCTTGGCCGCGGGTACATTTCTTTACATCACAGCCTTTGATATCCTACCTAAGGCCATGAAATCCGGAAGTAGCCCTTGGATTCAGTGGGTTATGGCAAGCATCGGGTTTGGCATGATGGCCCTTATCGCCATCTGGGCATAAACGCCGCTCTTTACAGTCGTTCAATGGCCTGTTTAGGCTAGCGCCAATTTTCAAACCGGGGGATACATCATGGCACAGGCCAAAAAACAATGGTCACAGGGACACACCATTACGGCGGGGATCGCGGGTAATGTTTTGGAGTGGTATGACTTCGCCGTCTATGGCTTTTTCGCCCCCATCATCGCCCGGCAATTTTTTCCATCAGAAGACCCGACCGTTTCGTTGATCGCAACTTTCGGCGCCTTCGCAGCGGGCTTCTTAATGCGCCCTGTCGGGGCAGCATTATTCGGCCACATTGGCGACCGCTTTGGTCGTGGACGCTCGTTGATCCTGTCCGTCATGCTCATGGCTGTGCCCACGTTCCTCATTGGGTTGCTACCGAATTATGAATCGATTGGCATGGCCGCTGCCGTGTTGATGGTGCTGCTACGTATGGCACAAGGTGTTGCCGTTGGCGGTGAATATACCAGCTCTGTTGTTTTCCTTGCTGAAAAAGCCCCGGCTGGCCGCCGCGCTTTCTTTTCCAGCTGGGCCATGTTTGGTGCAACCGGCGGCATCATGCTGGGATCTGCAGTTGGTGCAGGGCTTACCCATCTGCTGGGCGAGGCCGCATTGGCGGAATGGGGTTGGCGCGTCGCCTTCCTCGGTGGTATTGCTGTGGCGCTTGTGGGTTATGTCATTCGACGCGGCATGACCGATGAAGATAAAATAGAGCCAGAAGCCTCCCCCATTAAAACCGCTTTCACTCAATATTGGCGTGAAATGCTGCGCGTCTCGGCCCTCAACGTTGTTGCGGCCGTCAGCTTCTATCTGATGTTTGTTTACATCGTGACGTGGCTTGTCGACCAGGTGAAGGAGCCGAACTCCACCGCATTAGATATTAACACCATGGCCATGGCGACCCTGTTGGTGTTCATCCCGGTTTCTGCCATCCTGTCAGACAAATTCGGCCGCAAACTGATGCTTCTGATTGGCATGGGTAGCCTGGCCGTTTTGGCTTATCCGCTACTGCTATTGATGCACCACGAAGATACGGTCTTGATCCTGTCTGGGCAAATTGGCTTTGCGGCTATTCTGGCCATGTTCATGTCGAACCTGCCTGCCGCCATGACGGAAATGTTCCCACGCCACATTCGGGTAACGGCAGTGAGTGTTGGGTACAACTTGACCTATGCCATATTCGGCGGCACAGCGCCCATCGTTGCAGTTTGGTTGATCGAGCGCACCCATGATGACCTGGCATTTTCCTGGTACATCGCTGCCACGGCAGTCATATCCTTCTGCGTGGCACTGACCCTCAAGGACCGGCGAAACGAGCCCCTCTCCTAAAGCCACGAGGAGAAAGTTAAACCCGCAACTATATGAGATGCATAGTTTCCGCCGCTTCGCGAAGCTCGTCGCGGAAGTCTGGATGGGCAATACTGATCAGTAGTTCCGCCCGTTCATTTAACGAACGACCCTTGAGATTGACCATCCCTTGCTCGGTCACCACGTAGTGCGTATCCATGCGCGTATCAGTGATGGAGCCGCCCTTAATCTTTGGGACAATTTTGGTCGCTTGCGCGCCATTGGTCACAGACCGCATGGCGATAAATGACTTACCGCCTATAGACGAATATGCCCCACGCACGAAGTCCAACTGTCCACCGGTACCGCTATAGGGCAACCCCCCAATCGACTCCGCATTAATCTGTCCTGTCAAATCCACCTCAATCGCGGCGTTAACAGAGATCATCCGATCATTTTTACGAATGACCTGCGGGGAATTCACCCAGTCTGCCGGGTAACCCACCATACTGGGGTTATCATCCATGAAGTCGTATGTCGCTCTATCGCCAATAGCGAGCGTAAAGACGTGCTTGCGAGGCATCACGGTTTTTTTGACACCATTGATAACCCCACTCTTGATCAGCGGCACCATAGGTGTTGAAAACAGCTCCGAATGCAGGCCCAAATCATTGTGATTGGCAAGTTCAGCCAATACGATATTGGGAATAGCGCCTATGCCCATTTGCAGCGTTGCCGCATCTGGTATCAGCGAAGCAATTTGTTTTGCGATGGCTATATCGGTTTCTGCAGGTGCACCCATCACCCCTTCCATCAAGGGGGCATCGTGTTCAATGATCGCATCGACATCATTTACATGAACCGGGCATTCCCCAAAGATACGGGGCATATTCTTGTTCACCTCAACGATAACCTTCTTGGCGTGGCGGACGACCGTCGCGCCATAGTCTGCATTGGTGCCCAAGCTAAAAAAACCGGCCTTGTCCATAGGCGAAACGGTCACAACAAAGCAGTCTGGCGAGATATTTTCTGTTAAGAGCCGTCCAGCTTGGTGGAACATGCACGGGATGAAATCCACCCAGTCTTGCCCTTGGCGACGACCTTCATCGGCCAACATTCGGTCATAGGCACTCATGAATAGCGGGTGCGGGTGGATCACATCCATCAGATCGGCGCGAAGCAGGCTTTCTGCCGCCGCCTTGGTAGAATGCATATAATAGAGGTTCAGGCTTTCATACCCCCCAGCCTGCGCTTTCGCTCCAATGGCTTGCATCAGAGCTGGCGGCATGGAGGCACTCATGCTCAAGATCAAATTGGAGTGGTCTTCAATGATGGAAATTGCCGCAGCCGGGTCGGTGCGCTTTTCCAAATAAGTCTGCTGGTATTCACTCATACGGCGAATAGACCAGTATTATGACCATGAACCACCTTAGCGAGCCTTCAAACGCAGGCCACGCTCTTCCTTGCGACTACTAATGGTTTTAATGGCGGCTTTGTTCAGCACCAGGAAGTCACCCTTGGTGGTCTCAAACGGTAAAAACATGCGCTCATCATTCAGCATGTCAACCAGACGGTCATGGCTGGGGACAAAAAGTGAGCCTTCCAGAGTCTCGCCATCGTTCAACACGATGCTCACGCTAGTCTTATCTTTCGTGGGAATAAAGCTGTCAGCCATGACTCGGTCTCCTGAACGTCTGGTTTTCTCACTACAAACAATGACCTAAGAGAATAATTTGTCAATTACATGTTGTTGCGACACCGCCACCATTCTGGCTGGTTTTGCGCAACTTCTTGTTATCAGCGAGATTACGACGCCATTGCCTCATCAAGTTTTGCCTGCGCTTCCATCCAGCGCTCTTCTTCTTGGGTCAGCTGCGACTCGATTTCGGATAATTCGCGACTCAATTGTTCAATTTTTAAATTGTCTTGGGCATCGTAAAGCGCGGGGTCTGCCATAGCCTTTTCCAGCTTAGCTTTCTCGCGCTCTAGCTTGCCAACCATTTTTTCACTGGTACGGACCTTGTCTCTCAGGGGCCCTGTATTTTGCTTCTTTTTGTTCTCTGATATGGCGGGTTTGTCACCACCCTTGCCGCCTTTTTTCTTCTTTTTCTTCTTGCCGCTTTTGCCGCCTCGTTGCGACAGCAACAGGCGCTTGTAATCTTCCATATCGCCGTCAAAGACATTAACCGCACCGCCCTGTACCAGCCACAGACGGTCTGCCACCATTTCAACGAGATGCGGGTCATGGCTTACCAGAATAACCGCACCTGGATAGTCGTTCAGCGCCAATACCAGAGCTTCACGGCTTTCAATGTCCAGATGGTTTGTGGGCTCATCAAGAATCAGGATATGCGGTGCATCAATGGCGGCCATGGCCATCAGCAAGCGGGCCTTTTGGCCACCGGACAGGCGCTCTACGGGGTTCTCAACAATGTCCGGGCCGATACCAGCGGCCCCAAGGCGCGCCCGAATTTTGGAGACGGGCTCGCCAGGGCGTAGGCGCATCATGTGCTGATAGGGGTTTTCCCCCTCAACCAGTTCATCCAATTGGTGCTGGGCAAAGAAGCCAACGCGCAACTTTGACGACTTGGTTAACTTGCCTTCCATTAACGGCATTCGGTCTGCCAGCAATTTCGACAGGGTCGACTTGCCTTCACCGTTGGCACCCAAAAGGGCGATACGATCGTCTTGATCGAGCCGCAAGTTCAGCTGCTTGAGCACGGCCTTACCATCATAGCCGACACTGCCACCCTCAATAGTTACCAGTGGTGGGGCCAGCTCATCCGGTGCGGGGAAATGGAATTCTGCCACCGCGCTTTCAGACAGACCATTGATCGGCTGCATCTTTTCCAATTGCTTCAGCCGAGACTGAGCCTGCTTGGCCTTGGCAGCGGAATAGCGGAAACGATCAACAAAGCTTTGAATATGGGCGCGCTGGGCATCTTGCTTGCGCTTCATGGCTTGCTGTTGTTCCAGTTTCATCCGACGCTCGGCATCAAACTGGTCGTATGTACCGGTGTAATAGGTCAGTTTGCGGTCCATCAGGTGCAAAATGCCCGTGACAGACCGGTTCAGCAATTCCCGATCGTGGGAAATGACCAGCACCGTTTTTGGATACTTGGCCAAGAAGGTTTCCAGCCATACCGTACCCTCAAGATCCAGGTAATTTGTTGGCTCATCGAGCAGCAACAAGTCTGGCTGGGAAAACAGCACCGCGCCCAGCGCCACCCGCATGCGCCAACCGCCGGAAAATTCGTGGCAGGACCGCAATTGATCTGCTGCATCAAAACCCAGTCCAGACAGAATGGTGGCCGCACGCGATTCAGCTGAATGTGCGTCGATATCCACCAGCCGGATTTGAATTTCAGCAATCCGGTTTGGGTCCGTCGCAGTTTCGGCCTCAGCCATCAAGGAGGCGCGTTCTTTGTCGGCAGCCAATACCGTTTCCAGCAGGCTATCATCCGTTGCCGGGGCTTCTTGTGCTACGCCGCCAATGGTAAACTTGCGCGGCACCTCAATTTCACCGTCGTCTAATCCCCATTCTTCGCGGATCAGCCTGAAAAGCGAGGTTTTGCCCGTGCCATTACGACCGACCATACCCACTTTATGACCAGTAGGAATAGTCGCCGACGCGTCTTCAAACAGAGGGTTGCCCTCGATGGAAAACGATATATTACGAATGCTCAACATGGCGCAGGGTAGTGACGTGTCCTGAGGGATTTGTCAACGTATCTGCACTCTTGTAGGCTTCCCTAACCTAACCCAAAGCGCATCGAGGCAGCTATCAGTACGCACAATCCAACAAAGCCCCAAGCAAACGTCCGCGACAATGTGGTGGGCGGCGGCATGAAAAAGGTTCTCTATACCCTGCGCACCGTCCAGCGGATGGGCCTGAAAAATGCTTCCAAAGCCATGTCGGCCAAGAACGCGTGCAAAGCCTGCGCTCTGGGTATGGGTGGCCAAAAAGGCGGCATGACCAACGAGCTGGGCGAGTTCCCTTCATTTTGCAATAAGAGTATCCAGGCGCAGTCTACAGACGTGCAACCGCCTATTCCCACAGAGGTTTTCGACCACCCCCTGTCAGACCTGCAAGAACTCAGCGGGTATGAACTGGAACATCTGGGCAGACTGGGGATACCACTGCACAAGGCTAAGGGCAGTGATTGCTACCAGCCGATCAGTTGGGATGATGCATTGTCCCGCACAGCAGAAAAATTCCTGGCAACTGACCCATCTCGTACGTTTTTCTATTCTTCGGGCCGCTCATCCAATGAAGCAGGCTTTGTGCTGCAATTGTTGGCGCGGCTCTATGGCACCAATAATGTCAATAATTGCTCTTATTATTGCCATCAGGCCACAAGCGTCGCCCTGGCAAGCTCCATTGGCACTGGCACGTCGACCATCGAGTTGGATGACCTGTCAGGCTGCGACCTGATTTTTGTCATTGGCGCCAACCCGTCCTCGAACCATCCGCGCTTCATTCACAAATTGATGGAGTGCCGCAACCGTGGGGGTGACGTTGTCATGATCAACCCCGCCAAAGAGCCAGGGCTGGTGAAGTTCGCCGTGCCTAAAAGCCCCAAGAGCATGTTGACTGGCGGCACCGAAATTGCGTCGGATTACTTGCAACCCAAGATTGGCACCGATGTCGCGCTGTTCAAGGGTATTGCCAAGGCTCTGGTAGAAGGGCAAGCGCTCGATCAATCCTTCCTCAGGGAACACGCGAGCGGTTTGGAAGAATTCCTCGCAGATATTGCGGCGCTGACCTGGGATGAGATCACCACAATTTGCGGTGTTGAGCGCGCTGACATTGAACGCGTAGCAGCACGCTACGCCAACGCCGAGAAAGCCGTCTTCGCCTGGGGCATGGGCATGACGCACCATCTTCATGGCGTTGAAAACATTGAGTACATCGCCAATTTGGCGCTGCTACGCGGCATGGTGGGCAAACAATATGCCGGCTTGTTGCCGCTGCGTGGACACAGCAATGTGCAAGGTATTGGCACCATTGGTGTTAAACCGGTGCTGGCTGACGATGTGTTTCACCGAATGGAGGAAGCATTGGGCATTACCCTGCCCGTCACCCCCGGTTTCGACACCATGGCCGGCATGCAAGCCGCCCATGCGGGTGATGTTGATGCAGCCCTTATTATGGGCGGCAACCTATATGGAGCAAACCCCAACACCGGTTGGGCCCGCGATGCGCTGGATCGTATCGACTTTAAACTGTTCCTCACCACCACCCTGAACCCCGGCCATGTGAACGGGGTCGAAGACGGCGAAAGCCTGATCTTGCCCGTCGCGGCTCGTGACGAGGAATGGCAACCGACCAGCCAAGAGTCCATGTTTAACTTCGTGCGGCTTAGCGATGGCGGCATCGACCGGTTGGACAATGTGCGGCCGGAAACAAACATCTTGTGCGACCTTGCTGCCCGGGTCCTGCCTGATAGCCCCGTCGATTGGGTTGCCTTTGCCAAGCACCACACGATACGCGAAGCCATTGCCAAAATTGTACCCGGATTAGAAGAACTCGCCAGCCTAGATGTTGCCAAGCAGGAGTTCCACATCAAGGGACGCGTCATGCATGAAGCCGAGTTCAACACGCCTGATGGCATGGCGCGTTTTAACACCCGGCCAACGCCTGCCGCAACGAACGGTCAGCTGGTGCTCACCACTGTTCGCAGCGAGGGCCAGTTCAATACAATTATTTACGAAGAAACAGACAGCTACCGAGAAACCAAAACCCGGTGGAGCGTGATGATGTCTCCCGCCGACATAAAGGCGCACGGTCTGCAAGCAGGCCAGCACATCACCCTGTGTTCTGACCATGGCCGCATGGAAGGCGTAGAGTTATACGCCCACGATTTGGCCACAGGCAGCGTGATGGCATATTTCCCTGAGGCCAATATTTTGGTGGGCACCGATGTTGACCCGCGCAGCAAAACCCCCAGCTTCAAAGCGACGAAAGTCTGGATTGCCTAGGGAGGGCAGCATGAGACCAACCCCGTTTACTGTAGACATTCCGCAAGCCCAGCTCGACGACCTGCAAGCCCGCCTGAAGGCGACCAATTGGCCCCATGACTTCGCCAATAATGATTGGCTTTATGGCACCAACACCGCCTATCTACGCGAACTGGTAGACTATTGGATCAACGACTATGACTGGCGCGAACAAGAACGCCAAATCAATGCCCACGACCATTTCCGCACGGAAATAGACGGCATGCCCATTCATTTCATTCACGAAAAAGGCAAGGGGCCGAACCCAATACCACTGATCGTGTCTCATGGCTGGCCCTGGTGTTTTTGGGACCTACACAAGGTCGTTGGCCCGCTTACAGACCCTGAAGCTTATGGTGGCGACCCTGCAGACGCCTTTGACGTGGTTGTGCCATCCTTACCCGGTTTTGGCTTTTCCACGCCCCTTAGCCAACCAGGCATCAATTTCTGGCGCACTGCCGACCTGTGGCACACGCTCATGACGGACATTCTCGACTACGAAAGATTTGGCGCCCAGGGCGGCGATTGGGGGGCGCTAGTGACCAGCCAGTTAGGCCACAAATATGCCGACAATATGATCGGCCTACACCTAACAAATGTTATTCCCTTTACCCTGTTCAGCCACGAACGACCATGGGACATCACCGGTGGCAATTTAGTGCCTAAAGACGTGACAGGCGAGGCTCGCAAAACAGCCCATGCCCGCCAAGAGCGCATCGCCAGCCACGTGGCCGTCCATGTGCTGGACCCACAAACCTTGGCCGTGGGACTGAACGATTCACCGGCGGGATTGTTGTCCTGGCTGGTGGAACGCCGCCGCGCTTGGGGCGACTGCAATGGCGATGTAGAATCACGATTTTCCAAAGATCACTTAATCACCACCACCATGCTGTATTGGCTGACAAACAGCTTTAATACCTCGGCCCGCTATTATGCAGAAGCTGCGCACAATCCGTGGCAGCCAAGCCATAGCAACTCGCCGCAAATATCCGTCCCTGTGGGTGTCACCAGTTTGGAGGGCGATCAGGGCGGCAGCCTGGGGCGCGACACGTCAGACATGTTTGCCGAGCACTACACAAATGCTCACCCAAGTGGCGGCCACTTTGCCCCTGCCGAAGAACCCG
>Ga0055584_100005518_pt1 | contig 12400 bp, 7 predicted proteins | sample OSDHelmetaG_FD_58716 | JGI IMG/M metagenome (GOLD analysis project Ga0055584, IMG submission 58716) | Pelagic marine sediment microbial communities from the LTER site Helgoland, North Sea, for post-phytoplankton bloom and carbon turnover... | ecosystem: Environmental > Aquatic > Marine >... | reverse complement strand
CATTGCGTTTTTAATCAGCCGCTATCTTTTCCGCGATTGGTTTCAAAAACGATTTCAAGACCGGGTCGAACTCATTAACGAAGCGATGGATCGCGAGGGTAATTTATACCTATTCATGATGCGGCTCATTCCCATTTTTCCGTTCTTTGTTGTCAACGTGGTGATGGGATTGACGAAGGTTAAAATTTTCACATTTTGGTGGGTCAGCCAAATTGGAATGCTCGCCGGGACAATCGTGTACGTCTATGCCGGTTCGAGCATTCCCGATCTCACAACCCTTCAGAAGGATGGAATCAAAGCGGTCTTCTCAGGGCCGGAATTAATTCAGCTCACTCTGGCATTTGCAATGCTTGGAGTCTTCCCTATTGCTGCAAAAAAAATCACTTCCTCCATACAGAAGCGGGCTCGACGGAAAATAAAGAAACCCAGTGACGAAAGCTAGAGTCGGCCCTCAATATATTGCTGAATCATTGCATCCGTTTCCGGATGACTCCAAACCTTCATAACTTCAGGGTCGAATTGAGGAGATTGCACCGCAAGCCGATCCATGACCGGAGCTCGGAGTTGACGTTTCGTTATCCGAAAAACCGACTCCGGTAATCCCGCAAGGGATCGCACCGCTTTCATAGATTCTTCGCTGAGCTGCGCTGGCGTACACAATCGATCCACCAATCCAGCTGAGATCGCATCCTCATTTACAAATGTCTTTCCAGCAAAAACCACATCCTGAGTTCCGCGATTTCCGAGGGAAAACCTCATAATTTCGACTGCGACCGTAGGCAATGGAACGCCTAGCCTTTGCTCAGGCATGCCAATTTTCACCCCCCTTGCAAGCAACCGTAAATCACATGCCAACGCTAAAGCACACCCTCCTGCGATAGCGGCGCCGTTGACCGCCGCAACCATCGGTTTCGGGAATCGGAATGCTGTCTCAAAACATTCAATTAATGCTCGCAAAAATTCATCACGCTGCTGATCCTTAAGCTTCAACAACTTTTTTAAATCAACTCCAGCCGAAAAAACACGATGGTTACCCGTCAACAACACCGCTGATGCATCAGTTTGCTCAATCGTCCGTAAGGAATCCGTCAACATGCGGCAAAAGGTTAAATCCATCGCGTTGACTTTTCCATCGTCCATCCGAATCGTGCAAACACCACCGCTATTTTCTACCGTTAACATTGTTTTCCCTGCAAACATCGGAGTACTAATATCATGGCTGGACAGTTCGCAATCAAAAGCAAATCCAAGACCCGAAACCGTCTCATTATGAAACAACTATCTCAAAACGAGACAATTCGCAAATTCAGGCAACGAGTCTGAACGAAAACCACTAAGAAATACCGTTGTTTTAAGTACTCGTCAAAAAAAATTCTAATTGGCACGTGGATTGCAATTCTTTTTATCAGTCAGCGGGTATTAGTCCCCAAACGCTCTAATCCCATCCGCCTCCGGGCATCCCGCTGACTATTTTCAACTGACCATTATACCAAACGTGACCTGCGAACGGACTTATCAGCAGTGTCACGTTTGTTTTTGCGCCCTTGGGAGAACTTTCTTTTTGGAAACTACAGCATTCGGTGGAACCATTCGTCGGTTTTTGCTGGTAATTACGAACAACCCAGGGCAACTCCAAATATCAAAGCCATGTAAATCGTTAGATTATGTGTCGACGCTTCTCGGCAAAGCTATAATTCAGGGATGAATAGCTTTTTAAAATCACTGACCGCAAGTTCAATTTTTTGGACGCCTTTGGCTGCTTTGATTTTCTTGGTTCTCTCGATTTCTCCTTTGCAGGCTCAACTGCCCTCGAGCTCAAAAAAATCACTTGTCGTTGACGAAGTCATTACCACAGACGGCAAACGCTTTTATGGAATCATTTTTAAAAATTCCAATCGCGATGGTTTGACGATTATGATTCGCCGGGACTGGCTTAAGAAAACCCATCCGGATTTATACCGAACCCATCTAGCTGATGAATCCGAAAAAGAGATTCAGGTATTGACTAAGCATCTTTTTCGCCTCGAAGCCTGGTGGAAATCCCGTAAAGACAATTCTGAATTGGTGGAATTTGTGGACGGTGAAATGGACCGCGTAGAAAAACAACGCGAAGCCAAACAGAAAAATCAAAATGCAGAATTGCAGCCCTTCACACTACTCAACTTCCCAACAACCAAATTGAAGAGAGTTTATCAACAACCCCGTGAACGGCACCAAATGGCCGGTATTGCCTGGAAGCACAGCATCGACCGCGTCACTACGCGCTCCGTCAAAGCCATCCAACGAGATCTCGAAGCAAAAAACATTGAATGGATGAAAGAAAGTTTCGACCTTTCCAACCAACTGACAACCTCACAAGAACAATCAGAAGAACAATGGCGGGCAAGGGTTGCGCTAATCGAATACCAGCTTTGCCAACCGCTCGACTTCCAGGGAACAGGCTCCATGTTAGTCCGTACAGACCCCAATCAGGCCAACCTAAAACTGGGTGACATCAATGCGATGATGAAACAATTGATGAATGCAAACATGCAATCAGATCTCAACGGTCTCTTGTCTGGCAATCCACTTCTTAAGGATTTGGGGATCGGCCACAAGTTTAAAAACAACCAACCGGAACAGGACGCAAACTGGTGGCAAAGTGCTGCGAAAACTGCCGAGTCAGAAAAGATAAATGGCTTTTTGGCTGCCCGTGTGATCAACGAAACGGCTGGCAACGACGCTCGAGTTGAGTTGTGTTTCTTTGCTTACATCAAGCCGGACCAATGGAAACAAGTCATTAAGATTGAGTCACGTGCATCTCACAACGATGTTGACCCAGCCCAAATCGAGAGGATTAACAACGATCCTCAAATCAAAGGGCTTCTGGACCTCACCCGCGGTTTGGGGATCGGATCGGGCGACATGATCGAGAAAGCGGTTCGCCACGGCGCAGCCACCAAACTGGCTTTAGAGGAAGCGAGAGATGAATTTCATCAATTCCTAGATCGGCACATCAAACGGTCTGATAGTCCACCACTGCAGATCAAATAAATGTTCGTGCCGACTCTTAAGGATGCCAACCTTAGATTAGCGAGTCTACCGCCTGCTTTTATCTCACTGGCTCAAAAATCATTGACCAACTAATTTTGTCATTTTACCGATCTTCGCATCCGCATCCGCATGACAGCCTCGGGTGACTCGAGCTCTAATTTCATTCGACACCAAAATTCTTCTCGTGAAACTTCATGATCTCCAGGCCTCGCTTTTTATAAATCTCCATGGCGCTGTGCCCAACCCCAGGGACGATTATTTTCTGATGCTCGATCCCCTGTGATTTGAGATAGGCCATCCAAGCCAAATTATTTTCGTAATTAAATCCTTGCTCCCCCACGTGAACCAGAATATTCAGTGGCGCCAGATCGGCATTTGACTTTAATTTTTCTAAGTAGACCGCCGCCAAATCCCAAGTATTGTCCCCTTTTGCAAAAGTCAATTTAGCTGATTCTTGTCCGCCACTCTCCGATATCTTCTTTTCTGTAGCATGGCCGCCACCACCGGGGGATGCGCTGCAGAACAACTCCGGGTGCCGAAACATAAGCCTCGCAGTCCCGCGACCACCTTGTGAAAATCCTTCTATTCCTCTGCCACCTCGATCTGCGATTGTTCGGTAGGTCGAATCGATATGGGGAATCAACTCATTGATAAAAACATCCGCGCCTTGAGCACTAGGATCATCCGGCATGTTGTAGTGGCTTACCGGACCGCCGTTAACGAAGACATAAATCATCGGAGCAACTTTTTGCGCACTCATCGCCCGATCAACTTCGGCAACTAATTTGATCGATTTGAGTTCATTCCCCGGTCGTCCACCGTGTAAATAGTAGACCACTGGATACCTTTTCTTCGAATTCGCCGATTTTGTATAGTCTGTAGGTAGGTAAATGCAGTACCCCACCTTCGTATTCATACTCGGGCTTTTGAATGTGCCATGCCGCAATCCAGGAGTCTTGGTCCCCGACGACTGCATCGGATTCACCCACTCAAACGGAGCAGGCTGTTTTTTCGAACGCGCGTTCTTTTGCTTTTTAGGGGATTGAGAATTTTGAGACTCTCTGGCCTTCCCTTTCTCTTGCGCGAGAACGCCCACCGCTCCCCCGGAAGCAGTTAACAAACCAACCAGCAAAACCAGACGACACTTCTGCAAAGCACATCGAAACATCAATCACTCCAACGATCACTCAGAATTAAACCCGTTTAAAAAACCCGTTTGCCACTTAATCAGGGACGCTACGACTCCCGGCAAGCAACAACCTTTTGATCAATCAAACTAATTCGGGAACTTCATAGCCAGCTCGATATTCTCGTTTAATGAACCCATTTGCTCGCTTGGCCGCTTTCCCAATAAACCTGCCCGCCTCAGGATTAAGCTCCATCATCGGACTTAAACGAATTTGATCGCTTTCCATCTTGATGTCATAGCTTTGAGTATGCGCTTTCATTTCCTTCATCAAGGTTGACCATTGGGCGATATCGATCTCCCTAGCTTGATCAGAAGAAAACTTATCACCACACTGAAATGCAATGTTGGCGAGATTACACCAGCCAGTACTGTGATGGCCAACTTCGACCTCCGCATTCTGTCGCGAACGATCTCGATCTCTCACTGCATCCAAAAAGTTCTTTTGGTGCAAACCATTGCCGCTATTGCCACTAAATTGCTTAATCAGCTTACCGTCATTATCGTAAGCGGCTCCCCTTCCCCGCTGTCCGTGGTAGTACCCTCCTTCGCCGTAAACTATGTATCCACTTCCAGGCCCAGGATGCGGGGCAGATTTTTTTCCTCCAGGAGCGGATGGCAAATTAGAGAGTCCAATGACCACGGGAATTCCACCGGTATCAAAATAAACAAAGTGCACGTTCGGCGTTTCGCCCGCATCATTCCAAACCACTCGGCCTCCACCACCAAATATTTTCCGAGGTAGAGTTACCTTATCCAAGAAGACATTGTTTCGAACATCATCGAGGACATGCACCCCCCAATTCCCCATTTCTCCCGAACCTGTATTCCAGTCCCAATGCCAATCATAATGCAGGCTCTTTCGAAAAATTGGTTTGTCTTGGGCTGGTCCGAGCCAGAGATCATAAGCAATATTCTTATCGACACTTAGCGGCGTATCACGTTTTCCAATCGAAGCACGGACACCAAAACGGTTTACGCGGCAGGCCTTTAACGCGCCAATCGCTTTGTCTTGATGAAGCAGTTGCTTGACCTGCTCCTGCATCGGATCGGATCGCTGCTGAGTACCAATTTGGCAAATTCGATCGTATTTACGAGATGCTGCAACAGTCTGCTCGCCTTCCCACTGACTGTGAGAAAGTGGTTTTTCGACATAGACGTCTTTTCCCGACTCCATGGCTCGAATTGCGCCCAGGCAATGCCAATGGTTGCAGGTTGCTACAACTGCCACGTCAACATTGTCACTATCACAAAGGCCGCGCATGTCTGCCCAGCCCTCTGCTTTATTATATTCCCGGCTCATTCTGTCCACTCGACTGGAGTCCGGGTCACACAACCCAGTGATGTTCACTCCGTCTAACTTAGCAAATTGTTTTGCAAGTTGGCCCGCGCGGCTACCGCAACTAATGAAACCGACATTGATGGAATCATTCGCACTCATGTGTCGCGAAGCGCGTAACGAACTAGCGGGTAAGGACATCATTACTCCCGCACTTAATCCACCGGCAACAAATTTACGACGTGAAATTTTTGACATGTAGTACTCTAAGATAATTAATTATTAATAATTTTTGAAAACTGATTGTACCTCAGGAAACGCTGGATTTCATTAACTCAAAACCATTGCCCCTGCCTTTCAATGATTTACTTGATCACCGGCGCTGTATTTGACTCATTGGCCATTCCCCCCGGAAGTTCCATGATCTTGATCGTACGAAAGTGAATTTCTCGACCTTCCGATTCTAAACACAAGTAACCTTTTTTCACCGAAGCGTCCCGAATTCCGTTTACGAATTTCCCGTTAATCGATAATTTCACATTTCCATCGACCGCAACCACCACATATCGGTTCCATTGGCCTACACCTTTGCAACGATGCTCGACTGATTTGCTGCGGTTCCCGCGAGGATTTTCAGGTGTCGCTGTCATCCCTCCCGCTCCAAACAATTCACCCTGAACATAAGCAATTGGGGGTAAAGATCCATCTTTTCTTTTGTGCTGGTTGACCCAGTCTAATTCCAGCATTTGAACTTCCATGCCCTTGGGCAAGCGATTCCTCGCATCGGGAATCGCGTCACACCAGAGAAACACACCCGAATTCCCTCCGGGTTCCATGTGACGCCATTCAATTTCAAGAATGAAATTTTCATACTGCCGATCCGATCGCATCACGCCTATCGGCTTGCCAGTGCATACCAATAAACCATCTTTCACCGACCAGGTTTCCGGGGACGTGTTCACATCGATCCAGCCAGTAAGATCTTTGCCATTAAACAGATCTCGAAAACCCAAATCCTGCTGATCAGTGGTTTCCTGGCCACAAACGGCACTCAGGCAGCACGCGTATCCAAAAAACAAAAATACAGAACATCTTAAAAACAACGGTTCACCTCATTCAATTAAGTATTATTCATTCTCTTACTGACTTTATCTCAATCTCGCGCTCGCCTTCAATTTTATCAGCAACGCAATCCTCACTAAATAATCTCTCGAATGACGTGCCCGTGAACATCTGTCAATCTTCGATCAATACCATTGTGACGAACGGTTAACTTTAAATGGTTTAAGCCTAGTAAATGGAGCAGCGTCGCGTGAATATCATAAACCCGGGTTGGATTGTCACGATCGAGTGGCTTAAACCCCCAATGGTCCGATTCACCATGGGAGATACCACCGCGAATGCCTCCTCCACAGAGCCAATTCGTAAACACATGAGGATTGTGATCACGCCCTGTACTACCCTGAGTCGATGGCATTCTCCCAAATTCTGTAGTCCACAACACAATCGTATCGTCCAATAAACCGCGCTGTTTTAAGTCTTGAATGAGCGCAGACGCCCCTCTAGCCATCCCGCGCGCTAAGGGCCCGTGCTCACGTTTCAAATCTTCATGACTGTCCCAATTTCGGCGAGGAAAACTGTTGTCGTTTCCAGACCAAATCTGCACAAAACGGACGCCTCGTTCAAGCAAACGCCTGGCAATCAAACACTTTCTACCAAAATATTCTATTTCTTCTGGCACATTAATGGACTCGGGATATTCCGCGCCCGCCCGATCAAGACCATACATTTTCATGATATGCTTTGGTTCGGTTGACAAATCAAGAGCTTCAGGAGCACTCAATTGCATCTTGGCCGCAAGTTCGTATGTCCGTAATCGCGATTCCAATCTCTCATCCCCCTCGCGGGTTGTAGCGAAATCGCGATTCAATTTATCAAGTAGCTTGAGCCCCTGAGCCTGACTTGACGGTGTCACCAAATCACTTTTCGGAAACAAATCGCGAATAGGTCGCTCTCGCTGTGGAAAAATGGTTGTTCCCTGAGAACTGGTGGGCAGAAAAGCAGAACCCCAGTTTTTTGGCCCATTACTTGCAAACCCGCGGTGATCGGGAAGCACAACAAACGCCGGCAAATTTTCATTCTCGCTTCCCAAGGCATAGCTCACCCACGAACCAACTCCAGGAAACCCGGGTCGTTGAAATCCTGTTGCCTGTAAATAAGTAGCTTGACTGTGGACCCCCGTTTTCCCTGTCATGTTGTGAATGAATGCCATCTCGTCAACACAACTTCCAAGATCTGCAACTGCCTCACTGAGCATCTTCCCCGAAGCCCCATAAGGCTTAAATTGAAACGGAGATTTCATCCAGGGACCGAGCCCATTTTGAAACGCCTCTACTTTTTCACCAAAATCTGACGGTTCGCCATGATGCTTCTCAAGTGCCGGTTTGTAATCGAACAGGTCGATATGACTTGCAGCACCCGCCATAAAAAGCTGCACAACTCTTTTCGCTTTGGGAGGGTGGTGCAAAATGCCAGAGGTAGCTGTTTGCACATCCCGCTGGCTGACCATCGATCGACTTTCTGAGTTCAGCAGATCCAGCAACGCCAGCGAGCCGAAACCCCAGGCGCTATCAAATAAGAATTTCCGTCTTAACAGATCAATGGTCATAAAACTCTTCGCGACTTACGTTGGGTCCAAAATCAAAGCTGAAACGATGCGTAACGGATCACGCTATTCCAATTTAATTCAATCAATAAAAACAAATTCACTCAAATTAAAAACAATCCGGATCAAATTCGCCAATCCATGCTGTTGGACAAATTCCCCCATCGTCGACAACTCTAATTCAGTCGGAGATCGACCTAGTGATTGCTGAACTACCTTTTGGATTCTCACCGATCGGTCTTCTGATTCCAATTCAATTCTCTCGGCAAACCTTTTGGACATCTCCAAACTAAAATCACTATTAAGCATTGTCAGCGATTGCAACGGGGTCTGTGTTTCATTTCGCGCTGGCGTACTTTGTGATGAATCTGCACAGTCAAGCGTGGTCATAAAAGGATCGGGCTGCGAGCGAACAATAAATCGGTAAATCGATCTCCGATAAGACTTTGGATCCGTGTGGTCGAATTTATGGTATTCGTAATGAGGGGAATGTTCGGTCTTTTCAAGTTGAAACAAGAAATAACCAGCCCCTCCCATTTCCAGATTAAGCAAACCACTGGCATGCAAAATGGAATCGCGAATTTCTTCGGCGGACAATCGACGTCGATTCATCCGCCACAAATATCGGTTTCCAGAATCTGCCGTTATGCCTTTCCCAGCGTAATTTGATGACTGCCGATACACCGAACTGGTAACAATCAAACGATGAAGGTCTTTAAACGACTCTGCCGAAACAGAATCACCGCCATCCCGAAAGGTGGCGGCAAGCCAGTCAAGCAGCTCTGGATGAGAACGCTCGCCGCCCATGCGACCAAAGTCATTTGGTGTATCAACCATGCCGCGGCCAAAATGATAATGCCAAACCCGATTGACAACACTTCGCCACAACAAGGGATTCCGTTCGTCAGTCAGCCAAAGTGCGAGTTTTGAGCGAGCTACCGACTCGTTCTCACCTGCCTTGATCTCTAAATCCGGCATCTGTTCCGCAGAGAGAGGGATAATCCCAGGATCGAGCTTCGGACCGGGACTGGAAACTTCACCTCGCGGTAAAAAATACACTGGACGCGGTCGCCCCTGAGTCGCCTTAAAATTCCCCTGAGACTTAAATTCGGTCGCCGCAGCGTAAACTTTCTTCCCTTTGGGCAATTGGGACAGTGCCTTACGCGATTCAACAATTTGATTTTCGAAACTTGATTTCTGTTCAACTCCAGACTTCCCAATCAGCCCTAACACCATCGCATCCAGCTCAGCTTGCAATTCCTGCTGTGGCTCAACACTGGGCTCGTACCAGATTCCGTCTACCAGATTTGCCTTGCCCCATCGAACAGGCGCTTCAATGGAATCCAGAGCGCTAACTTTCCCATTCGCCGCTAGATTCTCTCCATTCGAGTTGAGCAATTCAATTTCTGCCAACGCCAAATGGAAATCCGAATTTCGCTCTGCAAGCTTTGTGGCAACCAGGCGAACCGACTTGAGGGGTTCAGAAACTGGAATGACGATTGGGGTTAGCTGAGGGTTGGGAAAATCAGCATTCGTACGATCAAATTGGATGCTCCCATTAACTTCCACCCGGAACCGCAATGGGAACCCGAAACCAGCACCAATGTTGTTGAATTCGTCATGCGCGCCATGCAATACAATTTGTTTGACTGCTTGCGGCTGCTCGAGTTTAATCTCGACCCATTTCAAAGTGTCCTGTCGCGAGGCAATTTTACTATGGTAGCCAAATTCTGGTTTTTTGGATCCACGATCAACGGCGGCAACTCTTTTTCGCAACTCAACTAACGCTTGGCCCCCGGATCGATTGAGCCGTTCATCTAATTTCGCGAGTGATTCTTCTGCTTTCAAGATTTGATTGTTAAGAGCACTGCGTTGAAGCTCAACTTTCGGGTCGACCGCGTAAACACGATCAGCCCGATCCACCGCTGAAAAAATTGCCTGAAGTTTGTAATAGTGTTCCTGAGTGATTGGATCAAACTTGTGGTCGTGGCAGCGCGCACACTGTACAGTCAAGCTGCAAAATGAATTAAACGTGTTAGACACCATATCATCACGATCGAGGTTTCGAGCAACCCGTCCATCCAATTTTGATTCGGGCACCTCAACATGCCCAATGAAATCCCAAGGCCCGGCGGCGATAAAACCCAGCCCCAAGATGCCATCTTCCGTCCCGGGAAAGAGAGCATCGCCGGCAATTTGCTCCTGCACGAACCGTCGATACGGCTTGTCGTCATTAAACGATCGAATCACATAATCACGATAGGGCCATGCGTTAGGCCGCAACTTGTCTTTGTCATAACCACACGTGTCCGCATATTTAACAACATCTAGCCAATGCCGCGCCCATCGCTCTCCATAACGAGGGGAGGCAAGCAGGCGTTCAACCACGCGTTCGTACGCATCTTCAGATAGATCCGCTTCAAACGCTTCAATCTGTTCCATCGTTGGTGGAAGTCCGGTCAGGTCATAACTAAGCCGGCGAATTAGCGTCCGCCGGTTTGCTTCTTTGGATGGAGCCAGGTTTTTACGCTCTAGCGCCTCTAAAACAAACGCGTCCACTGGAGTTCGAATCCAATGACGGTTGGGAGAATCGACCAAGGCGGGGACTGTTGGTTTAACAACTTCCCGGAAAGACCACCAATCGTAATCAAGCGGCCGCGCGACTTGGGCGTCGTAAGTTAATTCGTATCCGTCTGGCCAATTAGCCCCCGAATCAATCCAGGAACGAATCGCTTCAATCTGATCACCGGTAAGCGGTGAGCCATTCTTTGGCATTTCAGCGCGATGGTTGTCTTGAGACAAAATTAACTCAACGAGGTGACTGTCACCGGAATCACCTCGTTCGACATAGCCGTCTTGAAAAAAACTGGAGGCATCCTGTAGAGAAAAGTCTCCTTTGGTCAACCCTTTACGATGGCATTCAAGACACCGTGTCTGAAATATCGGCACCACTCGGTCAAGGAAAACATCATCCTCAAGACCATAGCTGTTAGCTATCCCGCTGCTGCCAAAAACAACCGCGACAATTAGAATTTGAAATCGTAACCTTGCCATCATCAATCATTCGCAACAATTTTACTAATAACCTGTCATCAGGATAACCGATATCACGAATCGCGTCGTTGGAATCATACAATCAGCTGTGGTTATCTGTAGAATATTGGCTCAACATTTGTAAACCATGCCACGAAGTGCCAAAATCCACTCGATTGGATTACGTTTCGACTCTCCTGAAAAAGTCTAAGGCGTCTTTCTTTAAAGTACCTTCAATCCCATTAATTGAAAATCAATTCTGGATTCCATGTCATTATCTCCTCAGCCCGACGTCCAATCGATTCATGACCAGATCCCTACAATTGCGCTAAAGATCAAGCCGTTGGTTAAAAACACCCCACTGCTTCATTCGGCTTACTACAGTGATCTGACCGGAGCCAACGTCTTTTTCAAATACGAAAACCTACAAACTACTGGCTCATTCAAAATCCGTGGTGCTTCCGCAAAGTTAATCGGAACGCCTAAAGAAACACTCGAAGATGGCATTGTAACCGCTTCGACTGGCAATCACGGGAAAGCCGTTGCCTTTGCCGCTCAATCGCTGGGAGTCACATCAACCATTTATGCACCCACGGGAACAGATCCATTTAAAATTGCAGCGATTACAAAATTAGGGGGAAAGTTAGTTTTTGCCGGTTCGGATTGCGTGGAAACCGAGTTGCTTGCAATCGAACATGCGGACAAAAACAAGGCAACCTATGTTGCTCCCTACAACGACCCGGAAGTCATTGCCGGGCAAGGAACCCTTGGCCTTGAGATTTCAAATCAGCTAGGTTCTGTCGATGCAGTTTTTTTGTCCGTGGGTGGCGGCGGGCTGGCGGCCGGAGTCGGAGCCTACCTCAAGACTGAAATTCCGGGTTGCCAAATCATTGGCTGCTCACCTGAAAATTCGTGCGTCATGATTAAGTCACTGCAGGCCGGGGAACTACTGCCCCTTCCCTCAACTGAAACTCTCTCCGACGGCACTGCTGGCGGCGTTGAACCCGGCTCAATTACCTTCCCGTTGTGCCAAACAATTCTGGACCAATGCTGCACCGTTTCAGAAATGGAAATCAAGTCTGAGTTAATTCGATTCATGACCAACGAAAAAAACTCAATTGAAGGAGCGGCCGCAGTTGCCATTGCAGGACTTCAGAAGTTCGGTCGCACATTCAAAAACAAAAACGTGGTGGTCGTGCTTTGT
>Ga0055584_100005517_pt1 | contig 12401 bp, 6 predicted proteins | sample OSDHelmetaG_FD_58716 | JGI IMG/M metagenome (GOLD analysis project Ga0055584, IMG submission 58716) | Pelagic marine sediment microbial communities from the LTER site Helgoland, North Sea, for post-phytoplankton bloom and carbon turnover... | ecosystem: Environmental > Aquatic > Marine >... | reverse complement strand
GCTATGACAACGCCGCAAAGGTCGCAAAAAAGGCATTTGCAGACGGGAGTACCCTAAAAGCCGCTGCAATTGACTTGGGTGTACTCACATCCGAGCAGTATGATGAGTGGGTCAAACCGGAGAACATGATTGAGCCTGCATGATGCAAAACATCATCGAGACATTGCCCCATCAATCCGCGAACAAGAAACGTTCGGTGGTTGTTGCCGGGCACCGCACGAGTGTCTCGCTCGAAAATGTCTTCTGGGATCACCTCCGCAAGATCGCCAAATCGCGCCGCATCTCCGTCAACGAACTGGTCACCCAGATCGATCAGTCGCGCGATGGCAGCCTGTCGAGCGCGATCCGGGTTTTCATCCTGGAAGATCCGCGCAATTGAGTCCGGCCTCTAGCGCCGCTTGATCAGGCCTTCGAGCAGACTCTTGAAGGGGTCGCCCGCCGGCTGCGACTGAGGCTGGGTCGTCGTGTTCCCCGAACTGGGCTGTTGCTGCTGCTGACTTGCGCCCGGCAGAAGCTTCCGCAACACGGTTCCAACCGCCTTGCTGGCGACGAAATCATTGATCTGGTTCAGGTTCACAAGCCGGGTGCTGGGCGCATCGAGAGAACCCTTCTGCTCGATCACAAGACCGGGGAATTCCGGATGAGCGGGGAAACCGGCCTTGGCCCGTATATCCACCAGCCATTTCGGCAAATTCGTCGTCCCGGAGAAGGACACAGCCGCGCATTCCGCATTGAGTTGCTGTTGCGGCAGGGTTGCAATGCCATTGACAATATCAAAACGGCCATTGAAGCTTTCGATCTTGGTTTGGCCACCCTGCGCCGAAGTCGCCAGCCCCAGAAACCCTTCCAGACCGTTCAGATTGTCGAGCTGATTGCTGATCCGGCACATATCAATGCCGTTGACGACCGCATTGGTGAATTGCATCGCGCCCTCGCCGCCGAGATTGGAGATCATCTCGAACTCGCTTCGTCCGCGTGAGGCCACATTCAAATCAGCGCCGAGCATTCCTGAAACAATTTTCACATTCGAAACCGGAAAGAGCAGCTCGAGGGCTGACATGACCCCCTTGTCGCCACTTTTCGAGGCACCGCCAAGGAACTTCGCCGCATCCGCACCCTCGACATCCAGCGCATAGCGCATGGTCGGTACTTCACGATCTGCCACCTGAGCCGTCATGTTGAACCCGCCACCAAAGGCCTTGCCGGAGAGTTGTTTGAGGTCCAGCACGCCATCGCGCAGTTTGACAGCGAGCTGAGGCTGATCCACCCGAATATCGGTATAGGTGATCGCCGGCGCGGAAAGGCGGATATCCGCATTGGCCGTCTGCAGCGCCGACATATCCAGACGCTCGCGCGACCAGCGCGCGCCACCACTGGCCTTGCCAACGCCCGACGATGCCGCACTGGCGCCACCCCCGGAACTCGTGCCTGCTGAGTTCTTGGCCGACGAGACCGGCAGGAACCAGTCGACAATGATCTCGCTCGTCTTGAGTTCAGCGGTGAGGTCAGGCCGTGTGCCACCGAGCGCCACCTGCGCCGATCCCGCATAGCTGACCGGACCCGCGCGCCCTTCGAGCTTTTGCAGGGAAATCAGCTTGGGCTGGATATCAACCCCGGTCTTCAGCGCGAACGGCCCCGCATCGGCCAGAGCCGGTTTGTAATCGTTGGCAAAGGTCTGCACAAACGCGACCATATCGGGATGATTGGCCGCAACAGTCAGTGCCCCGGTTGGCGCACCCGCCGCCAGATTGCTGATCTTTCCGTCGAGCACGATCGTGCCCAGCCCGATGCCAATATTTGCATCCAAGGTCGAAGTGTTGAGATCACCGCGGGCATTGACCAGCGCAGACAGCAGGCCGATTTTCACACCGGCAGCACCCTTGTCCCCGCCCAGCCGCGCAAAGAAGGAAGACGCATCTGCGTGCTTCAGATCCAGTTTCAGCTCATAGCGCGGCGGCAACGCCAGCGCGGCCACCCTGCCACTCACCTTCAGTCGTGCCCCCAGCGCCTGCAGCGAGGTGTCGACAGCCAGATTTTGCATGTCACCACGGAACGTGCCGCTGAGTTTCCCGGGTCCGATTGATGCCGGCGCGCTGATATTGGCCAGGGCCAGCAACTTGTCGGCATCCGATGCGTCGATATCGATCGCAAGATCGGCCTTCGGCGCTCCGGCAAGATCATCAATCCGGCCCCTAGCCGAAACCTTGGCCCCTTCCAGATTGGCGACCGAGGCATCGCGAATTTCAAGCTTGCCCCCCTGAAGGGTGCTGTCGAGATTGATGCCGCGCAGCTTTTGTGCCCGATAGGCAAGCTCGCCGACCTTCACCTGCAGAATGGCATCAAACCCGTTCAGCGCGGCCAGACCGCCTGGCTTGTCGGCTGACGTCCCGGCGGGTTTTTGAGTCGGCACCGCTGTGCCGCCGGTTTGCGTCCCGGTGGGCGCCGTGTCCGCGGGCGCCGCATCGGGCAAATAGGCATCGAGGTTCAGCTTGTCCAGCGACAATCCGACGCCGAATCCCGGACGCTCGCGCAGCGCAATCGCCACCCCGCCTCGCAATCGAGACACATCCACACTGACATCGATATCCGTCAGGGTGATGTTCTCCTGGGTGGCGCCGACCGTCACCGAGCCCGCCATCTTTCGCAGACGTTCGGCGGGCACCGCAGACACATCCGTGCCAGCCCATTTCAGCAGCGCGCGAAGATTGTCCGAAGAGACCTCCGCCTGACCATCGAATTTGGGTCCGGCCTCGGTGGGCGAAACCAGCCCCACCAGCGACGCCGAGGACCCGCCCGGCAGCTGGGCAGAGGCCCGAGAAATATTGACCGCGCCCTGCGTCACATCGGCGTTCAGGAAGACCTGCCGGATGACCCCGTCGCGATAGACTAGTGTGTCGATCTTGGTTTCGAGGCTGGCCGAAATATTGGTCGGGATTGCAAAACCGCTCTTGCCAGACGCACCGGCCGAAGTTGCGGGCGCTGCGGATTTCGTGGCTGAAGCGGCAGGTTTCGCCGGCGCCGCCGTCGCATTTGTTTCCGCAAGCAGTCGGTCCAGATCGAGCTGCGACATGTTGAGAACAATATTGGCGCTGAGATTGTCGCCCAGCGCGACATCCACGGCCCCAGTGGCCGAATCATCCCCCAGACGCAACGCGAGATCATTGATGTTCACCGCCGCCTGCGTGGCGGTTACAGTGCCATCCAGTTCCAACGCTTTTCCCTGCAATGCGGCCGGCGGTGTTCCACCCGACATGCTGCCAATCATCTTCGACAGATCATCGGCGCGAACCTCGATCTGCCCGGACACGCGTGGCATTCCCGTTGCGCCGGACAGAACACCCGAATAGCCGATCTTCGCGCCCGCCGTTGTGACCTGCAGATTGATCGGTGTGGCCTTGTCATTGACGAGCTCACCAACGGCAGCCTTCAGAGACACATCGAACCCGCGCGCCATCAGAGACCCTTCGCCGCGATAGGGTCCCAGCAGGGACCCCGCGCCAAGGGACATATTGATGTTCTCGACCCGCTCGCTCTGATCCGGGGTTTTATAAGTCAGTATTCCGTCTTCGATCACCACATCATCGAGCTGGATGGGTGGTGCCCCTCCCGCTGCATCGCCAGTTCCATTTCCACTGTCGGCGGCGGCGCCTGCAGTCGCGGCATCATCTTGCCGCGCGAAGGTCCAGTTATTGCTGCCATCGGCATATTGCTCGAGCAGTATGTTCGGCTTGCGCAGGACGATCCGCTTGATCTGCACATTGCCCGAGATCAGTGGCAGGAGGGCCACCTCGACCGCGGCACCTTCAAGCTGCACCATCGCCGTCTCGCCACTCTGGGCGGCATTGGACAGGGCGACATCATCGACGGACATGCCGGGGGTCGGAAGAACCCGGAAGCTCAGCTTGCCATCGATCGACAGGGTTCGCCCCGTGGCCTTCTGCACTTCGGCGGCGATATCTGCCTTGATCGAATCCGTGGGCACAAAGAGCGGGCCTGCAAAGGCCGCTCCGACAAGGACGACAACCAGAACACCGAGGCCAATCAAGAACTTTCGCACGAGCGTATTTCTCCAAATTACTTTGACGTTTCGTGGACCACGAAACGCCGCAAACCGGCGCGGTTTCCAGCTTTGCAGATCAACGACAGGCTAAAGGATCGCCCCCCGCAAACGCAAACCGCCCATGATGCCATATAATGGCAAAAAACTTGGCGAAGATGTGACGACGCGCACAGTTGGGCACAACACAATTCCGTGGCAGCTTGTGGGTATGACAACATTCATGCACGCCCGATTCCTGATTTGCCTCATGCTCGGCTGTATCGTTGGCCCGTCGCTGGCGCTGGCACAATCACCACAGCCGGAGGAATCCACGGGCCGCGGGCAGAACCAGCTCAGCCACGCCAGCCGACATATGGTGGCTGCCGCGCACCCCGATGCCGTGCATGCGGGGCTGGAGACGCTGAACAGAGGCGGTAGCGCGGCAGATGCCGCCATCGCGGTTCAGCTTGTGCTGAACCTTGTCGAACCCCAGAGCTCGGGCATCGGCGGCGGTGCCTTTGCGTTGTTCCACGATGCCGGTAGCAGCGACACCGTTGCATATGATGGTCGCGAAACCGCACCTCAGGGAATCAAACCTGACCATTTCCTGAAACCCGACGGCTCCCCACTCCCATTCCGCGATGCAGTCCTGGGCGGGCATTCAGTGGGCACGCCGGGCACCCTCGCCCTGTTGGCCGCGCTCCATCGCGCCCATGGCAAACTGCCCTGGGCGGACTTGTTCAAACCGGCGATCCGCCTTTCAAAGGATGGGTTCACGGTGGGCCCTCGCCTTGCGGCCATGCTTGCCGGACCGCGCGCCGAACGCCTGAAAACCTTCGCTGCAACCCGCAATTATTTTTTCCCGGGCGGCACACCTCTGGCAGCCGGTCAGACCCGAACCAACCCGGCCTTTGCGGCAAGTCTCACGGCCATCGCCGCAAACGGGCCGGATGTCTTCTATCGGGGTGATCTGGCCCAGGCGATGGTCGCCGCAGTCCGTCAGGCCCCGACGAATCCCGGGCTGCTGTCGCGTGCGGATCTGGCCGCCTACAAGGTCATTCGACGGCAGCCCGTCTGTCACGCCTACAGATCGTTCCGGGTCTGCGGCATGGGGCCACCGTCATCGGGCGGCCTCACCGTGGGTCAGATACTTGGCATTCTGGAAAATTTCGAAATGTCGGAACTCGGCCCCGACAACCCACGCAGCTGGCACCTGCTGAACGAAGCCTCCAAACTCGCCTTCGCAGACCGCAATCAATACATGGCCGATGCGGATTTCGTGCCCGTGCCCACCGCCGGCCTACTCGACCGGGACTATCTGGCGACACGCGCCGGGTTCATCAGGGAAAAAACCTCGATCATCCCACCCATGGTTCCGGGCAACCCGCCTGGGGCACCGGTTACCCCGACGGGCAGTGACACACAGACTGGTCGCCCGGGCACCAGTCACATCTCGATCGTCGATGCAGACGGTAGTGCGCTTTCGATGACCACCACCATCGAAGGCGCGTTCGGCTCACAGATCATGGTCGGCGGGTTCCTACTCAACAACGAACTGACTGACTTCTCGTTCCTGCCCGAGAAGGACGGCGCCCCCGTCGCTAACCGCATGGCACCCGGCAAACGCCCCCGCAGCTCCATGGCCCCGACGATTGTCTTCGATGCCAACGACAAACTGCGCCTTGTGGTCGGCTCCCCCGGTGGCAGCCGGATCATCGGCTATGTCGCCAAAACTCTCATCGCGGTTCTTGGTTGGAATATGGATATCCAGTCCGCGATTGACCTTGGACATCTGGTCAATCGCAACCGGTTCACCGATCTGGAATCGGGAACCTCTGCTGTTGAGCTACAGCCCGCACTCGAAGCGCTCGGCAATCGCGTGCAAATCCGCGACATGAACAGCGGCCTGCATGGCATCGAAATCGTCGACAACACATTGCGTGGCGGGGCCGATCCGCGGCGTGAGGGTGAGGCCCGCGGCGACTAGTCGGGCGGTGCGCCCACGCGTGTCAGGAAGACCAAACAGAGAAACGCCAGGATCGAGGCCGAGAGCATCAGTACGGCCATGGGGATTGGAGTGTCGTCCTGAACGATACCGGCAAGCTGAGCAAACCCGGCGCCAACAAGCATCTGCAGAAACGCGATCAGGCCCGACGCCGTTCCGGCAAAGCGCGGACTGATACTCACCGCGCCGGCCTGCGCATTGGGCATCGCCAGGCCATTGGCAAGTGCCATGCCGGCCCCTGGAAGAAAAATGCTCCAGGGCGTCCATATTCCGGCCAGAACCAGTCCCAGCATCACGGCGCCCAGAACCACCGCCAGCCCGCTGCCAATCCGCATCATCCGGTCCATGCCCAGACGCTGACCGAACCGGCCCGTCAAAAAAGACCCGGTCATGAACCCGGCCGAAACCATCATGAAGAACAGACCGAATTCGGTCGGTGGCCGTCCAAGCACATTGACCATCACAAAGGGCGCTGCCCCGAGAAAGGCCATGAACATGCCCATGCCAAATCCAACCTGCCCGGCATAACCGAGAAAGCGTGGCACCCGCAGCAGGATCAAAAACCCGCCGAGCATGCCGCGTAAGGTCTGAATATCTGTGCCCTTCTCAAGGGTCTCGGGCACTTTCGGCAAGGCAAAAAGCAGCACCAGAGCCCCGATCACGCCCGCAAACACAAAGATTGCGCGCCACTCAAAGGCATCATTGAGAAGCCCGCCGATCAGGGGCGAAATCATCGGCGCCACAACCAGCGCGGTGATCATATAGGCCATCAGCCGTGCCGCTGTGTCGCGATCGAACAAATCGCGAATGATCGCACGACTAAGAACCATCCCCGCTGCCCCGCCAACAGCCTGAATGATGCGACCAAGGATGACGATCTCGATGCTCGGCGCGATCGCGGCGATCCCGCTGCCCATTACGAAGATCACCAGCCCCACAACCAGAACCGGACGGCGGCCATAGCGGTCCGATGCAGGACCATAGATCAGGGTAGAGAATGCAATCGTGAACAAAGCCAGCGACAGCGCATATTGCACCGTCGCAGCCGGTACATCGAAGGCGACCTGCATCACCGGCAGGACCGGCAATATGATCTGCATGGCCATCGGCCCCAGCGCGGTGATGACCGCAAGGACAACAATCAGGCTGAAGGTGCTGGATGAACGGGTGTTCATTCGGATTCCGGTGACAGGTTGCAATTGCCGATCCCGGCGATAGGCCCAAAACGATCAACAGTAAAGAACAGACCTGTTTGGCCAGCTATCCGCGGGTGTCTGGCGTCCCAAATCCACCGCCGCCCGGAGTTTCAATCACGAAGGTATCCCCCGGCTTGGCGCGGATGCGATCGGTTCCCGACATCTCCACCCGGGACCCATCAGCGCGTTCGAGCCAGTTCCGGCCGGTGGCACCATCCGCACCGCCCGCCAGACCATAGGGCGGGATCGAGCGATGATTGGCCAGTATCATCACATCCATGTCTTTCAGGAACCGGACCCGCCGACGCACGCCGTCTCCACCGTGATGCGACCCCACACCTCCGGAGCCCTCCCGAACTTCAAAACTTTCAAGCAGCACCGGGAAACGCCACTCCAGAATCTCGGAATCGGTCAGGCGTGAATTGGTCATATGGGTATGAACCGCCGACGTACCGTCGAAATCCGGCCCCGCGCCTGCACCGCCACAGATTGTCTCGTAATACTGATGACGCTCATTGCCGAAGGTGAAGTTGTTCATGGTCCCCTGAGCCGCGGCCATGACACCCAGCGCGCCGTAGAGTGAATCCGTAATTGCCTGACTGGTTTCCACATTTCCGGCTACAACCGCCGAAGGATATTCCGGCGCCAGCATGGATCGTGGCGGAATGATGATCTCGATGGGCTTGAGGCAACCCTCGTTCATCGGGATGTCGTCATCGACAAGAGTTCGGAAGACATAAAGCACAGCCGCCCGCGCAATCGCCTTGGGTGCATTGAAATTGCTGTCGAGCTGGTCGCTGGTGCCGGTGAAATCCACCTTTGCGCTGCGCGCCGCCCGATCGATGGAAACTGCGATCCGAATGACCGCGCCATTGTCGAGCGGATAGTCAAAGCTGCCATCCTTCAGGACATCGATCACCCGGCGCACGGATTCTTCCGCATTGTCCTGTACATGACCCATATAGGCATGCACCGTAGCCAATCCGAACTGCTCGACCATCCGGCGCAGTTCCGACACGCCCTTCTCGTTGGCCGCGATCTGCGCCTTCAGGTCGGCCACATTCTGGTCGGGATTGCGCGCGGGATGCGCGCCCGAAGTCAGCAATGACCGGAAATCGTTCTCCCGGAAATGCCCGGCATCCACGGCCTTAAAATTGTCGATCAGCACACCTTCGTCTTCGATGGTCTTCGAATCCGGCGGCATGGAGCCCGGCGAGGTTCCACCAATATCGGCATGATGTCCGCGGCTGCCCACATAAAACAGAATCTCGGACCCGTCATCGTCGAAGACGGGTGTGATCACCGTGACATCGGGCAGATGGGTACCGCCGTTATAGGGCGCGTTCAAAACATAGACATCGCCGGGCACCATCGTTCCGGCATTGTTGCGGATCACCGCCCGAATGCTTTCCGACATGGACCCCAGATGCACCGGCATGTGCGGCGCGTTCGCCACGAGATTTCCATCAGGATCGAAGATCGCGCAGGAGAAATCCAGACGCTCCTTGATGTTCACCGAATAGGCGGTGTTCTGAAGAGTCAGACCCATCTGTTCGGCGATGGACATATAGAGATTGTTGAAAACCTCCAGCATCACCGGATCGACATCCGTGCCGATGGCAGCGACCCGCGCGGCCGCGACCACCCGTTCAAGGACAAGATCACCCCGCGCACTCAAAGTAGCCTGCCAGCCCGGTTCCACAATCGTTGTCGCCACCGCTTCGCTGATGATCGCCGGGCCATCCAAGGTGGCCCCGGGTGTCAGATCCTCACGCGCAAACACAGGGGTCTGATGGGAGACCCCATCCATATGCGCAGCAACCTGCGCAACGGCGGTGGCGGAAGCCTCGGTCCGCGCACCCGGCACGCTGTGTTCGACTGTTTCTTCAGACACGCCCACGGCCTCGACCGCGGCTGTTTCCACGATCAGGCCTTTCTCCGGCATGGTGAAGCCATAGCGCAGGCGATGTAACTCGGCGAACTGGTCGGCCATCGCCGGAGCCGTCGCAAAATCGACCTCCAGCGAGGTGTCCGTGCCCTCGTAGCGCAGATGGAGGCGCTGGCGCATCTCGATCCGGTCATCGGCAATACCCTGCCCCGCGACCTCGGCCCGCGCCGCCTCCGCCAGACGTTCGAGCATTCCGGTGACATCCCCGGAGACAGCTTCGCCCAGCGGCACCTCGACCGATTGCTCGCGCAGCGCGCGGATATCGGCCAGCCCCATCCCATAGGCCGACAACACCCCGGCCAGCGGGTGCAACAGCAACCGTGTCATGCCCAGAGAATCAGCGACCAGACAGGCGTGCTGCCCCGCCGCGCCGCCAAAGGCGCACAGGGTGTATTTCGTCACGTCATAACCGCGCTGAACGGAAATTTTCTTGATCGCATTGGCCATGTTCTCGACGGCGATCTTCAGGAAACCTTCGGCCACTTCCGCCGGGCTGCGCGCATCACCGGTCGCCTCGCGAATTTCCTCGGTCAGGGTTGCGAATTTCTGCGCGACGATTTCGGCATCCAGCGGCGATGACTGATCCGGGCCGAACACGGCGGGAAAATGTTCCGGCTGCAATTTGCCGAGCATCACGTTGCAATCGGTGACCGTCAGGGGCCCGCCCTTCCCATAGCTGGCCGGCCCCGGGTTGGCGCCGGCGCTCTCGGGCCCTACCCGGTAGCGGGCACCATCGAAGGAACAGATCGATCCACCACCGGCGGCGACCGTGTGAATTTGCATCATCGGTGCACGCATCCGCACGCCCGCGACAAGGGTTTCGAAAGCCCGCTCGAACTCTCCGTTGTAGTGGGTCACATCGGTCGATGTGCCCCCCATATCGAAGCCGATCATCTGCCCGTACCCGGCCGCCTCGCTAACCTGAACCGCGCCGACCACGCCACCAGCCGGGCCCGACAGGATCGCATCCTTGCCCTGGAACATATGTGCATCGGTCAGCCCGCCATTGGACTGCATGAACATCAGATTCACATCACCCAGTTCATCGGCCACCTGATCCACGTAACGACGCAAGATGGGAGAGAGATAAGCATCCACCACGGTGGTATCGCCGCGCCCGACCAGCTTGATCAGCGGGCTCGTTTCATGACTGACCGAAATCTGGGTGAACCCGATCTCGCGCGCGATCTCCGCACAGGCCGCTTCATGGGCCGGCACCCGATAGCCATGCATGAACGCGATGGCGACAGCGCGAATGCCGTCATCAAAGGCGGCCTGCAATGAGGCGCGCGCGCCGGCCGCATCAAACGGAACCAAAATCTCGTCACGTGCATTCACCCGCTCGTCGATTTCGACCACCTTCTCGTAAAGCAGTTCGGGCAACACGATGTGCCGGTCGAAGAGCCGCGGCCGCGCCTGATAGCCGATCCGCAGGGCATCGCGAAATCCCCGAGTGATCGCCAGAACCGTCCGGTCACCCTTGCGTTCGAGCAGCGCATTGGTGGCCACGGTCGTGCCCATCTTGACCGCGCCGATCTGCGCCGAGGGAATGGGTACGCCGGACGGCAGACCCAGCAGATCGCGAATGCCCTGCACGGCGGCATCCGCATAATGCTCCGGATTCACCGAAAGCAGCTTGTGGGTGTGCAAGGCGCCATCGGGCGCACGGCCGACAATGTCAGTAAATGTACCGCCACGATCGATCCAGAAATGCCAGAGATCGCCGCTGTTTTCGGTCACGTTACTCATCCATCCACTCGCTGTCGCTGGGCGAGAGACTGATTTGTCAGGTTGCGAATGTCAAAGGTCCGATATCCCTGTCTTGAGAACCTCTGCGCCAGCATCACCAACTTGAAATTCTGCCAAGTCGGCAACGCAATTCCTCGGGACAAAGTCCGCCACCGGAATGATAACGGACCCGATCGCGGTCGCCCCAAGCCCAACTGACAACGGCAGAAGACATGACCCCCGTTTCATCGCGGGCCACTTTCCGGTAAACAACTGGCCATGAGCATTTGGGGCAAAGTTGTAGGCGGTGCTGCCGGCTTCATGATCGGCGGGCCACTGGGTGCGCTGGTCGGGGCCGGTGCTGGACATCTGTACGATAAGGCGCGAGAAAGCGCGTCCGAAGTCGCCGCCGAAGATCCGACCAGGCAAATCGGATTTACCATTGCCGTGATCGCGCTGGGCGCAAAGCTCGCCAAGGCCGACGGGGTGGTCACGCCGGACGAAATTCGTGCCTTCCGGCGGGTTTTCAAGGTCTCGCCCGAGGAGACTCAGAATGTCGCTCGGGTGTTCAATCAGGCACGCAAATCGACCGCCGGTTACGAACCCTATGCCAAACAGGTCGCCGGGATGTTTCGGGACAACCCGGCCGTGCTCGAGGAACTGCTCAATTGTCTGTTCCACATCGCGCTGGCCGATGGGGAAGTGCACGAAGACGAGCTGATTTATCTGCAGAATGTGGCCGCGATATTCGGCTTCTCTCAGGCGGATTTCGCGCGTATCCGCGAACAGAATATGGGGCCTGACAAGGCTGACCCCTACACGGTGCTCGGGGTGCGCCACGACGCCGACGACGCCGCGATCAAATCCGCCTATCGCAAGCTTGTCCGCGAGAACCATCCTGACAGCCTGATCGCTCAGGGCATGCCCGAGGAATTCATCGAGGTTGCCAATGACAAGCTGGCAGCGATCAATGCCGCCTATGACAAGATTTGCGCCCAGCGCGGGATCAAATAGTCACCTGCGATGGGCAGCGAACCTCCCGTTCTGACGTTGAAAGACGCTGCCGTCGGTTTCGGCGGCGAGCCTTTATTCTCCGGGGCCGAGCTGACCATCACGCCCGGCATGCGGGCCTGCCTTGTGGGCCGAAACGGATCGGGGAAATCCACCATCCTGAAAGTGCTCGCCGGGGTCATCGAGCCCGACCAGGGTGAACTTTACATTCAGCCCGGCCTGTCCGTGGGATATCTGCAGCAGGACGTGCCCGTGATTGCCGGCCAGACAGTCGCCACATTTGTCGCCGGGGACGCCGGCGCCCCGCGTCACGAGGTCGATGCCGCCCTCTCCCGCGTGGACATCGACGGCGACCGCATGGCTGATACCCTGTCGGGCGGTGAAGCCCGGCGCGCGGCCATGGCCCGGGCCATGCTCGGCGACCCGGACGTGCTGCTGCTCGACGAACCCACCAACCATCTCGACCTGCCAACT
>Ga0055584_100005516_pt1 | contig 12401 bp, 11 predicted proteins | sample OSDHelmetaG_FD_58716 | JGI IMG/M metagenome (GOLD analysis project Ga0055584, IMG submission 58716) | Pelagic marine sediment microbial communities from the LTER site Helgoland, North Sea, for post-phytoplankton bloom and carbon turnover... | ecosystem: Environmental > Aquatic > Marine >... | reverse complement strand
GGTCTTCCGTGGTGAGGCCGAACTCCGCACGGAACTCGGCATCCCCGACGATCTCGAGTTGCTGGGAGCGATCGCGCTCGGCTTCCCAGCCGACGATCCCGATGCGGCCGGCACGGGCCGGAGCGCCGGCCGCCCCCGACGTCCCGCCGACGACATCATCCATCGGTCGCGATGGTCGCCCCGTCCGGGAGCGGGCGACCCGTGATCTTCTCGTACAGGGCCTCGGGGGTCGACACCGGCAGATCGCAGACGCCGTTCCGGCAGACGTAGGCGTTGCCCGGCACCCGTTCGTCCCAGAGCGGTGAGTCGTAGGGCTCGCCCCACGCCGTCACGACGTCGGGCCGCCACACACCCTGAGCGACCTTGACCATCGTCGGTTCGTCACCGACGACGACGATCTCCATGACGCCACGGTGTCGGAGTTCCAGTGCGAGGAGTGCGTTGGACACGGCTCCCGGTGATCGCTCGGCGACCGCTCCGAGCAGTTGCAGGATCCGATCGGCGTGGTTGCGATAGCGGCTCTCGCCGGTCAGTGCCGCCAATCGGAGGAGACCGTTCGCTGCGCTCGAATTGGCGGAGGGCGTCGCATCGTCGTGCACGTCCTTCTGGCGGACGACGAGGGATTCGCCGTCCTCCGGTGTGGTGAACAGACCGCCGTCCACCGGGTCCCAGAACCGGTCGAGCATCGTGTCCGCGGTGCTTCTGGCGGCATCGATCCAGCGAGCCTCACCGGTGAGCTCGGCGAGCCGGATGAACGCCTCGACGAGCGCCGCGTGGTCGGCGGCCAACGCCGCGTGGCGGGCCTGGGGTACTGCGTCGGCGTGCCACGCTCGGGACCAGCGGCCGTCGTGGCCGCGTAGCTCCCGGAGCAGGAACTCGCCGTTCGCCACCGCTGCCGACGTCCAGTCCTCACGTTGGAACACCGCAGCGGCATCGGCCAGGGCGTGCAGGAACAGTGCGTTCCACTCGGTGAGGATCTTGTCGTCGAGACCGGGTCGTGCCCGGCGCGATCGAGCCGCGAGCAGCCGTCGACGTGCCTCGCTCATGCTCGGGGGCCGTCGCAGTTGGCCGCGTGCGTGCAGTCGGTTCGGGATCGACCGACCCTCGAAGTTGCCCTGGTCGGTGACCCCCCACCACGTGGTCGCGTGCCCGACCGTCTCGTCGTCCATGCCGACGAGCGCACTCCCGAACTCGGACGGGGTCCAGGTGTGGAAGAGCCCTTCGACGCCGTGCCCGTCGGCATCCGGGGAATCGGCGTCCTCCGCCGAATAGAAGCCTCCGTCGGGGTGGCGCAGCTCGCGGAGCACGTACTCGATCGTCTCGTCGACGACCTGCCGGTACGTCTCGTTGCCGAGCACCGAGGCGGCCTCGCGGTACGTCCGGACGAGCAGGGCTTGATCCGGGAGCATCTTCTCGAAGTGTGGGACCAGCCATTCCCGGTCGGTGGAGTAGCGCGCGAACCCACCGCCGATGTGGTCGTACATGCCGCCCGAAGCCATGGCGTCCAGCGTCGTCGTGAGTACGTCTCGAGCACCGTCGCCGCCGGACGTCATGAACGCTCGGAGTACGAGTTGGAGGTGGTGCGGGGACGGGAACTTCGGTGCCTGCCCGAAACCGCCCCACTCCTGGTCGAAGGACCGAGCGATCCGCTGCAGCGTGTCGTTGACGAGGTCGAGCGTGGGGACGTCGTCCTGGGGTGCGACCGCCCGCCCGATCGCCTCGACGATCGTGTCGGCGCTCGTCGAGAGCTCGTCGCGTTTCGTCCGCCAGGCGTCCTGGATGGCATCGAGCAGCTCGAGGAACTGCTCCCTGGGCAGGTAGGTGCCGCCCCAGAAGGGTCGTCCGTCGGGGTCGAGTGCCACCGTCATCGGCCAGCCGCCCCGACCCGTCAGCGCCTGCACCGCGGACATGTACAGTGCATCGACGTCGGGTCGCTCCTCGCGGTCGACCTTGATGTTGACGAACCGCTCGTTCATCACGGCGGCGACCTCGTCGTCGTCGAACGATTCGTGTGCCATCACGTGACACCAGTGGCACGCCGAATAGCCGATCGACAGGATGATCGGGACGTCCCGCTCGCGGGCGGCCGCGAACGCGGCATCGCCCCACGGGTACCAGTCGACAGGGTTGCCGACGTGCTGACGTAGGTACGGGGACGTCTCCTCGGCGAGCCGGTTCATCGGCGCCGACCCTAGCGACCGGCGCATGCCGGACGGCCGGGACGCTGGCGCACCCGGGAGGTGGGCGGTACCGTCGGACCGATGGCGGGTGTGTCACCGGACGCCTCGGTCACCCGTGAGGCGGCGCTGCGGGGTTCGTCGCGTCGCCGGCTGGGGCGCACTGCGGTGGTCTACGCCGAGGGCGATCCTCCCGAACACGTCTTCCGCGTCCACGACGGCCTCGTGAAGCTGGTGGCCACCGGACCGGGCGGCGTGACCTCGCTGGTCGCGTTCCGGGGGCCGGGGGAGTGGCTGGGGGAGCACTCGGCGCTCGACGGCATGCCGCGTTCGACGACGGCGATCGTCGTCCGGGACGCGACGATCACGGCGCTCGACCGAGAATCGTTCGTGGATGCGGTACGCGGCGATGCGGACCTGGCCCAGGCGCTGCTGGTCTCGCTCGCCGGCCACGTCCGAGCCACGACCGGTCACGTGCTCGCGGTGGCGTCGAGCGACCCGACGGCGCTGGTCGCGCAGCGTCTGCACGCCCTGGTGTCAGATGCCCGCTTCGCCGCGATCCGAAGCACGGAGGCGGGTGCCGTGACCATCGACATGCCGATCTCCCACGACGAACTCGCGATGTGGGCCGGGGTGTCGCGACGTTCGGTCGAGACCTCACTGCAACGCCTACGGGTCGCGGGCATCGTGACGACCGCTCGGATGCAGATGGTGGTCGAGGACGTCGCTGCCCTCGCCCGCCGTGCTCGGCGGGAGCCCGGATCCGACGGCTGAGCCGCCGTGACTTCGGTCTCATGTGCTCGGTGTCACGCCGATTGTGGGCACGCGTGCGTAGACGGATCGATCGGAGCACGGCAACGTGTCCATACGTCCGCCAGCGACTGGAGTGCCGACATGTACGCCACCGATCCCGCATCCGTCCGTCAGTTACGTTCTGCCGCACTGCTCGAGGCCGAGCAGTCACGCTCCGCGAGACCGCTTTCCTCGCGGGCCGGCCGGCTGCGACGCGCCTGGGCCCGTCGCCGGACGATGCCGGTCCCGGTGCCGGTGGTGGCGGCACCGACACTCGCCGACTACGGGTCGCACGACCTGTTCGTGGGGCTCGATCGGCGCACGCTCACGCGCCTCTCCGAGTCGTTCGTGATCATGGATGTCGACGCAGGTGACTCGCTCGGTCGGCAGGGCGAGGCGGCGCCGGAGTTCGTCGTGGTGCTCGAGGGTCGGATCGGTGTTTCGTTGGACGGGCTGCCGCTGGCCGTGCTCGATGCCGGTTCGGTCTTCGGTGCCCTCCCGCTCCTCGACGACGGCCCGACGCCATATCAGCGGGCATCGTTCGACGTGCTGGGCCCGAGCCGGATCGCCGTCGCGAGTCGGCTGCAGTTCATCGCGACCCTCGAGTCGTTTCCCCTCGTCGCGCGACGAATCCACGCCATTGCAGATGTCCGACGTGCCTATCTGCGAGGGCGCAGCGACGCCGCCACGACGGCAGGGGTGTCCGACGTGGGCGAGTTCCCGCTGCACATCCTCGATGCTCCCTGATCCGAGCGGGACGGTCGGGCCCGGAGCGAGGATCGGAGCACCACGTCGCGAGTGGCCGGCACGTTGGTGTCGGAACGTGGGAGGTGCGTCAGGTCGGCAATCGCCGGCCGGCGCCTCACGACCACGCCGAGCCCGGGCTCGCAGTCGTTGCGGCACCCACTGTGGGTGCGGCTCCGGCGAGTGCGACCGGGCGCATCTCGTGATCGACGTCCTCGGCTTCGTGGCTCGGCCGCGATCGTTTCGGCGGCCGCGTCACGTGGCATCTTCGACGGGTGTCGGTGATCGCGGCGATCGTGCTCCTGTTCGGCGGCTTCGTCGGACTCACGGCGAGCTGGATCGCAGCCCGCCCCCTGATCGATCCGACCCGCCGCTACTCGCCGTGGTGGTTGCCGGCGATGGTCGTGACCGAACTCGCTCCGTTCTGGCTGCTCGTCCACGCAGCGGTGCTCGCCGTGGGGTTGGTCGCCGACGGCTGGTCGAACTGGGGCGGTCGGGTCGGCGTGCTGCTCCTCGGCGTCTCGATGTTGCTCCTGGTGTGGGTCATCGCGCGGTCGGTCCTCGCGATCGTCCAGCTGCGCCGCATGGTGGGCGGCCCCGTCCACGGAGCACGAGGTCGAGCGCGCCTGATCGGCCTGCCGGTGCTCACCCCGCCGGGTGTCCGTGAGATCGGTGCGATCGTGTGGCAGGACGGCCTCACGATCGATGTGACAAGGCCCGACGACGACCGGTGCCGGCTGCCGGTCGTGGTCTACGTCCACGGGGGCGGCTGGACCGGCGGTGACCCCCAACGTCAGGCCCGCGACCTCTACCACACGCTGGCTCTGGACGGTTGGGCCATCTTGGCGATCCGGTACCCGTTCGCACCGAGGGTCAGCGTCGAGCAGCAGGTCGAGACCGTGACCGCCGCCGTCCGCTGGGCGCGGACCGCCCTTGCCGACCACGGGATCGAGGCCACCCACGTCGTGCTCGCGGGAGGTTCGGCCGGAGCTCACCTGGCCACGACGGCGTCGCTCGGGGCCGACGACGACGAGGCCGTGGATGCGTGCGTCGGGCTCTACGGCGTGTACGACATGGCCAATCGGAACGGGACTCGCGCACACTGGACGAAGATCCGCGACGAGGTGATGCTCGCTCGCGTCGCGGACGCACCCGACCGGTACGACGACCTGTCGCCCCTCGTCAGGGTGAGTGCCGACTCGCCGCCGATGTTGATCGTGCACGGTGAACGCGACACCCTCGTACCGATCGGCGAGGCCGAGCAGTTCGTCGCCGCGCTGGAGGCGCGCGCTCGCCCGGTCGAGTTCGTGCGCGTCACCGGCGCCGAGCACGCATTCGACGCCGTGTCCTCGCCGGTCGCCCGGACCACGGCGGCGGCGATCCGTGACTGGCTCCGGGCGACGGTGCTCGCCGACGAACCCGCCGAGTCGCGCTGAGACGCCGCTCGAGCCGGAGGTGACCGTCGGTCAGGCGCCGATGGCGTGGTAGCCGCCGTCGACGTGGATGATCTCGCCGGTCGTGGCGGGGAACCAGTCGGACAGGAGCGCGACACAGGCGCGGGCGACGGGTTCGGAGTCCTGCACGTCCCAACCCAGCGGTGCCCGCCCGTCCCACGTGTCCTCGAACAGCTGGAACCCGGGGATCGACTTGGCGGCCATCGTCTTGATGGGCCCCGCCGCCACGAGGTTGCACCTGATCTGCTGCGGGCCGAGCTCTCGGGCCATGTAGCGCGACACGCTCTGGAGCGCCGACTTGGCGACGCCCATCCAGTTGTAGGCCGGCCATGCCTGCTGGTTGTCGAAGTCGAGTCCGACGAACGACCCACCCTGGTCCATCAGGGGCACGAACGCGTCGGCGAGGGTCTTGAGCGAGTACGTCGAGATGTGCATCGCGACGGCGACATCCTCCCACGGCGCATCGAAGAAGTCGTCGCCGAGGCACGATTCCGGCGCGAACCCGATGGCGTGGAGGACGCCGTCGACGCGGCCCCACTTGGCCGCCACGGCATCGCGGACCGATGCCACGTGTTCCGGAACGGTCACGTCGAGCTCGAACACGTCGATGTCGGTCCCGTTGGACGGTCCGAGTTTGCGGGCCGTGCGTTTCGTGAGGCTCAGCGCACGCCCAGCCCCGGTGAGCACGATGTCGGCTCCCTCGTCGAGTGCGATCCGGGCCACACCGAACGCCAGCGAGGCGTCGGTCAGGACTCCGGTGATCACGAGCTTCTTGCCGTCCAGCATTCCCATGACTCGGAACGTAGCCGCCGGGCCGACCCCCTCCGCACGTTTGCCCTGTCGGCGCGACCAGGCACGCGGCGGGCCAGGTGTGCAAGGCTCGCCAGATGCGAATCGGTGTGATCGGCGGCAGTGGACCGGCCGGCAGCAGCCTGGCCGCCCGACTGGCCAGCGTCGGATACGAGTCTGTCATCGGCTCACGCTCGAAGTACCGGGCGATGGAGAGCCGCGACTCGTTCGTCGAGCGGTTCCCGGAGCTCGACGAGAACCTCGGTTACGGCGACAACGTCGCCGCCGCCGAGTGCGACGTCGTCGTGATCGCCACCCCGTGGGACTCGGCGGCCACGATGGCGCAGGATCACGCGGACCACCTCCACGGCAAGATCGTGGTCAGCATGGCGAATGCCCTGATCCGAGTGGGTCGTGAGTTCCAGCCGCTGGTGCCACCGCGCGGGAGCGTCGCCGCGCACGTCCAGGCAGCGGTGCCGGACAGCCGGGTCGTCGCCGCCTTCCACCACCTGCCCGCCACCGAGCTCGGTCAGATCGGCGAGCCGATCGAGAGCGACGTGCTGATCTGCGCCGACGATCCGTCGGCGGTGAAGGCGATCAGCGAGATGGTGGCGAAGATCCCGGGCTGTCGCCCCCTCGATGCCGGCGAGCTCTCGAACGCGACTGCGATCGAAGCCTTCACCGCGGTGCTGCTCCAGCTCAACGTGCGGTACAAGACACGCGTCGCTCCGAAGCTGACGGGAATCAAATCCGATCCCCGCGCGTTGGACGACTGAGCATGTCGATCCTCCAGCTGTACGACACCGCTCGGCGCGCCGTCGTGCCCTTCGAACCCGGTGAGCGTGTGCTGATGTACGTCTGCGGGATCACGCCGTACGATGCGACCCACCTGGGTCACGCCGCCACGTTCATCTCCTACGACGTGCTCAAGCGGCACCTGATCGACAAGGGTCACACGGTCCGGTGCGTCCGGAACGTGACCGACGTCGACGACCCGCTGTTCGAGAAGGCTCGTGAACTCGGTGTCCACTATCTCGACCTGGCTGCGGCCGAAGAGGCTCGATTCGAGCGCGACATGGTCGCGCTCAACGCGCTGCCCGTCTCGTCGTCACCGCGTGCGTCCTCGGCCATTCCCGACATCCGCGGGTTCATCGGCATGGTGCTCGACCGGGGCTTCGCCTACGAGTCCGGCGGCTCGGTGTACTTCGACGTCACCCGCTTCGACTCGTTCGGGTCGCTCGGCAACTACTCGGAAGCCGAGATGCTGGAGCTCGCTCGTGAGCGGGGTGGCCACGTCGACGACCCGAACAAACGCCATCCGCTCGACTTCGTGCTGTGGCACCCGTCCGCCGACGACGAACCCGCGTGGGACACGATGTGGGGTGCCGGCCGGCCGGGATGGCACATCGAGTGCAGCGCACTCGCACTGCGCGAGCTCGGTACGACCATCGACCTGCACGGTGGTGGCACCGACCTGATCTTTCCGCACCACGAGTGCGAACGTGCGCAGTCGGAGGCGGCGACGGGAGAGCAGTTCGTGCGGCACTGGATGCACACGGCGCTCATCAGCATGGACGGGACGAAGATGTCGAAGAGCCTCGGCAACCTGGTGTTCGTGGATGCCCTCCGTGAGGAGTTCGAGCCAGCGATCATCCGACTGGGTCTCGTCGAGCACCACTACCGCACCGAATGGGAGTGGGACGACGGTCTCATGCCACGGAACCGTGAACGCCTGGCTGCCTGGCGCGCGGCCGCTGACGGTGCACCCGGTGACCTGATCGACGAAGTGCGAGCCCGGCTCGACGACGACCTCGACACGCCCGGCGCCGTCGCCGTCGTCGATGCCGCAGCGGCTCGGGGTGAGTCGACGCAATCGGCAGCCGACCTGCTCGGCGTCGAACTCTGAACGACCCGCACGCGTCGTTCACGAAAAAGTCGGTCTGCGGGCGACTCGTTGTCACCGCCATGTTCTACAGTTCGGTGGATGGCCGAGCGTCCGGGTGCGAGCAAACTGCAGTCCCGGACGCGCTCCGTCGTCCGGCCGCTCGCAAACCTGGCGTGGGACATCCAGAGGGTCGGGTACGAACGACTTCCCGCCGATGGTCCGGCGATCCTGTGCCCGAATCACATCAGCTTCCTCGACTCGGCGTTGCTGATGCTGACGGTGCCGCGCAACATCAGCTTCGTCGGCAAGGCCGAGTACATGGACGATTGGAAGACGAAGTATCTGTTCCCGGCTCTCGGGATGATCCCGATCGATCGATCAGGCGGGAGCAAGAGCCAAGCTGCGCTCGACGCCGCCGAGCAGGTCCTGAAGCGCGGTGAGCTGTTCGGCATCTACCCGGAGGGGACGCGGAGCCGCGACGGTGATCTCTACAAGGGGCGGACCGGTGCCGCCCGCCTCGCCACGAGCATCGGGTGTCCGATCTTTCCGGTGGGTATCACCGGCACCGACGAGATCCAGCCGATCGGATCGAACGTCCCCAAGTGGGGCAAGACGTGCCGGATCGAGATCGGGAGGGCGATCCGGCCCGAGCGGTACGCCGGCCGAGGTGCCGAGCACCTGGCCTGGCGATCGATGGTCGACGAGGTCATGTTCGAGATCCGCGAGATGACGGGACAGACGTACCACAACGTGTACTCCGGCGAGCAGGAGGACGAGAGTGCTCCGCCCGCCGGCAAGGTCGGGACGGTCGCCGACGACCCGGCGACCGATCGCGAACTCGAACTCGTCGCCGCCGGCTGATCCGGAGGTCCGCACGACCGCGACCGACGCGGCACCGACCGGCTGGGATCAGGCGGGCTCGTCCGCAGCGGATTCGAGGACGAACACCCGGATGTCGCGGTGCTCGGCGCGTGCACGGTAACTGGTGTAGCCCGGATAGATCGCGGCAGCCGCGGCGAACGTGGCATCGGTCTCGACTTCGTCCGCTCGGCGGGCGGTCACGTCGACGGACGCTCCCCGATACTCGATCGTCGCCTCCGGGAGCGCCTCCAGGTTGTAGACCCATCCGGGGGTGTGTTCCTGGCCGAAGTTCGATCCGATGATCGCGACGTCGTCCCCGGTCGGGATCGCCAGCAGCGGCATGGTCCGCGGTTCGCCGGATTTCCGTCCGGTGGTCGTCACCATCACGACCGGCAGACCGACCAACAGGGACGGCAACGTGTACTTGCCGTCACTCGCCCGAAACAGGGCCGTGTCGGCCGCGTGGATGAACTTCGAGAAGAGCCATGTGCCGGGCTTCGACACGACGACCCGCTGCAGGCCACGCTGTACCGCGTTCGCCTCGCCGGGTTCGTACCCGAGTCCACTCATCACGCCCATCGCCACTCCTCGTCGACGAAGGGAGCGTAGTCGTGTGAACCCTCCCGAGATTCGACGGAACCGCCTCGTAGACTTTTCGCCGTCATGTCGAACATCACCATCTCCCTCCCGGACGGATCCGAGCGAGAGCTGCCCGAGGGCGCGACCGCGCTCGACCTGGCCGCTTCGATCGGCAATCGACTGAAGAAGGCGGCCGTCGCCGCCACCGTCGACGGGACGGAGACGGATCTGACGGCGTCCTTGCCCGACGGGAGTCAGGTGGGAATCGTCACCGATGACACCGACGAGGGGCGTCACGTGCTCCGGCACTCGACGGCGCACGTCCTCGCGCAAGCCGTGACCCGTGTGTTCCCGGGTGCGAAGTTCTCCATCGGTCCGGCGATCGAAGACGGCTTCTACTACGACTTCGACCTGCCCGACGGGCAGACCTTCAGCGACGACGACCTGGTGGCGATCGAGGCCGAGATGCGCGAGATCGTCAAGGCCAATCAGCCGTTCGTCCGCAGTGAGCTGTCCATGGCGGACGCGAAGGATCTGTTCTCCGACCAGCCGTACAAGGTCGAGATCATCGAGCGCGTCGAGTCCGCGGCCGGCGACCAGCTCGATGCCGGCGAGGTGTCGGGCGACGGCGTCATCAGCGCGTACCGCAACACCGACGAGTTCGTCGACATGTGCGTCGGCCCGCACGTGCCCTCCACCGGTCGCCTCGGTCACTTCAGACTCCAGCGCGTCTCGGGGGCCCACTGGCGCGGCAACGAGGACGGCATCATGCTGCAGCGCATCTACGGCACGGCCTGGGAGTCGAAGCAGGCGCTCGCCGAACACCTCCACCGGCTCGAGGAAGCCGCCAAGCGGGATCATCGCAAGCTGGCCACCGAACTCGACCTCCTGAGCTTCCCGTCGGAGCTGGGCGGCGGACTCGCCGTGTGGCATCCGAAGGGTGCGATCGTCCGCAAGCTCATGGAGGACTACAGCCGGGAACGTCACGAGCATGGCGGTTACGAGTTCGTGTTCACCCCGCATCTGGCGAACGGCAAGCTGTTCGAGACGTCGGGGCATCTCGAGTGGTACGCCGACTCCATGTATCCGCCGATGGAGATGGACAACGGCACCTACTACATGAAGCCGATGAACTGCCCGATGCACTGTCTGATCTTCAAGAGCCGGCAGCGCAGCTATCGGGAGTTGCCGCTCCGGTTGTTCGAGCTCGGCAGCGTGTACCGCTACGAGCGCGCGGGCACGCTGCACGGCCTGCTCCGCATCCGCGGGTTCACACAGGACGACAGCCACATCTACTGCACGAAGGAACAGCTCGCCGACGAGATCGCGTCGCTGCTCGACTTCGTGCTCTCGGTCCTGCGTGCGTTCGGGTTCGACGAGTTCACGTTCAACTTGTCGACGAAGAACCCCGACAAGTACGTCGGATCCGACGAGATCTGGGACGAGGCGACCGAGGCGCTCCGCCAGGCACTCGATGCCCACGGCCTCGAGTACGACGTCAAGGAGGGCGACGCCGCCTTCTACGGTCCGAAGATCGACATCGACGTTCGCGACGCCATCGGCCGGTCGTGGCAGCTCTCGACGATTCAGGCCGACTTCCAGCTTCCCGAGCGTTTCGACCTCGAGTACGTCGGTGCTGACAACGAGCGGCACCGCCCGATCATGTTGCACCGTGCACTGCTCGGATCGATCGAGCGGTTCATGGGCGTGATGATCGAGCACTACGCCGGCAACTTCCCCACATGGCTCGCCCCACTGCAGGTGCGTGTGCTGCCGGTGGCGACTGCACACGAGGAGTATGCCGAGGCGGTCCGCGAACGTCTTGCGGACGCCGGCGCCCGGGTCGACGTCGTCGGTGCCAACGACGCCCTCGGCAAGCGCATCCGGGCCTCGAAGATGGAGAAGATCCCGTACATCCTCGTGGTCGGCGACGACGATCTCGCGGCGACCACCGTCGGCGTGAACCCGCGCGGGGGAGAGGTCGAGCGAGGGGTCGGGCTGAGCGAATTCGTCGCCCGTCTCACCGACGAGGTCGCAGCGAGCACCGAGCGTGCACTGCTGACGGGATGACGTCGTCGATGACCCGAGATCCACTTCTGTCGTCGACGACCACCCGAGGGCGGTCGTCCGACGGGTGCCGGACACCGATGCCGTGACCGGATTCGAGCGGCTCTGGAACGGTTGGCGTTCGTCCTACGTCTCGTCCGCCGGTTCGGTGCCCGACGACGACGCACCGGGGAGCGTGTTCACGAAGATCCTCCGATCCGGTGAGTCGGACGACGTGACGAACATCGTGCATCGCAGCGAGTTCGTGTTCGCGATCCTCAATGCGTACCCCTACGGAACCGGTCACACACTGGTCTTGCCGTATCGTGAGGTGGCCGATCTGGAGGTGCTCGACCCCGACGAGACCGCCGACCTGTGGGCCACGGTCACCGATGCGGTGCGGGCCGTCAAGCGGGCGTACTCACCGGACGGTGTCAACGTCGGGGTCAACCTCGGCCGGCCGGCCGGTGGATCGATCAGCGAGCACCTGCACGTCCACGTGGTGCCCCGATGGACCGGCGATGCCAACTTCATGACGGCGATCGCCAACACGCGTACGCTGCCCGAGCCACTCGCCGAGACCGCCCACAAGCTGCGAGAGGCATGGCCCTGACGGGTGGCCGGTGCACGCCGCTCCGGGACCGTCTGCGACCACCTCGTCGGAAATGCCCGGTCGGCACAGCGACCGCTGCGCAGACCTCCTAGGCTGAGTCGATCATGCAATCTCCCGACTCCGTCGAGGACTCGGTCGACGAACTCCGCGACGAGCTCCCCGACGACATCAACGCCGCCGACTTCGTGGGGGCATACCGGTTCCCCGACAACTCCCGCCGTCGGATCCCGGGCTACATCTACCTCGCGTTGGCCGGCGGATGCCTGACGGTGTACCTGGTCGGCCGTGACTCGTCGCCGCTGGTCAACAGCGGGTTCATCTGGGCCACCGTGATCCTCGGCGTGGCCGGGGTGATCAGCATCACCTCCGGATGGCGGATGCACGTCGACGAGAAGGACGCCCTGGTGGAGGCCCAGCAGGCGATCGGGTTCCCGGTCGGGCACGCGGCGGCCCAGCAGGTC
>Ga0055584_100005515_pt1 | contig 12402 bp, 5 predicted proteins | sample OSDHelmetaG_FD_58716 | JGI IMG/M metagenome (GOLD analysis project Ga0055584, IMG submission 58716) | Pelagic marine sediment microbial communities from the LTER site Helgoland, North Sea, for post-phytoplankton bloom and carbon turnover... | ecosystem: Environmental > Aquatic > Marine >... | reverse complement strand
GCCATTCTAAGGGCAAAGTCGTTCATCTGATAGATAATTCTGCCATCTACAGTGAGAAAACCATCGGCGACAAGTCGTTTTTGCTCATCGTCTACTTCAGTAATCACCGCCTGTACCGTCACTTTTTCATCGCTGGGTAAAATTTGCCCTCGATATAGCCAACTATGCCGCTGCTCAAGGGCCATACATTGAAACGTACAATTACTTGCGTCCTCACCCCAGCGCTCAAAGGCAACTATCTTCAATAATTGCATAAAAGACTCCAACCCCAGCGAGCCGGGCCATACTGGATCTTGATGAAAATGTGCTTTGAAGAACCAGGCATCTGGATTGACCTCTGCCGTACCCCGAATAAAACCGAGCGCATGTGGTCCACCTTTGGCATCGAAGCAATCAACCTGATCAACCATCCGCATTTGTTCATCCGGATAGGGACTACTCTCAGGATAAGAAAACTGTAAGGCTCTGGCTTTTTCCTCTGTATTGGGTGCGTAAGGCTCAACTTCTCTGATCCCGACCTGATCCGCCAGCGCAGCTTTTGAGAAAAACCCGAAATAGGTATCGCCCTGGTAGACAACTCCCTCAGCACAGCGTACTTCAAAATCATAATTCTGAATGATCATGCCGCCTGACAAGGCAACATTCGTGATCTTAATCTTTATCGTTAATGTGCCGGTATCAGGGCCAACTGCCAGTAGTTGTATCGCCTTGCCACCCAGGTTACGGAACGACATATCAACATCACTTGTTAAAGCAGATCCCAGATAAGCTGCCAACCAGCCACAGGGCTGTAAGGCTATTTCTAACAATACCGAGAAAGGCATGACATTTTGCCTGTCCGCGCTGAAGTACCAGGCATCCATAGGCACGTCATACTGACCTTCGATGATCGCACCCGCTTTCAATTGCCATTGTTCACAGTCTTTGATCGAGACTATACGATCGAGAAACTGAAATGGCGGTCCGGGCAGACGCGCGATAATGCGATCTTTATCGAAAATAGTATATTTATCGCCAAAGGCGTCAGAAGGATTTCCAATCGCGAAGGCATTAATTGAAGCGTAATCAAAAAGTACCGGGGCTCGTTCGACTGGAGCCAAACTCACACTGCTATTGTTCTGTGCCCAAATTGAATCAATGCCTTGTTTACTCAAACCCGTTAAGCGCAAAGACATATTGCCCATTTGTACGATGGCCTTACCATCTGCATACATCAAGGCATCGGCAATCACATAAGGCGTAGCATCCTCCTCTGTATAACCAATCTCTTTTATACTTATTTCATATTTCACCTTTTCGGTGGTCGCCAATACCTGGCCGCGACATTTTAATATACTGCTTATACCCACCACGGGTTCGTAGACAAATTCACCTACATCTCCGACCCAGCCCATGCGTAATAAATACACGCGTAGCGTGTGCAGACAACACTCATACATAAGTGTGCCCGGCATGACCTGATCATCGACAAAATGACAGGTAATGAACCAGTCATCAGGATGAATATCAGCTTCACCCGTAATCATACCGAGGCCAAAACGTCCGCCTTCAGGCTCAAGCGAAAGAATTCGGTGCACGAGGGTCATTTTTCCACCTGGCAAACCAACCAGATTAGCTAACGACAAATTCTCGAACTCGCCGCCAAAACAGGCAGCCAAATCACCCTCGCGTAAGGCATTAATCTGCGCATCACTATAAGACTCTTTCTTTATCGCGACTGGATACTGCCAGTCGTCCTTACGCTTACCTTGCTCAAAACGCGTTTCCAGGGTGGTGCGTACTATTCCTCTTCCGGCATCCAGCTCTGCTTGTGTAAAGAACCCGGCACAACCTTTGCGCATGGTAATCAGAGGCTCTCCATTTACCGTGCCGTCAAAACCAAAGCGAAACAACCAGGTGTCACCCTGGCGAAAGAAATGCTCGATATAAATATCATAATGGATAGTCTGGCCCGCATGCGGTAATGGCCCATGAAAACAAACCTCCGCGTCGAGCAGTCGATAAACCGCCAAACCTTTTGTTTCTAAATCAATACCCAGATAAGCGGATAAAAATAGATCCGCCTGTCCGGCTTCAACCGCTATACAGGTCGGGATACGGCCTCCATCCAGGTACCACGAGCCTGCATGTACATCGTGTTCGGTCACCACGCGACCATTGGTCATGGAGCAGGCTTCACCTTCGACTTCGATTATTCGGTCAACCAGCATCAAAGGCTCGTCGGGCAATCTAACCCGGGTAGGATAATTATCCGCTTCAGCAAATTGCGAACCAAGCATGGTCGCAATAGAGCCTATCGCAAACTCCATACACATATCCCTGTCGTAGGCGACGGCTCCACTGCTTGCTGTCCGCTTTGGTGCTAGTTCTTGTTCGAATGCAACACCGTTGGAGAGTGAATCAGGTACAGATTGTAATAAAGACATCTGTAAAGACACCACTTCACTCATTGTTTCGGCCATGCCATTAGAGACTTTCAAAAATGCTTCCTGTGCTTCAGCATTTGCGGCTTCTACTGCCAGCATTTGCTCGACGATTTGCGACATCGGATCAGCTTGATTGGAGATAACAGGATGGCTAAGAAGTTTCGCACTTACCGGTACATCAAGCGTTTCTGGTTTTTGCTTTTGCGTCGGTTTTTCTTCAGCTTCCTTTTGTAAATCTGGCATTGGCACGGTAAAAGGTGACTTACCCACTGTCACAGAGATTTTGTTATGCCCTTCAAATGCATTCACTAACATCTTATCTTCGTACAAAGCGCTCAGGTCGAGAGGTATTCTCTCGCTATTCAACTGGGCTAATAATCTCAGGACGTTAAACACATCACTCTGGCTATTAACACAAACTGATCGTGCAATATGGTTTCTTTCTCCCAGGATTTGTCCAATCATGCGTGAACAACTGGCGCCCGGACCCATTTCGATAAACACTCTGACACCATCGTCATAAGCTGCGTTAATTAGCTTGGTGTAATCAAATGTTTCCAGAGCCTGACGTACGATCGAATCTGCAGCATTCTCTGTTGTTACCTTATATTGGCTCGCAGCAATGCCACTATAGAATGCAACACCTTCAGGTGGTGTGGTATCGAACAAATGTAGATCGCGATACGGTTTCTCTACCGGTTTAACCACCTCGCAATGCACCGTGGTAACCCCTTCGAGTGGATGGAAACCACAATTAAGATCGCGAATCAGATCCTGAACAGCGCTGCGTTCACCGCCAACAATACATTCTGTAGGCGTGTTCACTATGAGTAAGTAAACATGACTGCGCCCGGACAGGGCATTCTTCACTTCTTCGGCCGGACGATCTACTACGCCAAGCTGCCAGTCAATTTCCTCATCATCGTCGAGTCCCCAGGTTTTTTTCACTGCTTCACAGCTGCCACCAAGATCACGAGTAAAAAGCGACGTTTCGCGCATACGCTTGAGCATCAAATCCCGGTCACTCCATGTCCGCGTCGCAAACAAACCGACCGTTTCACCCAGACAATAACCAATCACTGCATCCGGTTTAATCGAGAAACTGGCAACTACATCACTGACCATTGCCCCCAACCAGACCTGCCCAAAAATAAAATCCTCATGACTGAAGTTCGCTGTGCTTTTTTGCGTCCAGAAACGTGAACGTGCAAACTGACTCGCCAAAGCCTGATTTTCATCGTCGAGTTGATTCAGAACCTGAGGCCAATGTGCACTCATCTCCCGACCCATACCGATAAAGTGACTACCGGAGCCAGGAAAGACGAAAGCAACTTTAGCGTTTTCATTCAAGGGTGTGCTGCTATAAAAAAGTCTATCACTGGAAACAGACTGGTCTTGCTCGACACAAGTCTGCGCCTGCTTCAAGGCGTCAACTAGCTGACTAGCCTGATTTGCAATGACACTTACCGCCAGTGCTTTATGCCGGTTCTTCTCTTCCTGCTGCCACCACTTACGTGCAAGCTCAGCCAAATTGTCGTTTTCAGGTTCAGAAAGCTGAGCACGCAATCTTTGTAAACTATCGATAAGGTTATATTTTTCATCTGCACAGATGGAAAACAGGCACTCCGTTTTAGCCAATGAATTTTCACCCGCCACTTCATCCTGTTTTTCAGAAGCTTCAAGAATAGCGCTGACGCAGTTTCCATCAACGCTATAGGAATTAACCAGCGCACGTCGCGAACCAATACAACGATCGCGTAGCCAGGACTGCGTTTCTGCTGGAGCGAAGAAATGTTGATTTTGTTCAGTAATAGAATCTGAGCCGCTGAATTTTCTAAATGACGGTAAGACACGATGATGTAAACAGAGGCTCGTCTTCACAATGGAAGCCAGTGCACTTGCTGCGCCGCTGTAAGCTATGTCACCTTTTACACTTGCGATTGCACAGGGAATATCATTTGCACGATCTTTAAGCAGATCTCGAATACTCTCGGTTTCGCCAATCTGATTATCTGTTGTGCGATTCGCGCACATTTCTATCAAACCAATTGAATCAAGTTCAACATTCGCATCATCTAAACTACGTGTAATTGATTGCTTATAACTTTTGTCTAGATCCTTGTTCTTGCTACTCGCCGCACCGAGACCCTTGACGACAGAATAGATTCTATCGCCATCTCTAATCGCATCTTCGTAACGTTTCATTACCACCGCCGCTGCACCTTCGCCTATCTGCTCTTCATCCTGGGCACTGAGAGAACGAATATCGCCTGCGAGATCTACCGCGCCTACCACCGCCGTATCAATCTCACCGCGCTGTAATGCGCGCATCCCGGCTTCGAGTGAACGCATCCCGGAGCTTTCTTCACTTGAAAGAGTAAAACTCGGACCACCAATATCAAATGCGCGGGCGATTCGACTGGCGACTATACCGCCGAGCGCACCCATAGTGCGGTTCGCATTCATCGCGGGACCGGAAGCATCTCTTAACTCGTCCACCCAGCTTTGCAATTCACTCTCAGTCATTTTAAGCCCGAGTTGACTTGCCCATTGCCTGGCTTTCTCTACCAATACCCAACGCAGGTGAAAATTAGTCGTATTCATATCCAGACCAATGCCAATATAGACACCTGCGCTTTTTAATTCAGCACGTCGTTCAACTTCAATTGCGGCATCGTCTATCGCGTTAGCTGCAACCTGCAACATAAGCAATTGCTGCGGCAACATATCTTTTAATTCATTCGGTGGAATTCGGAAGCGTCCAACAGGAATATCAATACTCTCTATGCTGAATCCTTTTGTCGTATTTTCCACACCCCAACTATTACTCAGAGGCGCTGCACTAACATTTTCAACTGAACCTAGAACGCGCTGTTTAAACGCATGAAGGTTTTCCCAGGGACCAAAACAGGCATCCATCCCAACAATAGCAATATCTGTTGATGTCTGACTTGTTTCAATCTTCGAAGATTTAACATCAGAGTCAGTCTGAAATAAATCCTGATCCCATTCTTCCAACAAAACATGCGCATTAATGCCACCAAAGCCAAAGGCACTAACGGCCGCTCTCCTTGGTGTCTCTTGACTGCGTCGTGACCAGTCTTCAGCTTTGTTTAATACCGAGAATGGACTGGCATCCAGCTCAATTCCTTTAGAGGCAGATTCAAAATTAGCGGTAGGTGGTAATTTTTCATGTTTCATTGCCAACAGAACTTTCATTAATCCTGCCGATCCTGCGGCTGTTAGCAAATGACCAATATTACTTTTAACCGAACCAATAACGCAGTCCTGCTCATTTCTATTATCAGCCCAAAGATTATTCAGGCTATCAAATTCGACTACATCGCCTACAGGTGTACCCGTACCGTGGCACTCGATCAGATCGACATCCGTGGCTTGCCAATTTGCTTTTTCATACGCCGCCCGCATGGCACGCAATTGTCCTTCCGAATCAGGGGACATCAAATTACCATCAATATCATTGGAGAGACCGACACCGGCGATGGTGGCATAAATATGATCACCGTCTTTTACCGCATCTTCGACTCTTTTAAGAACCAGAATACCGGCACCTTCACCCACGACCAGACCATCACCTTTTGCATCGAACGGCGAACAACGACCACTTGCGGAAATAGCATGCAGAGAGGAAAAACCCATTTGTGTGTAGAGCGAATCGGGTCTGGACAAGCCACCACACAACATAGCATCACTGCGGCCAGCCTGAAGTTCATCCACTGCATATTTCAAAGCATAGAGAGAAGAAGCACAGGCGGCATCCAGTGTATAACTACCTCCGCCAAGTCCCAGGGCCTGCGCCAGTGTGCCCGCGGGTAAACCAGCGACATACTTATTGAGTTTATTTGTACGCTCCGCAGCATTTACTTTGCCCAATACTTGTTGTTCGAATACTGGTAAAAGAATTTCATCGGCAATAGCAGAAGAGGCATCCGTTGGTAAAGCAATATTACCGATGATAATACCGACTCTTTTTTTGTCCAGATTATCAGTAATAGCATCACGCCAGGCCTGATTACCGGCATGCAAAAGTAGGTGAAACATTGGATCGAGCTCAGCGAGCACTTCATCATCTATATCCAGACCTTCAATATCGGGATGCATACTATCGACGAAACAGGCACGTTTTGAATACACCTTATCCGGCTTCGGGCCCGTCGCCTCATACACATCTTCCAGCTTCAAAGACCAACGCCCCACTGGTGGTTCACGCGAGCAATCGCGAGCGCAGAGAATATTCTCCCAGAACTCATTCAGATCAGCTGCGCCGGGGAATACTCCGCCCACACCAACTATGGCAATTCTTTGATTCTTATCCACTTTTGTCATTTTTTCAGAGGGACAGGGAGTCTAGCATAAGTGGAGTTGGGGATTAATAGCGGAAAGACCAGGGTTTATCGGTTTTAAGCCCGGTTTTACCCCATTTCTCAAAAAAGCCCTGATCTGTCCCCTGCTATTCGATTGTGTTATTTTTGTCGCCCAAAAACAGAGAGCGAAAGAGAGAAATTTATATGATTACTGTATTCGGATATCCACAAACACGTTCTCGCCGCATCACCTGGATGCTCGAGGAATTAGAGCAAGATTATGAGTTTCGTTTGGTGGATTTCAATAAAGGTGACTCCAAGTCAGCCGAGTTTCTCGCCATCAACCCGGCCGGAAAAGTACCGGCAATGCAGGATGGTGAGCTGGTATTAACGGAATCCGCCGCCATCGTTACCTATATTGGTGATAAGTTTCCGCAGAAAAGATTGGTCCCCGGGACAGGAACTGCTGAACGTGGTTTATATGACCAGTGGTCTTATTTTGCTTTGACAGAACTGGAACAGCCACTCTGGACAATGGGCAAACATCGCTTCGCTATACCCAAAGAGTATCGAGTACCTGAAATAATGAAAACTGCCGAATGGGAATTTCAGCAAGCACTCTCTTTACTTGAAAAAGGGCTTGGCAATAATGAATATATTCTGGGTAGCGAATTTTCTGCAGCAGACATATTGATTTGTCACACGCTGATCTGGGGTATCAACTTTAAACAAGTCGTCGAACAGGATAATTTGAACCAGTATGTTCAGCGTTTAAGAGAACGTGACGCGCTCAAAAGAGCAATCAGCAAAGAAGAAGCTTCTTTGCCTAACGAAGAATGATTTTAAAACTACAGGAACAATCATGACTAAACTTAAAGATAAAGTAGTCGTTGTTACCGGCGGTGCCAGAGGCCTCGGTAGAGCCATATGTAAAAGACTTGCTGATGATGGAGCAAAAATTGCCATTGCGGATATTCTCGATTCAAGCGAGACCATCAGGCTGACTGGGCTGAGTGATGACCGTATTTTTCAGCAACAATGCGATATTACCTCCGCTGATGACATCGACAAATTAAAGAATGAAGTAGACAGTAAGTTTGGTGGCTGCAACATTCTTGTTCACTCTGCCGGGATTTTCCCGGCCTGTCCCTTCGAAGACCTCAGTTTCGATTTGTGGAAAAAAGTACAAAGTGTCAATCTCGATTCAGCTTTTCATCTTTGTAAGGCTTTTCTTCCCGGCATGAAAGAAAGAAAGTGGGGAAGAGTGATCAGTATTTCATCTAATACATTTTATCTGGCCCCACCTGCACTCTCCCACTATGTTGCAAGTAAAGGTGGTTTAATCGGCCTGCATCGCGTTTTAGCTGCTGAATACGGCGACTTTGGTATTACTGTAAACACCGTCGCACCAATGTTAACCAGAACTGAAGGCGCCGAAGAGTATTTCTCGGAAAATATGGGAATGTTTGATGCTGTACTTGAATGGCAGGATATTAAACGTCCGGCGGAAGCTGCTGATATTGTTGGTGCTGTGTCTTTCCTTGCATCTGACGACGCCAGCTTTATAACAGGACAGACATTACCCGTAGACGGGGGCACAGCAAAACTATAATTAGTGTAGGCTTTAGCTTTATCCCAAAGCTGTATTTTTATCTTTAAATTTTGTTGATCTGAAAAAATGAAAACACATCTGTTTATTGGTCGTGAGATGAAAAGCCCTGTGCATATAGATCTACCACATGCTAATGCTATGGTTTTTTCATCCACCTCACCGGTAAAATCCAGCGGCAACGAGGATTGCGCCAGCATTATCTCTGTTAATGAAGATATCAGTTTATTGATTGTAGCAGATGGTTTGGGTGGCCCGCCCAATGGCGCTGATGCCTCAGCATTTCTCTGTAAGGCAATCGAAGATTCTATTTCAAACTTTGAACCCAAGCCTGCGAATATTCGCGAAGCTATTCTCACCAGCATAGAAACTGTTAATTTGGAATTACTAAGTAAGCAGACTGGCGAAGGAACAACGCTTGCGATATGCGAAATACAGGATAGGCAAATGCGTACTTATCATATCGGTGATTCGGAAATACAGATCACTGATGCTAGCGGCCTTATAAAATTTCAAACTCTTTCTCATTCGCCTGTTGCCTATGCAGTAGAATCTGGCTTTATTGATGAAGACCGGGCTCTTTCGCATGAAGATCGTCACTTTATTTCCAACTATGTTGGTGATCCGAATATGTACATCAGCATGAACTCAGCCATATCAATTAGTCATGGTGACACCCTTTTACTTGGCTCAGACGGTTTGTTTGACAACTTGTATAAACATGAAATTGTCGAAATGCTAAATGAAAAGAATATTGAGAAGCTCGCGTCAAGTATGATGGAAATCGCAACATTACGAATGGGACATTGGCAAAAAAGCAAGCCCTCCAAGCCAGATGATCTTACTTTCATTATCTATCGCAACAAATAGAAAATGTTTCTCAACGAAAAGAACAACTGAAATCAAAAAGACGGGAATATTGTTTTCGCTGCCCAACGAAACAAAGTAACTAATATTTCAATCCTTACTATTATTTTCCAGGCTAAGACGGTGAATCGCCAACGCTTCTGCCATCTCCCCTACATCAGGAATATTTAGCGTCTCTTTGTCAGGCCATTTTTCCTCGGACCAAAGACCGGCTCGGTTTATAGCGGTACTACAATGAGGAAACACTCTGGTGATCTCGATCTGAATTGCAGTTTTGTTGCGTTTCAAATTACCACCAATTGATGAAATGAAACCTTCATCGCTGGTAGCAACAGCGTTGCCGTAAGCTCTGACAATATCTGACACTCCGGGTACAAGAAACATCATCCCAACACCTTTATTTTCTGTCAGATTAAACAATGTATGGACTTTGTTATTTCCCATTTCATTCAGGAAGGCAATATTTTTATTATCCACCACCTTAATAAAGCCGGAAGGTCCGCCACGAGGAGTAATATCTATATAACCATCACTAGTTGTGCTGGATAAGAGGAGAAACGTGGACGCCTTGATAAATCGTTCAGTAGTGTCATCAAGACACGGTGCATGCGCATTACGGACCAGATCTTTCGGTTCCGGGTAAAGCTTACGTATATCGTTTGTATCTATCGTTTTCATAACTTTTTATTAGCAAACATGAATTAACATATTACGGTTAATCTGGTATTAGCTCTTACTCGCCAGCCAACTGTTAACCACATCTTCTAGTACATCAAGCGGTAGCGCACCATTCTTCAAAACAACATCGTGAAACTCGCGAATATCGAATGTATCACCAAGCTGGCTGCGGGCATTTTCCCTTAATTCGAGTATTTTCATCATGCCAATTTTATACGCCGTCGCCTGTGAGGGAATCACTATGTAACGTTCAATTGCCTTAACGACATCACCATGGGGATTCGGAGTGTTGTCATCCAGATATTGTATCGCCCGCTCTCGTGTCCAGCGTTTTGCATGTATACCTGTATCAACAACTAAACGACAGGCACGCCATATTTCCATAGCAAGACGACCAAAGTCGGAATAAGGATCTGAGTAAAAACCCATTTCTTTCGGTAAATATTCTGAGTACAAACCCCAACCTTCGCCATAGGCTGTAAAGTAACCGAACTTTCGAAACATGGGTATATCTTCAAGTTGGTTTGAAATAGAGCCCTGCAAATGATGCCCCGGTATGCCTTCGTGATAAGCCAGTGCTTCCATTTGGTAGTTTGGCATATCAGACATGCGATACAGGTTTGCGTAATAGGTGCCCGGGCGTGAGCCATCAGGAGCCGGGTCCTGATAAAATGCCTTGCCTGCTGATTTCTCGCGAAAGGCTTCAACCGCCTTGACAACTATTTCATCTTTTGGCTTGGTGATAAATACTTCATCAAGTCGTGCTTCCATGGTCGCAATTATATTCTTTGCTTTTGTCAGATAGGCCTGCCTACCTTCACTTGTTTCGGGGTAAAAAAACTGTTTGTCGGTACGTGTGAAATTAAAAAATTCTTTAAGCGTTCCCTTAAAGCCCACCTGTTTCATAATACGTCGCATTTCACCCTGAATACGTTCAACTTCCTGCAATCCAATATTATGTATTTCAGTAGCGCTAAGGTTTGTTGTCGTTGTATGTCGAAGCGCTGCATTGTAATAGTCGGCTCCATCAGGAAACTTCCAGGCGCCATCATCTGTCGTAGCTAACTTTTCCAATTCTTGTAAATAAGCGATTAAACTTTCAAATGCAGGGCCAACGTTCTTTGTTAAGGCCTGCGTTGCACGCGCAATTAATTTATCTTTTTCATTTTGTGCAAGAGTGAGTTCAGTCACTTTAGTCCTAAAATCTGCAAGCAAAGTACTGTCTTCACCTGACGCATCAAAAGGCGCGCCTGACAAAACATTTTTGCTATCAGATATAACGTATGGAAATACAAAACGTGGCGGAATAATGTTCATTTCAGCACGTATTCTCATACTCTCCACGACCTGTTCCATCATTGTGCTGACTGCCTGCAGTCGACCGATATAGTCTTCGGCATCTTGTTTGTCGCTTATTCTATGTATGTTAATTAGAAATGAGGGTATTTCACTCTGCACACCATGCATTTGGTTCACAGGATAATCATGATAGCGCCATTTGTATGACTCGATTTCGTCTTCAGCATTCTTTTCAAATAAGCGATAGCTGATCAAGGTTTGCTCATCGAGAAGATCGGGGTTTATGTTCGCTCGTAAGTCTCTTAGCTGGCGCTTTGTAATTTCCAGATCTTGCTCAGCTTTAGCTTCAGATAGATCATCCCATTTGTCCTGATTGTCCTTCATTCCCAGATAGCTCTGAAACATCGGGCTTTGTGCAAGTGACTCCTGAAAGGCTTCTTCAAAAAACGCATTCGCTTTATCGTTTTCAGACACATCTTGCATCTGCCTGGACATTGATGGCGGGTTACTTTCACACGCAGTAAGCGTGATGAAAAAAAAGCAAACTACAAAAATTAGTTTATTCACCGGATAATTCCTCCCAAGTATTTTTTTCTTCATCCTTTCTGATAAGTTCTTAATAAACTGCGAGCCCATCGATGGCAAGTGCTTTTATCACTTATTACCGATACTTCACTTCTATTTCACTTCATATTTGCTACTGTATTAGGCAATTAATCACGGAATTATCAGCTAGTCTTGCAAAAACTCAATATATTACTCATCGAAGATAATCAGACCATCGCCCGCCAATTGTGCGAATTTCTCGAAGGGCATAGGTGGTCGGTAGACTATGCTGATAACGGTATTTTCGGTAAAGAATTAGCACTGCAACACGCGTATGACGTCATTATTCTGGATTTAAATCTACCTGATATTGATGGTCTGCAAGTCTGTCGGGAAATCAAGCAACAAACAGAGATAAACCCGCCCATCCTGATGTTAACGGCAAGGGACTCCTTTGAAGACAAAGCCAAAGGCTTTGGCGAGGGTGCTGACGACTATGTCACCAAGCCTTTCGAGTTTCGAGAACTGGCTCTACGCTGCCAGGCTCTCGCTCGACGTCAACAATTACACCGGAATCACACTCTGAGCATTGGTGAACTGCTCATTGACAAAAAACAGCATCTGGCCAACAGGCAGGGCCAATCTTTGAAAT
>Ga0055584_100005514_pt1 | contig 12402 bp, 13 predicted proteins | sample OSDHelmetaG_FD_58716 | JGI IMG/M metagenome (GOLD analysis project Ga0055584, IMG submission 58716) | Pelagic marine sediment microbial communities from the LTER site Helgoland, North Sea, for post-phytoplankton bloom and carbon turnover... | ecosystem: Environmental > Aquatic > Marine >... | reverse complement strand
GAGTTCGAGGACGACGTCCCCGAGATCGCCGAACGCTACCGCGAGGCCGCTCGCCAGGGGATCCGTTTCCTTCAGCGTCTGCCGGCGGAACCGCGCCGGCGACTGGCCGCGCTGCGCCGGTTCCACGACGTCGACGTGGGCGGGAAGCTCGAGCTGATCAAAGCACTCCGGCACACTCTGCACGGCGCAGAGTAGACCAGCCCTAGTCGACCGCCGACGCGGCGTCGGCGAGCAGGTCCTCGTCGGTCTCACCCATCTTGATCACACGGCTGTGCAGGTCGGACGCCTGGTCGAAGACCTCGAGAGCCTTCTGCACCTGCGGGTCGGAATCGGCCAGGATGTGGCTTTCTTCCTCGGCACCCCAGCGCAGGCGTCCGATCTGGGCCTTGATCCGCAGCGAGACGTACTCGATCGCGTCGTCGAGTTCCTCGTCGGTGTACTCGAACTCGCGCTCGGCGAGGAACTCGCGGAACCTGGTGAGCATCTTCTCGTCGACTTCGAAGTTGCGGTCGAGGCTGTCGTGGGCGTTGGAGTAACGGACGGAGAAATCGAACAGGATGTTCTGGCGCACCAGCCGGTAGGCCAGTTTCGGTGGGTCCGGGGCCTCGACGATGAAGTCCGGGCGAATGCCGCCGCCGCCGTAGACCTTGCGACCGCCGTCGGTGAGGAACACCTCGTCGTCGTCGCTCGGGATGATCTCACCGTTCGGGTCGGTGCGGTCGTGCGAGCGGGTCATGTAGTACTCCTCGAAATCGCTGTAGTCGCGTTGGATCAGCCGGCCCTTCGGCGTGTAGTACTTCGCCGTGGTCACGGCCAGGGCGCCGCCGCTCTGGCGCAACGGGATGACGCGCTGGACGAGGCCCTTGCCGAACGTCGTTTCGCCGACGATCAGGCCACGGTCGTGATCCTGGACCGCACCCGACACGATCTCGCTAGCCGATGCGGAGCTGCCGTCGACGAGCAAGACCAGGGGTTGGACCCAACGTTCCACGCCACGCTTGGCGACGTAGTCGGCCTTGGAGCCGTTGATCCGGCCACGCGTGTAAACGATCAGGTCGCCCGAGGGGATGAACCGCTCGGACACCTGGACCGCCTGATCGAGCAGCCCGCCCGGGTTGCCGCGAAGGTCGAGAAGCAGTTTGTCCATACCTTGCTGGACGAGAGTGTCGATCGCTTCGTCCAGCTCGGCTGCGGTCGTCGAGGTGAAGTTGGCGATACGGATGAGGCCCACGCCGTCGCCGAGCATGTGCGAGACACGGATCGACTCCACCGGGATGTCGTCGCGTTCGATCGTGACGTCGAACGGTTCCGGGTCGCCGGGGCGCTCGATGGTGATCGTGACCGAAGTCCCCTTGGGGCCCTTGAGCTTGCGCACCGCACCGTTGACCGTCAGCTCGAGAGTCGGTTCGCCATTGATCTGGGCGATCACATCCCCCGAGCGAAGACCGGCGCGATCGGCCGGGGTCCCGTCGATCGGGGAGATGATCGTCAGCGGGTACTCGGGACCACGCTTGTTGATCTGGATCCCCAGCCCGCTGAACTTGCCGCGCTGTTCGTCGCGCATCTCCGAGAAGGCTTCCTCGTTCAGGTGGTTGGTGTGCGGGTCGAGCTCGCCGAGCATCCCTCGGATGGCTCCCTCAACGAGGTCCTCGGAGTTGATGTCCCCGATATACTCGTCCTCGACGAGGGCCAGAACACGCCCGAACGTCCAGAACTGGTCTTCCGTTTTCGGCGAGTCGGCGGCGACGTCGGTGCCGAGAAAACCGCCGGCCAGGGTGCCGGTCGCGAGGACCACCAGGGTGAGGATCGAGTAGCTTCGGGACGATGATTGCATCCGGGGGGCTCCTGAAAATTTTCTTATAATCGATGAATTATACGGTCGTGTTGGACTCTGACCAATGAAATCACCAAAATTGGGGACACTTGACAGCTTTCCGGGCTGACGAGTAGTCTGCCGCCCCTTCTCGAACCGAGGTCGATCGACAGTGTTTACGTCAATCAGCGGTCCAGAGTTGCTGATGATCGTGATCCTGGGTCTGTTACTTTTCGGACCCAGGAAGTTGCCCGAGATGGGGCGCACGATCAGTAAGGCCTTTGCGGAATTCCGGCGCACCACCACGGATTTCAAGATGAAGCTCGAGCGCGAGATCGAGTCGACGGAGGTCAAGGGCGCCGTCGAGGAGTTGAACAAGACCGTGCACGACGTCGAGGGTGCGGTCTCCCGGGACGTTGGCGATGACCGCCGAGAAGACTGACACCCCGGGGACGATGTCCCTGCTCGACCACCTCGACGAGTTGCGCTCGAGGTTGTTCAAGGCGTTAGCCGGATTCATGGTGGCCTTTATCGGCTGCTGGGCGATCGCGGGACGGTTGCTCGAGTTCCTCGTCGAGCCGATCCGAAAGCACATGTTCGAGGGCGGCGAGATCGTGTTCATCAACATGACCGAGCCGTTCACGATCTACATGAAGGCGGCCGCCCTTGCCGCACTGTTCGTCTCCGCGCCGTGGGTGCTGTACCAGATCTGGGCCTTCGTCTCGCCGGCTCTCTATCCCAGGGAGCGCCGCCTGGCGATGCCGTTCATGTTCTTCGGCACCCTGTTCTTCCTCGCCGGCGGTTGGTTCGGCTATTCCGTCGCGACCCCGACCGCAGCCCGCTGGCTGATCAACCTCGGGGAGGCCTTCAAGGCCCAGATCACCCTGCGTTCGGCGTTCGGGTTCGAGTCCTGGATCATCCTCGGCATGGGGCTGGTCTGGGAACTTCCGGTGCTGATCTTCTTCCTGTCCCGTGTCGGGCTGGTGACGCCCCGGTTCCTGATGCGGCACTTCCGTACCGCCGTGTTGATCATCGCGATCCTGGCGGCGGTGCTGACCCCGACCGGGGACATCCCCACCATGACGGTGTTCGCCGTGCCGATGATCCTGCTCTACCTGCTCGGGGTCCTCGTCGCCTGGCTGTTTGGCGGGAAGCCCCGCAAGGCGCGCGATGGCGACGGTTGACGGGTTCGCGCGGCGGGCGATCTCCCGGGGCGAACTCTGGCTGGCCGACGGTTTCGAGCACGCGGTGGACGAGCTCGGTCTCGATCAACTCTCACGCTGGGAGGAACGGCTCTCCTCCGGGGTGCCTGCCGGCCGCGGTAACGTGGCGTTCGTCGAAACCGCTCAGGGGCCGCTGGTGCTCAAGCAGCTACGCCGCGGCGGAGTCGCCGGCCCGTTGTGGCGGGAACGGTTCCCCTCGCGCCGGCGCTTGCTCGACAACCTGATGCTGCCCGCGCTGGCGCGCGAACGCGGCGTCAGAACACCGCCTGCGATCGCGCTGCTGCTCGTCCCCAGTGGGCCGGCGCTGTGGCGAGGCTGGCTCGCGATTCAGGCCGTGCTCGACGCGGTGCCGCTCTCGGAGCGGATCGGCGACGACCCGCCGGAGCACGACGAGTGGGTCGCGGCACTCGCCGCCGTTCGCGGGCTCCACGACGCCGGTTTCGATCACCCCGACCTGAACCTCGGGAACCTGCTGGTCGGTCCGGACGGCGGCGTGTGGGTCATCGACCTCGACCGTTGCCGTGTCCGCGAGCAGGGGCTCGAGCAGGATGGCCGGATCACGGGCATTCGACGGATCGAACGCTCGTACCACAAGACGTGCTTCCTCCGCGGCGTCGACCCGGATCCCCGGATCGACTGGCTCGAGTTGTACTCCGGTGGCGACCGATCTCTGGACCTGCGCTGGGGCCAGCGCCGCGACCGTGACCTTGCGCGTCTGCGACGGCATCGGAGCGCCTGGAAGCGTCCTTCGCTTTGACAACGGGGGACGGGACGGGATATACCACGGCCATGGCCATCGACCCGGAACTGCTCGAGATCCTGATTTGCCCCGACTGCCGCGGCGCCGTCCGCGAGGTCGAGGACGCCACCGGATTGGAGTGCGGAGCCTGCGGTCGCGTCTACCCGGTACGCGACGGCATCCCCGTGATGCTGGTCGAGGAGGCCTCCGAGCCCACGAAGGCCGTCCCAAAAGACTGATTTTCCGCTCTTTTTGACCCGCTCGGGCGAGCCCGTTCCGGCAACTTGACCCCCTTTTCAGGGGAACTAACTTAAACTTCACCATGCCGGGTCGATGGGGCCCGGGGTGTTCGTTAGAGGGGTCGCCACGTCATGGATGGGTCTCCAGGCCGCACGTTCTCGATCGGACTCCAGGCCGGAAGGCTGGAGGGCGTCGCCCTTCCCGACCTGCTCTGGGCGCTTTGCCGCGCGGGCAAGACCGGCGTCGTCCGGTTCCTGCACAAGCACCTGGAGAAGAAGGTCTACCTCGATGCCGGCAATATCGTCTTCGCCGGCAGCAACGCTCGCGATGATCGTCTCGGCGACCAGTTGCTTCGTCAGGGCCGCATCAGCCTGAACGACCTCGACGCCGCGGTTGAACAGATCGGGAGCGGCAAGCGCATCGGAACGTTGCTTGTCGAGCAGGGGGCATTGACGCCGGAAGACCTCGTCGCTGGCGTCCTGACCCAGGTCAAGAGAATCGTGCTCGAGCTGTTCGAGTGGGAAGAAGGCGAATACCACTTCGAGGAAGGCCCGTTGCCGACCGAGGAGTTGATCACGCTCAACATCAGTACCGGCGAGCTGTTGCTCTCCGGCATCCGTAGCATCCTCTCCTTCGCTCGGATCCGCCGCAGCGTCGGGACCCCGCGAACGATGTACGGCCTGTGCGAGGGGTGGCGCGATTCGCTCGACGGCGTCCGCCTGAGCGAGGGCGAGGAACTCCTGATCGTGCGACTGGAACAGGGCGACGAGAGCGTCGAGGGCCTGTGCCGCGAGGTGTTCCTCTCCAATTTTGAAATCTTCCAGACGCTGTGGGGGCTGAAGGTGCTCGGCGTCGTCGAGGAAAAGGTCAGCCTGGCCGAGTCCGGCGAGGCCGAATGGCAGGGCAGCCTGGCGGAGACCCACTTCGCCGATGTCCTGGCCGGTGTGGCCCACCGCGGCGAGACCGGGATCCTTCACGTCAGCCAGCGCATGCGCGAGCGGACGTTCCACTTCCAGGACGGTCTCTGCGTCTTCGCGACGAGCAACGACACCGACGACGGACTCATCGCCTACCTGTTGCGGCGTGGAGTGATCTCGCTCAACGACCGCGAAGAGACGGCCAAACGGCTGCTCTCGAACAAGCGTGTCGGCACGATCCTGCGTGAGCTGGGTGTGATCGACGAACGCGACCTGGAAGAGATGGTTCGCCAGCAGCTCAGCGAGATCGTGTACGACACGTTCCGCTGGAGCGACGGCGACTTCGCGTTCTATCCGGGCGTCTTGCCGAGCAACGAGGAGATCAAGCTCGACACCCCGGTCGAGAGCCTGGTCGCCGGTGGTATCCGCCGAGTTCCCTCGTGGACCCGCGTGATCGAAGGCTGTGGTGGGATGAACTACCGGCTGTCGTTGTCCGAACGATACCTGGATGTGCTCGACGGTCTCGACGCCGGCGCCGAGGAATGGCAGGTCGTCAACGCGCTCAAGCAGCCGCGGGCGGCCCGCGAGATCGCGGCGGAGGTGGCCCTCCCCGATTTCCGTGTATGCCAGATCCTCTGGACGCTGCGTGTTCTCCGCGCGGTCGAGTTCGCTCCGCTAGGACAGGAGGTTCAGGCCAACGACGGGCCGGCGCAGTCGATCCCCGTCGACATCGTCGAACTGGACCGCCCGCCACGGGTCGAGCAGCCGGTCGAAGAAGAGGCCCTCTACGTCGAGGTCGTCGAGGACGATGCGTACGAGGCCGAGGACCACGCGGGCGACGAGGAAGCACCGGCCGGCGAGTCGGTTGAACTCGAGACGGCGCCGCCCGAGCCCGAGCCCGTCGAGGCTGCAACGGATGAAGGCGAATCGTTGACCGTCGACGTGATCGATGAAAACGAGGAGCCTGTCGCAACCGAGGCGGACGGTGCCTCCGCGACGATCCCGGTCCATGAGGAGTCCGAGGAGGCCGTCGAGATCTCGGTGGCTCACGCCGGGACCGACGACGAAGTCCAGGACGAATTCGATCAAGCCGACGACCTCGAAGAGGCGGAAGCCCACACCGTGGGGCTCGCCTCCGACGAGCAGGCTGACGAGGACCTCGAGGTCGAGGTCGTCGACTCCGATTTTGCGGCCGACGACGACGCCGAGGACGAGTCCGCTGTGGACCCGCAGGTCCAGGAGCTCGAGGATTCCACGCGCACCATGCGGATGTCGCGTGAAGATGTCGATGCGGCGTTACGCGGTCCGGCCGATGACGAGGATTTCGGCGAGCGGGGGTTCGGGTGGGAGCCTCCCGAGGATCTCGACCTGTCGATCTCTCGATTCAACGCAATGCAGCGTCTGGTCTACCGGACCGTGCGCTCGGAGGTCGGCGCCGGCGCGGCGAACTTCATCCGATCCTGTTGCGACGAGGACAGTGGTCCCAACCCGATCGAGGGTGCTGAGCTGCACTCCGATGGAACGTGGGACAGCGAGGGTCTACGCCGTCAGGTGGTCGAACACCGCATCGAGGATCCGTGGGAGTTGTACCGCCAGTTGATCGACCGCGAGTTGGACGTGTTGCGCTCCCACGTGGGCGAAGCGAAGATCGTCGAGCTTCAGCGCCAGGTCGAGAAGGTCAGCGACACCCACGCGCCGTAGGGCCGATCAGACCGCGCGCCCGCCGGAGTAGACGTCGTCGTCGTCATTATCCGGCGGCCAGTCGTCCTGCTCGCCGTAGACCGGCATCGTCGCCGGTTTGGACGGTGTCTTCGCGGCGGACGCCGCCGGAAGCGCAGCTTTGGCCGTGCTCTCGATCGAGTCGGGCTCCGGGCGAGCGGTCGCGCTCGGTTGGGTGGTGCGCAGGAAGTTGACCTCGCGCTCGATCTTGTGGATTTCCTTCCTCAGCCGTCGATTTTCGAACCGGATGCTCGCACCCTCGACCGTGGCCAGTAGCCCGATCAGCGCGGCGCCGACCGCAATCGACACGATGACGACCTGCCAGACAGGGATGTCCGGGTGCTCGGTGTTCCACAGTTTGATGCTGACCAGCGACCCGAGGTTGGTGACCGTGAAGCCGATGAACCCCACGACCAGCAGTAGGACGACGACGATGAAGAAAAATCTCATGATCTCCCGTCTTTATATCAGGAAACGCTCCATCGCTGAATCCCAACGCCCGGAGGAACGCAGGATCAAGTCGATGACTTCGCGAACGGCGCCCTGCCCGCCCCTATTCTTGCAGACATAGTGCGCGTATTGACGGGTTTCCTCGCAGCCGTCGGCCGGAGTGGCGGCGAACCCGGCGCGGCGCATCGCGGGAACGTCGATCAGGTCGTCGCCGACGAAACAGATCTCGTCCGGCTCCAACCCGGTATCGGAGGCGATGCGGTCGAACCGTTGGCCCTTGGCATGGACACCCTGGTGGACGTGTTTGATCTTCAGCTCCGCGGCGCGCTGATCGACGAGCGGGGAGTCCCGGCCGGAGAGGATCCCGAACTCCATCCCGACCGACTGGCCGAGCCGGATGGCGAGCCCGTCGCGGACGTAGAACGCACGCATCTCCGCCCCGTCCTTGCCGAGATACAACTTGCCGTCGGTCAGCACGCCGTCCACGTCGAGCAACACCAGCTTGATCGCCGCGGCGCGCCGCCGGATCTCCTGATCGATCACCAATGCGCTACCCCTCTCTAGAACAACTCGGTACGCCACAGGTCGTGGAGGTGGATCAGGCCGAGCAATCGTCGGTCGGTGTCGATCACGGGAAGCGATGTGATCTTCTTGTCTTCCATCAGCTTGAGCGCGTCGACGGCCAGCGCGTCGGCATGGATGGTGCTGGGTCCTGCGGTCATCGCATCGCCGACGCTCCCGCTTAGCGGGTCGTCTTCGGCGAGCATGCGCCGGCGCAGGTCGCCGTCCGTCAACACGCCGCTGAGGCGTCCGTCGCCGTCGGTGACACAGACCACGCCGAGCCCATGTTCGTCCATCTGTGTCAGCCCGTCGCGCAGGGGCGCGACGGTGGCGCATACCGGCAGCTCGTCACCGCGGTGCATCAGCGACTCGACCCGTTGTAGCCTGCGTCCCAGGTGCCCGCCGGGGTGGAATCGGGCAAAGTCGTGCTCGGAGAACCCGCGTTGCTCGTAACCGGCGACCGCGAGCGCATCGCCCATCGCCAGCATCGCCGTGGTCGAGGCCGTCGGGACGAGGTCCATGCTGCAGGCTTCCTCATCGACGGCGACGTCGAGGTGAATGTCGGCGTGACGAGCGAGCGTGGAATCTTCGCGCCCGGTCAGCGCCACGATCCGGGCGCCGATCCGCCGCACCAACTCGAGCAGCCGCACGACCTCGGCCGTCTCGCCCGAGTTGGACAACGCCAGGAGAACATCCTTTTCCGTCAGCATCCCGAGATCGCCGTGGATCGCCTCGGCCGGGTGCATGAAATTCGCGGGCCTCCCGGTGGACGAGAGCGTGGCGGCGATCTTTTGCCCGATCAGCCCGGATTTTCCCATCCCGGTCACCACGATGCGGCCCTCGCAGGCTCCCAGCATCTCGACGGCACGATCAAAGCGCTCGTCGAGGCGGGTGGCGAGATCGCCGACGGCCCGGGATTCGATTTCCAACACCCGACGGCCGGTGTCTCGGGGCATGGGTCTCTCCTCGCGCGGTTCGAGTTTCATCTTACCTTTACTCGCCGGCTGTGGGTGGCGCGGAGGTTGAAATACCCGGGGACCGCCGTCGTCGCTCGGGCCACTCGACGCCCGGGCCGCTGAACCAGACGATCGTCCCGGGTGCGGTCGTGGTGTCGAGCAGGACCGAATAGCGTGCGACCCCGCCGTCGCCCACGGGGCCCTCGAGATCGAACCCGGTGCGGTCGCCGCCTTCCAGGGTGTACATCTCGACGACGCTTGGTGCGTCGTCGTTACGCTCCGCGGGGAGTTCACGGATCGCGTCGAGCAGCGTTGCGTAGCGGACGTCGTCGTCGAACGCGCCGAACGCGCTTTGCACACGGGCGCGTTGCGGGTCGTCGTCGAGTGCGAGCACGAACAAGTCGAGCGCGACCGACTCCGCGGTCGGCTCCGGAGGCGGCGTCTCGTCGGGGCCGCAGCCGGCCACACCGACGAGCAGCAACGCCGGGATCAGGCTCCGGAGCGAACGCATCGATCAATCGCCAGCAACGAGTCGAGCAGGGCGCCGAAGCGGTCCAGGGGCCACTGATTCGGCCCATCGCAGAGGGCCTCGTCCGGTCGGTCGTGAACTTCGAAGAACACCGCGTCGACGCCGACGGCAACCGCCGCTCGCGCAAGATGCGCGATGAAGCGCCGCTCACCGCCCGAACGTCCGTCCCCGGCGCCGGGCAGTTGGACCGAGTGCGTCGCGTCGAAGCAGACCGGTGCGCCCAGATCCCGCATGCGGGGTAGGTTACGGAAGTCCACCACGAGGTTGTTGTAGCCGAAGCTGGCCCCGCGCTCGGTCAGCATCACGTTGCGGTTGCCGGTCGAGTAGACCTTGTCCAGGATGTGCCGCGCATCGGGCGCGGCGAGGAACTGGCCGCGCTTGACGTTCACCGCGCGTCCGGTCTCGCCGGCGGCGACGAGCATGTCGGTTTGGCGGGAAAGAAACGCAGGGATCTGCAACAGGTCCACGACCTCACCGACAAGCGCCGCCTGGTCCGGTGTATGGAAATCGGTCGTCACGGGCAGGCCGGTGGACTGCTTGACCGCGGCCAGCGTTTCGAGCCCGCGTTCCAGGCCGGGGCCGCGCGGTGAATCGACCGACGTGCGGTTGGCCTTGTCGAACGAGGCCTTGAAGATCAGCCGGACGTCGCGTTCGGCGGCGATCTCGGCGAGCGCCCGCGCCATCGCGAGGGCGTGATCGTGGGTCTCGATCAGGTCGGGGCCGGCGATGATTGCAAGGGGTGCGTCGCCGCCGGCCTCGAACCCGTCAGCGATGCGAATCCGCGGCATAAGCGTTGGTGCTATCCATCCCCGAACCTCCACCGGAGGTTCGTTTACTGCCCCGGTGGCTGACAGCCGCGGCGACGAATTCACGGAAGAGCGGGTGCGGCGCCAACGGGCGCGACTTGTACTCCGGGTGGAACTGGCAGGCCACGAACCAAGGGTGGTTCGCATGCTCGACCATCTCGACGAACTTTCCGTCCGGCGAGAGCCCCGAGATGACCAGCCCGGCCTCTTTCAGGGGCTCCAGGAATTCCTGATTGACCTCGTAGCGATGGCGGTGGCGTTCGGAGATCGACAGCTCGCCGTAGGCCTGATGCGCGAACGAGTTGGCCTTGAGGTCCGTGGGGTAGGCGCCAAGGCGCATCGTCCCGCCCATCTCGTCGACGCCGAGCAGGTCGCGCAACTTGTAGATCACATTGTGTTTGGCTTTTTCGTTGAATTCGGTCGAGTCCGCATCCTTCAGGCCGGCCAGGTTGCGCGCGGTTTCGATCACCGCGCACTGCAACCCGAGGCAGATCCCCAGGTAGGGGATGCGCTTTTCTCGCGCATGCGTCACGGCCTCGATCATGCCCTCGATGCCGCGGTCTCCGAACCCTCCGGGCACGAGGATGCCGTCGAGCCCCGCCAGTTCAACGTCGAGGTCCTTGCCGACCAACTCCTCGGACTCGATCCACTTCACCTTGACCTCGACATCGCTGGCCACGCCGCCGTGAAGTAGCGCTTCGGTCAGGGACTTGTACGAGTCCTCGTAGGCCACGTACTTGCCGACGATGCCGATCGTGACCTCGCCCTTCGGGTTCTTGATCTTGTGAACGAGATCCTGCCAGCGTTTGAGGTTCTTGCGCTTGTAGGGCAGATCGAGCAGCTTGACGACGATCTCGTCCATGCCCTCCGCCGACATTTCCAGCGGCACCTCGTAGATCGAGTCCACGTCGCGCGCCGTGATGACGGCGTCCTCGGTCACGTTGCAGAAATTGGCGATCTTGCGCTTCATCCCCTGGGGCAGTGGACGATCGCAACGGCACAGCAGGATGTCGGGCTGGATGCCGATGGCGCGCATCTCGCGCACCGAGTGTTGTGTCGGTTTGGTCTTCAACTCGCCGGCGGCGGCGATCCATGGCACCAGCGTGAGGTGGATGAAGATCGAATTCTTCGGGCCGACGTCGAGACGGAACTGCCGCAACGCTTCAAGGAAGGGGAGCGACTCGATGTCGCCGACCGTACCGCCGATCTCGACGAGTTGGATGTCCACGCCGTCGGAGATCTTGCGGATCGAGGCCTTGATCTCGTCCGTGACGTGGGGGATCACCTGGACCGTGGCGCCGAGGTAATCGCCGCGGCGCTCACGCTCGATCACGGTGGAGAAGATCTTTCCCGTGGTGAAGTTGTGGTCCTTGGTGGCGACCATGTCGGAGAAGCGCTCGTAGTGTCCGAGGTCCAGGTCGGTTTCCGTTCCGTCGTCGGTCACGAAGACCTCGCCGTGCTGGAACGGGCTCATCGTGCCGGGATCGACGTTGATGTAGGGATCCAGTTTTTGTAGCGTGCAGGTGAAACCCCGCGCTTCGAGGATCCGCGCCAGCGATGCTGCCGCCAATCCCTTGCCCAGCGACGACACCACGCCGCCGGTCACGAAGATGTATTTGGTCCCCCTCTTTCTGTGCATCTAGTTGGCCTCCGTCAGCATGATCGCGACGCGTTCTAGGTCCTCGGGTGTGTCCACGGACAACGACTGGAAATCACTCTCGATCACGCGGATCGAGTAGCCCGCCTGGAGGGCGCGCAGTTGCTCCAACCCCTCGTCGGTCTCGAGGACCGAGGGCTGGAGGCCGGTGATGTCGAGCAGGGCTCGACGAGAGTATGCGTATATCCCCTGATGCTTCTTGTAGCCGCTGAGCCCGGCGGGTCTCTTTTCAAGGGTATCCCGGAAATCGGCCCGTAGCCGGGTTGCATCGCCGCGGTGGTAGGGGATCGGAGCACGCGAGAAGTAAAGCGCACGCCCGTGGTCGTCGGTCACGATCTTGACCACACCGGGGTCGAACAACTCGTCGATGTCCTCGAGGGGCTCCGACAGCGTCGCCATGTCCGTCGCCGCGTCGTCGAAACAATCGACGAGACGGTCGAGGGAGCTTGCGGTGACCAGCGGTTCGTCGCCCTGGACGACGAGAACGATCTCGAAGGTCTCGGACCGGTTGCGCAAGACCTCGGCCGCGCGATCGGTCCCGGACGGGTGATCGGGAGAGGTCATCGCAACCTGTGCGCCAAACTCTCCGGCAGCATCTGCAATCCTCTCGTCGTCGGTCGCAACCACGAGCTCGTCGATCTTCCCGGCTTCACGCACCCTGCGCCAGACCTCTTCGATCATGGTGCCGTTTCCTAGGGGTGCGAGGGGCTTCCCGGGGAACCGGGTAGAGGAATACCGAGCGGGGATGACTGCAAGTACTCGCGACATTCGGCTTCCGAACGTCGCCAGGGG
>Ga0055584_100005512_pt1 | contig 12404 bp, 11 predicted proteins | sample OSDHelmetaG_FD_58716 | JGI IMG/M metagenome (GOLD analysis project Ga0055584, IMG submission 58716) | Pelagic marine sediment microbial communities from the LTER site Helgoland, North Sea, for post-phytoplankton bloom and carbon turnover... | ecosystem: Environmental > Aquatic > Marine >... | reverse complement strand
CCTTGGCAAGGTTGTGCTCTACCAGCTGAGCTATTCCCGCAAAAGAGCCGCTATTCTATCCATTAGACCCGACCTGTCAAGCGGCCAGAGCACTGATTCCCCTAACCGTTGCGAGTTATTACAGGCCAGGCGGCGCGCAGATAAATGACCATCGAGAATAGGGTCAAAATCGCGGCCAGATAATAAATAGCAAAGCCTATATCGAAAATTGGCAAGCCCATCCAGGGCTCGCCATAAATCATCAAACCAAGTGAGATCATTTGTGCCATGGTCTTGGCTTTACCAATGAAGGAAACCCGCACCGTAGTGCTGCTGCCGAGTTGCGCCATCCACTCACGCAAGGCCGAGACCGAGATTTCGCGAGCGATGATCACTACCGACGGCAACGCGACATAAATGGTCGGGTTAGCCTGCACCAGCAACACGATAACCACGACCACCATAAGCTTATCGGCGACCGGATCGAGAAAAGCGCCAAATGGAGATTCCTGCTGCAAATAGCGAGCCAGGTAACCATCCACCCAGTCGCTGGTTGCTGCCAGCGCAAAGATGGCGAAGGCTGCCAGGTTGGTCCAGTTATATGGCAGGTAGAATACGACGATGAACAACGGAATCAGGGCGATTCGAAACAGTGTTACGGCGGTTGGCAGAGTTAAGCGCATCGACAGAATATTCTGAAATCAGCCATGGAAACTATCATAGATCGCCTGCGCGGTCTCGCGGTTAATACCCTTGATTTGCATCAGCTCTTCCACACCTGCGGCCTGTACTCCCTGCAGGCCACCAAAAGTGTTCAGCAGGATCTGTCGTTTGCGAATACCGATGCCAGGTATTTCTTCAAGTTTTGAGCGGCGGCGAGCCTTGGCACGCGCCTGTCGATGACCGGTGATGGCGAATCGATGTGCCTCGTCACGGATCTGTTGAATCAGCAACAGGGCTGGCGAATCCATCGGAAAATTCAATGCGGCCATCTGTTCATCCAGAATATCCTCGTAGCCGGCTCGCCTCTCCGCGCCCTTGGCAACACCGAAGACTCGCAGCTGCGGCTTGATGGTGGGGATATTAAGCCCTTCGAGTACTTCCAGGGCGATACCCAGCTGCCCCTTGCCGCCATCGATAAGGATAAGGTCCGGCAGTTGCTCGGGCATGGACTGGCGCTTTTCATAGCGCCGCTGCAGCACCTGGCGCATCGCCGCGTAATCATCACCGGGCTCAATATCCTTGATATTGTAGCGCCGGTATTCACTCTTTATTGCGCCTTCACGCCCGAAAACCACGCAGGAAGCTTTGGTCGCTTCACCCATGGTATGACTTATATCAAAGCATTCGATACGTTCTGGTGGATTTTCCAGATGCAGGATTTCGACCAGGTTCTGAACGCGCTTGCTGAGCAGGCTCGCGGATAGCAGGTAGCTGTCCAGGGCCTGTTTCGCATTGGCGATCGCGCTTTCGAGAGCGTGCCGACGTTTGTTACGCACGCGGTGCGTAATGCGGATGCGTGACGGATTGAGCTGATTGAGCGATTCGGTCAGTACTTCGAGATTTTCCAGGTCGTGGCTAACGATGATCTCAGCCGGCGCCGGATGGTTTGAATAGTGTTGAATGATGAAGCTCTCGATCAAGCTCGGCGCATCAGTATCGAGCCTGGCACGATTGTAAAACGGCTTGTTACCGAGCGAGGTGCCGTTGCGAATCATGAACAGCTGAATACAACTGAAGTCTTCACGCATTTCGCAGGCAATAATGTCGATATCACCCTGAAAGTCGGTCACGAACTGTTTTTCGGTCACTCGGCGCAGGGTGTCGATCCGATCGCGTACCTGTGCAGCCTGCTCGTAATCGAGCGCGGCCGCGTATTTTTCCATCAATTCGATCTGCAGGTCTATCAACTCGCTACTCTGACCTTCAAGAAACATCTGTGCCTGTGCGATCTGCTGTTGATAGCTGGCCTTGTCGGTATGACCAACACAGGGGCCTGTGCATCGTTTGATCTGATACTGGAGGCAGGCTCGAGTACGATTTGATAACGCCGAATCCTCGCAGTTACGCAACTGGAACAGGCGCTGCACATGATTGATGGTGTAGCGCACCGAGCCCGCGCTTGGAAACGGGCCGTAAAAAGTACCCTTGCGCTTGTCGGGCTTACCACGAAAAACGGTCAGACGCGGAAAATCGTGGTTGGTCAGACAGATATAGGGATAACTCTTGTCGTCTCGAAACAGGATGTTGTAGCGTGGATTGAGGTTCTTGATCAAATCATTTTCGAGCAGCAGTGCCTCGCTCTCGGTACGCGTGTTTATCACCTCGATGCGATTGATGTTATTCACCAGCGACAAGATACGGGTGGACAGCCCGGTTTGACGAAAATAACTCGCCAGTCGTTTTTTCAGGTTCTTGGCTTTGCCGACATAGATCACCTTGTCATTGCGGTCGATCATGCGATACACCCCGGGCAGGCCATTCACGTGCGCCAGAAATTCCCGATGATCGAACTTGTCTACCTTGCTCTGCGCTTCACTCACGGCAATACCTTGCGAATGCTGGCGAACACCCGGGCGAAACTATCGGCAGTAATCTTGCCGGTGTTAACGTTATATCGACTTGGATGGTACGACGCAAAAAGCTGCCGGTTAGCGGAACCTTCGTCATCTTGAAGCGAGTATTGCGCCCCATGGCGGAAGGGAACGGCGCTCTGCCGCAAGCCGAGCGCCCTGGCAACTGCTCGATGCGCAATAGCGCCGAGTGTGAGTACCACCGAGCAGGACGGTAGCTGTTTGATTTCCTGGTATAGAAAACGATTACAGGTATTAATTTCGAGGCTTAGCGGTTTGTTCTGCGGTGGTACGCATTTGACCGCATTGGTTATACGGCAATCTATCAGTTGCTGCCGGGTATCGGCTGATCGTGAATCGGGCTGACTGGCAAAACCATAACGGTGCAGCGCGGCAAACAACAAATCGCCGGAAGCGTCACCGCTGAAAGGTCGGCCGCTGGCATTGGCACCGTGCAGTCCCGGCGCAAGGCCGACAATGAACAAGGCCGACCCGGTGTCACCCATGGCAGCGACCGGCGCGCAGTGGTAATCAGGATATTGCAGCTTCAGGTCTTTACGGTAAGCCGAGAGCCTTGGGCAAAGTTGACAGTCTTGCAGATTACTCACACCCGGCTACTCCGAACGGTTGAACTCGACCATCCCCTGCTCCACCGCAATTTTGATCATATCGACTTCGGTCTGAGCTCCCAGCTTTTCCAGAAGGCGCAGACGATAGGTGCTGACAGTTTTGGGGCTCAGACACAGTTTTTCGGAAATCGCGGCGTTGGTTAAGCCATGCGAAATCATCAGCATGACCTGAAACTCGCGCCTTGACAGTCGGTCGATCGGATTATGCTGGTTACCGGGGAGCAACGACAATGCCAGTTGCTGGGCAATACTGGGAGCGATGTAGGCTTTGCCGTTATACACCTGCTTGATCGCCAGCAGCATTTCGTCGACACCACATTCCTTGGTGAGATATCCGCGCGCGCCGATCTCGAGCATGCGCTTGGGGAAAGTTTGTTCGTTATGAATGGTCAACACGATAATCTTCTGGCCGGAATCGCGCTGCAGAATTCGACGACAGGCTTCGACGCCACCAATGCCCGGCATGCTGACGTCCATCAGAATTACGTCGGGTTTCAACTGTTGTGCAAGCGTCACACCGTCTTCACCGCAGTCGGCTTCGCCGGCAATTCGAATCTGCCCACTATCTTCCAGCAGGCGTCGAATGCCGGTTCGCACCAGAGCATGGTCGTCAATGAGCAGTACATCTATCATGATTTTGAACCCGGTTATCAGTCGAGATTGCCGCGACTGAGGAAGGATAATAGCATAGCCATCCTACTGCGTGTAAGTCATCGCCTGCGGCATACAACGAAATTGAAAGAGAGCTCGATATCGATCAGTAAAGATCAGGCAAAAAGAGTAGTGGTTCAAGCGCGAACTGATCGATTCGATCAAGCCAGACTATTCTTGTGTCCCGGGAAGGCAACAGTGGTGCGCAATCCGGGTGTCGGCATGATCCGCTATGAAATATCCCGCGTTCGCTGGACGTCTAGAAACGGACCAGCACCGAACCCCAGGTAAAACCGCCACCAAAGGCTTCCAGCAGCACTAGTTCGCCGCGCTTGATACGACCATCGCGCACAGCGACATCGAGTGCCAGCGGCACCGAGGCTGCCGAGGTGTTGCCGTGCTTGTTTACGGTAACAACCACCCGATCCATCGACATTTTGAGCTTGCGTGCGGTGGCCGTGATAATGCGGATATTCGCCTGATGAGGCACCAGCCAGTCGATATCCGACTTTTTCATGTCGTTTGCCGCAAGGGTTTCATCGACAATACGCCCCAGTGTATTGACGGCCATCTTGAATACTTCGTTACCGCGCATCTCGACGAATGCCTTGCCTTCCTTGACCTGGTCAAAACCGTCACCGACACCATGCGGCACCCACAGCAGGTTTTCATATTTTCCATCGGCATGAATATGGCTGGAGAGAATACCGGTTTCTTCGTCAGCCTGGAGTATCACCGCGCCGGCACCATCACCGAACAGCACACAGGTACCACGATCTTCCCAGTTCAGAATTCGGGAAAAAACCTCGGCGCCAACCACCAGTGCCGTGCGGGCACTGCCCGTCTTGATGAATTTCTCGGCTACCGCGAGTGCATAAATGAAACCGGTACAAACCGCCTGGATATCGAACGCCGGGCAGCCGTGGATGTCTAGCCGGGCTTGCAGTATGCAGGCCGAGCTTGGAAATATCTTGTCTGGAGTTGAGGTTGCGAAGATGATCAGATCGATTTCAGAAGGATCGATTCCGGCGGCCTCGATCGCGTTGCGTGAGGCCTGTTCGGCAAGATCAACCGTGGTTTCACCGTCGACCGCGATATGTCGCTGTTCAATCCCCGTTCTCTCACGAATCCACTGATCTGAAGTATCGACAAGTTTTTCGAGGTCATGATTGGTAACCACATTACTTGGCAGATAACCGCCGGTGCCTATGATTCGCGCAAAACTCACGTTACTGCATCCTCTGCCGGACTAAAAAACTCTTCGATCACGCTGGAAATGCGTTGCGGAACATTCTTTTCGATCTCGATCCCGGCGATGCGGATTGCATTCAAAAACGACGCCGTGTCAGCCCCGCCATGGCTCTTCACTACAATGCCGTTCAAGCCGAGCAGACTGGCCCCGTTATATCGGCCAGGGTCAAGTTTACGACGGACGGCCGAGAGCACGGGCATTGCGCAAACAGCAGCGAGTTTGGTACGCCAGTTACGTTTGAATTCGGTTTTCAGTACGTGATTTACCAGGGCTGCCAGCCCCTCCCCGGTTTTAAGCGAGACGTTGCCGACGAAACCATCGGTAACGATGACATCAACCGTACCCTTATAGATATCGTCCCCTTCCACAAAACCATGATAGTTGAGACTGGTTTCGGAAATAAGCTGGCTCGCGCGTTTAATCAAATCACTGCCCTTGACCGCTTCAGAGCCAATGTTCAACAGACCGACACTGGGATTCTTGATGCCTTCGACCGATTGCGCCAGCACCGAGCCCATGACCGCGAATTCAACCAGGTTTTCAGGTTCGCATTCAAGATTGGCACCCAGATCGAGCATATGGGTGTGACCCTTGATTCCGGGTAAGGCAGTACATATCGCCGGACGGCTGATGCCGCGAATGGTTTTCAAAACGAATTTGCTGGTCGCCATGAGGGCGCCAGTATTTCCGGCACTGACACAGGCCTGCACCGTTCCATCCTGGACCAGATTGATAGCGACCCGCATTGAGGAATCTTTTTTCTTTTTCAAGGCAACGACCGGCATTTCATCCATGTCGACAACTTCCGAGGCGTGATGAACACGGATACGAGGGTTGCCAGTCAAACCGTTCTTCTCGATTTCTTTCCGCAGTTTTTGTTCATCGCCGACCAGCACCAATTCGAGGAAGGGTAGTTCATCGAGCGCAAGCCGCGCTGCACCCACAATGACGGGTGCGCCATGGTCACCTCCCATGGCGTCGAGTGCGATTATCTGTTTTCCCATTCAGGCCGTGTCCTAAATAAATACGGGCGGAAAATGCCGCCCGTATTCAGGTAGTGCTGCGGGTCAGCCTACTCGTCATCGTCTTCGACGGCTTTATCTGCAATAACCTTGCGGCCCTTGTAGTAGCCATCTGCGCTGATGTGGTGCCGAATATGTGTTTCACCCGTGGTCGCCTCGACCGACAAGGTGGCAGTCCCAAGTGCATCATGGGAACGTCTCATACCCCTTCGCGACGGGGTTTTACGACTTTTCTGAACAGCCATGTATATCTCCGGTTAACTTAATCTGTCGTTTTCAGTTGCTGTAAAACTGCAAACGGGTTTTCTCTACCGGGGGTTTCGGCCTGTAACTCCGTAACCCGCCAGTTTTCATTACAATCGGTGTCCTCATGCATTGCGACCAGCGGCAATGCGAGAATCATTTCATCCTCGACGACTTCTTCGATTTCGATATAGCCGTCGTCACTGTAGAGCGTGTCTTCGCTGCTGTGCTCGACCATCTCGTCGCTGGCATCAATCATCAGCCTGAAGTCCACAACCATGGGATACTCCAGGGGCTTCAGGCAACGCTGGCATTCCAGTTCAAGACTGGTTTCCAGTCGACCTGCCAACATCGACACGTCAAACTCGTTGCGTAAAAACTCAAAACTGACGTCGACATTCCGTCCTTGCACGTCAACGCCTTCGAGAGGTATTAATTCTCCAAGACGCTTTAAATCGGATAGCGCAATCTGACCCGAGTAACAACCTTTTTGGGTCACTTCCTTCTGAACCTGATAGCTCTTACGCAGCTTGTCTCGCATAAGGCGGCGATTTTACATCTTTGTGGATAACTATGTCTATTCAATTCGCCGCTAATATGCACGTCTTCGATGTATTTGCGCGGGGCTTGTAATATACTGCGCCACCGTTATCAGGCCGGTTCTGGTCAGACAGACGAATTTGACCATCAATCCGGGAATTGGACCGGGTTTCAGATCAGGAATATATCGGTGCAAAGCAAAATCATTCTTGCCAGTAGTTCGCCATTTCGCAAGGAATTACTGACCCGCCTGCATCTGCAATTTGTCAGTCGCTCACCGGAGATCGACGAGTCACCACTGGCGGGTGAAGCCGCAGTTCAATACGTACGTCGACTGGCCGAGTCAAAAGCACGGGTCATTGCCCGCCAGAATCCCGACGCCATCGTCATCGGCTCAGATCAATGCGCCCTCCTCGACGGTCAGATTCTGGGTAAACCCGGCAGCCACGAAAACGCGCTACAGCAGTTACGCCAGGCCCAGGGCAAGACCGTGGTGTTTCACACTGCGGTCTGTGTCACGCAGCTCTCGAGTGGTTTCAACGCAGTTGACGAGGTGCCATTTGAGGTCGATTTCCGTGAGCTAAGTGATCGACAGCTGGATCATTATCTACAGGTCGAACAGCCATACCAGTGCGCCGGCAGTTTCAAGGCTGAAGGATACGGGTCATGCCTGTTTCGCCGCATGCGGGGTGAGGACCCGAGCGCCCTGATAGGCCTGCCATTACTCAAGCTCATTGAAATGCTCGAAGCGGCGGGTGTCGAGGTAGTTTGACGCCTAACTCGTTGACACCCACCTGTGGCTAACGTATCAGTAAAGCGTTGGATTGAGTCCCGAGCTGCTTAGCAAACTTTCACTGACGCTGTGCCCGATACTGGCGCCGATACGATCAGCAATGCGCTCCAGCAATCCGGTACCCGGTGTAAAATCGACGACATCCTCTGCCTCGATCTCACGCGCGACGCTTTGCGTGCTGCCATAATCATCGACCAGGCCCAGGCCCATTGCGGTTTCTCCGCTCCAGATGAGGCCGCTGAAAATAGCTTCATCCTTGGCCAGACGATCTCCGCGCCCGTCACGAACCGCCTTGATGAAATGCCGGTGAACTTCGCCCAGCATGGATTGCAGGTGCGCTTTCTGATCTGCCTGCTCGGGCAGAAACGGATCAAACATACCCTTGTTTTCGCCAGCCGTCAGCAAGCGCCTTTCGACGCCGATTTTTTTCATCATTTCGACAAAGCCGAAGGCATCCATGCGCACCCCGATGGAACCGACCAGGCTGGACGGGTTCACATAAATCCTGTCTGCAGCGGAGGCAACAAAATAACCACCGGAAGCGGCGATATCGACAACCACCGCATATAGCGGGATCGATTCATGCTTTTGCCTGAGACGCACAATCTCGTTATAAATGTAGGCAGCCTGCACCGGAGACCCCCCGGGCGAGTTGATTTCGAGGATAACAGCGGCGGTATCTTCATGCTCGAAAGCCGCCTTCAGACCAGCGATGACCGTTTCGGAGCCGCCCTCCTCACCGCTGGAGATCACTCCGGATAATTTAACCAAGGCAGTGTGCTTTTCACCGTCGGGTTCACCGCCAACCATGAAACCGCTGTCACTCTTGACAAATACCATGGTGGTGGTGACGGTCAGGTAGAGGAAGAAGAACAGCACGAAACCAATCCTCCAGCGCCTGGCACGGGTCTGCTCTCGCAACGCGGCAAACACCAGTCGATCGACCACAGTCTCGTGCGCGCCTTTTTTCTCTGCTGCGGGCTGATCTTTATTGTCTTCTATCTCGCTCATTATGTTTCCTGTAATAAATATTCTGTTTGCTACGAACCGCGAGGGGCAACGGTTCAGAGGTTCGGCATCAATTTTTTAAACTGATTCGGCAGTGGCGCATCAATTACCATTTCCCGAGTATAGTCACTGTGCGGCAATTCGAGGCTTGCAGCGTGTAACATCAGGCGCTTGATTTTCAGCTGGCGCATCGAGCGGTTAAACTCAGCGTCACCATATTTGTCATCACCGGCGATTTCGTGTCCCTGGGCCTGACAATGAACGCGTATTTGATGCGTGCGTCCTGTTATAAGTTCAACCTTGATAATGCTGAACTTGCTACCACCCTGCAGTAACTGCACCCGGCTGTGCGCCGGTTTTCCCGCATCATCAACGCGCATGCGTCTTTCTCCGTTGGGCAGGATTATCTTTTCCAGGGGCAATCTTATCTCGTTAAGGTCCTGCGGCCAGCTGCCCTTCACAACGGCACAATAATTTTTACGCATACTTTTATCCTGCAACATGGATTGCAGTGCCAGCAATGATTGCCGGTGCCGGGCGAATAACAGGCAGCCACTGGTATCTCGATCGAGTCGATGCACCAGTTCGATATCCTCGCCGGCGCGCAACAGGCGCATGGCATCAATAACACCATAATCGATACCCGAACCCGAATGCACCGCGAGTCCGGCCGGTTTATTGAGGACCAGGATGTGTTCGTTTTCATAAATGATGGCATCACCAAGCTCGGCGAGCAGGCGTTTGGAGGGCTGCAGGCTTTCGCGCTTTTCCGTGTCAAAATGCAACGGCGGGATTCTCACCAGGTCTCCAATCTGCAGCTTGTACTCGGGTTTGCAACGTTTCTTGTTTACGCGCACCTCACCCTTGCGGATGATGCGGTAAATGCGCGTACGCGGTATGCTGTCGAGGGTCTTGAACAGAAAATTGTCGAGCCGCTGATTGAGCTGGCCAGACGAAATTTCGATCATGCTGACCGCTGATTTTTGGGGCTTATTTGAATTCAATTGTATGGTTGTGGGAAAGAATTGTGATATATTCCTAGCCGTAGCATTGTACTGCCTCATCCAGGCAAAACACTACCAAAACAGTTTTTTAACAGGAAGCAAATCGCAAAAGCGACTGTTTCCCTAATGATTTAGTCCAGGCAGGCGGTGTATTGCGCCTGAGTAGCGGACTTCAGGTTACACACACAGGCCCATGTACTGCCTCATACACAGTTTTGTTCTGATCAACAGATTACTTCTCGCAAGCAGATCACGGGAATTCGTCAGCACGGGTTCCGTGGCTGATCGTCGTCTGCAGGAAGCCGTTGTCATTGAGCAAACGAACCGCAGTACCAGGCCGTTCAAGCAGGATAACAATTTCCATGAAACGCATTCTAATAAATGCCACTCAAAGCGAAGAGCTGAGAGTGGCTATGGTCAATGGCCAGAAGCTCTACGATCTCGACATCGAAGTCCCGTCAAGAGAACAGAAAAAATCCAATATCTACAAGGCTAAAATTACCCGCGTAGAACCCAGCCTCGAGGCTGCTTTCGTAAACTATGGCGCTGAGCGTCACGGTTTCCTGCCCTTTAAAGAGATTGCCAAGCAATACTACGGTGATGCTCCGCGCGACAGTAACGGCAAACCGATACTGAAAGATGCCCTGAAAGTCGACCAGGAAATCATCGTGCAGGTCGAGAAAGAAGAACGCGGCAATAAAGGCGCTGCGCTGACCAGTTTTATCAGCCTCGCCGGCCGGTTCCTGGTGGCGATGCCCCAAAATCCCCGCTCCGGTGGTGTATCGCGCCGCATAGAGGGAGAGGATCGCGACGAACTGAAGCAGGTATTGTCAGAACTGACAATGCCCGAAGGCATGGGTGTTATCGTGCGCACCGCCGGGGTTGGACGTACTGCTGAAGAAATGCAGTGGGACCTCGACTACCTGACCCAGGTCTGGAGCGCGATCGAAAAGGCTGCCGGTGAAAACAAGGCGCCTTTCCTGATTTACCAGGAGTCCGATATCGTGATACGCGCTTTGCGCGACCATTATCGCAATGATATCGGCGAAATTCTGATCGATTCAGAATCGGCGTTTAAACAGGCGCAAGATTTCATGACCATGGTCATGCCCGGTTCGCTCAACAAACTGAAATTATTTGAAGATAAATTACCCCTGTTCAATCGCTTTCAGATTGAAAATCAGATTGAATCGGCATTTTCTCGCGAAGTCACCCTACCCTCGGGTGGCGCGATTGTTATCGATCACACCGAGGCCCTGACATCGATCGATGTTAACTCTGCGCGTGCGACACGTGGCAGTGATATCGAGGAAACAGCGAAGAATACCAATCTCGAAGCTGCGGACGAACTGGCCCGTCAGCTCAGAATACGCGACCTCGGCGGATTGATTGTCATCGACTTCATCGACATGATGCAGAACAAGAATCAACGCGAAGTTGAAACCCGTTTACGAAACGCGGTTTATGATGATCGCGCACGCGTACAGATCGGTCGTATTTCACGCTTTGGTCTGCTCGAGATGTCGCGTCAGCGGTTGCGTCCATCATTGGATGAATCCAGCCAGATCGTCTGCCCACGATGCAGTGGTCAGGGCACTATTCGCGATGTCGAATCGCTCTCACTGGCGGTTCTGCGCCTGCTTGAAGAAGAGTCGCTCAAGGACAATACCGGGAAAATTCTGGCGCGGATGCCCGTTGAATGCGCCACTTACCTGCTTAACGAAAAGCGCGAGAAGGTTGACGACCTCGAACAGCGTCGCGGTGTAAATATCGTGGTAATTCCGGATCCCAGACTGGAGACGCCTCATTACTCAATCGAACGCGTCAAGGATAACGATACCCACCGTCACGAATCAAACTACAAGAAGTCCTACGAGATGACGACCGAAGAGGAACCGGTAGATTATCTCGAAATGGCCAGCAGTACGACACCTACTGCAGAAACGGCGGCAGTGCAACGAATTGCGCCCCCCAGTCCCCGACCCACGACTCCTGCCCCGGCGCCTGAAGCCAAAGCAGTAGTCAGCAAGCCTGGAATCTTCAGTAAGATTGTCAGCCTGCTGGTCGGTGACGGAGAAAAATCTGATGCAGTCGAGGCTAAGCCTGAAGTAGAAACCAGCGACGAAAACCGCCCCAGTCGTAACGCTAATCGAAGCCGCCGGGGCAACCGACGCGGTGGCCAGGGCCGCCAACGAAACAGCAACCAGACCAGTAACAATGATCAGGCTAAAAGTGCCGATGCCGAGGAGACCGATTCTACCAGCGAGAAGAACGAATCCGGTGAGTCTAAATCCGGTGAGCCTAAACGCAGCGGATCGTCACGTTCAGGACGTTCGCGTGGTGGTCGCGGTGGTAATCGCAATCGTCAACGCCAGGGCCAGAGTGAGGGTGAAGATAAATCATCTCAGACTAGTCAAGCCGCTGATGAAGGTGAATCTGCGAAGAACAGTGGTAACAGCAAAGCCGACCCGGATGCAAATGCCAAACCCCGCCGTGAACGCAGGCCTCGACAGGACCGCAAACCGTCAGCAGATAAAGTTTCACAGGCCGACGGAAATTCGGTCGCGGACACGCGTTCGCCGGCAACAGGTAATGCCGGTCCGGAGAACAGGGCTGATGTGGATGGAAATGTAAAACCGGAAACCGCTCCGCGGCCTGATGCCAATATAAAGACGGACGGGAATTCAAAGGACAGCAAACCTCCGCAGGA
>Ga0055584_100005511_pt1 | contig 12405 bp, 9 predicted proteins | sample OSDHelmetaG_FD_58716 | JGI IMG/M metagenome (GOLD analysis project Ga0055584, IMG submission 58716) | Pelagic marine sediment microbial communities from the LTER site Helgoland, North Sea, for post-phytoplankton bloom and carbon turnover... | ecosystem: Environmental > Aquatic > Marine >... | reverse complement strand
GCAAATTACAATGCCAGTATATTCACTGAGCTGGCAGGCGAAGTTATTAGCACTATAAAACTAGACGGGCATCAACGAGCCGGCTTGTGACATCTCACGTCCTAGTTGCTTTATTTCACATAAGAGGTAAGCCTGAGTAGCAACAATGTCCGGTCACACGGACATTGTTCGTTTTCCATACAGAGTTAGTACTCAGGCTGAGCACTAATCAAGATTTCCGGTAATAGGTATTACTGGAATAGCTGCTTAGTGCCAAAAACTAGCATTTACAGATATCTGGGAGTCTTCTTCTTATAGTCTAAATAGAGTTCACCGTATTCCTCTAATAACCATGGCTCTTCAATTAGCGGTAGCAACAGGATAGTCAATACAAGTAGGGTCAAGACCATGCTTAGAAGTAATGAATTTCCTAAAAAGGCAGAACCAATGAAAATAAGAGTGTCAGCCACATACAGAGGATTTCGAGTGTACTGGTATGGCCCTTGAGTAACTAATTGATCCTTATTCCCAAACTCAACCTTTTTACTCATATACACCCTGCACCAACCATACAGCACTAGCCCCAAACCAAGCAGTGCCCCTCCGAAATATCGTATCCAGCCCTGATCAAATAGGGGATTTGACCATTGCAGCACACAAAGCCAAACGCTACCAATTATCAGGGCATAGAAGATGCATAGTGCCCAAAATGTGGTAGTGAAATTTTCCTTAGTTGGGGGCCAAATATGAAAGTCTCTGCTAAAAATCTGGCATAGCACCAAAACTAGAAGAGCAGTTTCCAAAATCAGCAAAGCTGCAAAAAGCATTTCGCTCATAAACCTTTAACCCCATCTCTATAATCTTTTTGCAGATATACCAGTTCGATTGCCGTTTGAATCCTTTCCCTGCTTGACGCACATTTTGTAATTTGTATATCAAATCTCCTTGCACCTTCCGAGCGAACTACTTGCTATTTTTCATTGCCCAGAACTTCCTTTAGATCTTCTGGGATTGGCATAGGCTTAATGGCGCTAACGTTTGCACCGCCTGTGTTACCAATTGGCACCCAAATTCTTGAAAATAATATTGATGCAACAATGCGGGCAATCTGACCGAAAACTTCAGGAATATTGTTTGTACGCAGTCCAATTTTAAGCATCCACCAATGCGCTCGAGTATGGGGAATCACAAAAGATTGCCCTAGAATATGAGCCCGTTCGAAATGTGAAAAAGATTCCGTGAAATTCTTATTAGAATATTCAACTATCGCTAGGTTTATCTCTGACTCAAATGCTTCTCTAAGACGTAAATTCAAATATCACCTATTCTTCAATTGTACAAATTATGTGCGCAAACATATCTTTCGCATTGTTTGTACATTCGATTTGTTACACATGCGAGCATGCCCGATTCTAATATAGCCACTTTAGTATCTCACTGTAAAAACGGAATTAGGTATCACGGCGATTACTCATCATCCCTACACGACTCTTGGGGCCATTCCAGCTCAATCGTTGTATGTGAAAACTCAAACGGTTGTAAAATATTCGCAATTTGATTCTTCATTTTAACCAGTTCGATTGATGACATTGATTTACCAATTTCCAAATGCGCTGTATAGACCGATGATTCTCCATCTAGCGACCACGCGTGCTCATGATGAATCGAGTCAACTTGTGAAATAGTCAGCAACTCCTTCCTTACTTTTTCGATAAGTCCGCGCTCGGGAACAGCCTGAACAAAGAGTTTAACGGCGTACCAAGTATTTCTGACTACATTAAATAGTATAAAAAGTGTGAATCCTACAGCGAGTAATGGGTCCAAAATTGGCAATTCCACTATCAATAGTACGATGGAGACGATCAGAACCGCAGCCCACCCCAATACATCCTCAAGCAAATGCCAATTAAGTACTTTTTCATTGAGCGTTGTCCCTGCGCTGAGTTTATAAGCCGCATATCCATTTACCACAACACCCAGAACAGCCAACGCTAGCATGCCTTCTGCAGCCGGCATCACGGGATCGAAGAGTCGGGGAATCGCCTGCACCAATACCCATGTAGAACCCGCTATAAGCACAATTCCGTTGATCAATGCACCAATCAACGAAAGTCGCTTATAACCGTAAGTAAATGAACTATCAGCTTTCTTTTTCGATAACAGACTCAGAACCCATGCTGTTCCGATTGAGAGACTGTCACCGAGGTCATGGACGGCATCTGCCATAATCGCCGTGCTGTTGGTAAGTAAACCGCCCACAAATTCAATGATAGTGAAACCAACATTCAATACGAATGCCCAACCAATCCGTTGGCTGCTCTGATCGCTATGGTGCGTGTGATCATGCATCTTGATTAACTATTCGCTTTGAAGTTGGCGGTTTTTATTCACTATCAGATACAGTGCAGGAAGTAGGACCAGAGTTAGCAAAGTAGACGACACGATGCCGCCTATTACTACCGTTGCAAGAGGTCGCTGAACTTCTGCTCCTATGCCTGTATTAAGAGCCATGGGAATAAACCCAAGACTAGCCACCAACGCAGTCATTAGAACAGGGCGCAATCGAGTCATCGCACCCTGAATTATGGAGGGCACTAAATCACCGGTTTCCTGCCACATGGCCTTTATAAATGACAGCATTACCAAACCATTGAGTACAGCAATGCCGGAAAGCGCGATAAAGCCAACACCAGCAGTAATTGACAATGGCATATCGCGAAGCCAAAGCGAAAGTACACCTCCGGTTAAAGCAAGCGGCACGCCGGTAAATATGATGAGTGAATCACGGACCGAGCCAAGAACGATGAGCAGTAGACCAAAGATCAGTACTAGCGTCGCCGGAACCACCAAAGTCAATCTCTGACTTGCTGATTCAAGTTGTTCAAATGTGCCTCCATACTCAACGAAATAGCCAGAAGGAATATCAATTTCGCGTGCAATAGCTTCGCGAACTTCAGCAACAAATGAGCCCAAGTCGCGCCCTCTTACATTGGCACTGACCACAACCCGGCGCTGACCATTTTCGCGACTGATTCTGTTGGGAGACGAGACCAGATCGGTTTCCACCACTTCGGAAAGAAGTACGTAGCCTGCCTCGTTAGCAACTGTTGGAACAGGAATAGGTAACCGGCCAATTCTATCCATATCGAGTCGCATCTCTTCCGGCAAACGAACAACGAGAGGAAATCGGCGATCACCTTCATAAATCAGGCCAACACCTTCTCCACCTACGGCCACGCTTATTAGATGTTGCGCATCTCTGACACTAAGACCGTAACGCGACAACACTTCCCGCTTTGGAGTGAGTGTAAGCATAGGAAGCCCATCGGTTTGCTCGACTCTAGCATCTGCCGCACCTTCGATTGCATCAACAACAACCAGAATTTCCTGAGCAGTGCTTGCAAGTTGATCGAGGTCTTCCCCAAACAACATGATGCCGAGATCGGAACGAACGCCCGAAATCAATTCATTAAAACGCATCTGAATGGGTTGGGTGACTTCATAGATTTGACCGGGAAGTTCCTGCAATGTCTCTTCCCATTCTTCAAGCATTTCGCTTTTCTCTCTGAATGGATTTGGCCATTCGCTTCGGTCTTTGAGAATAACAAAAGTATCAGAAATGCTTGGAGGCATCGGATCTGATGCAATTTCTGGAGTACCGATCCTTGAAAACACATCTTGCACTTCGGGAAATCCCATCAAGCGGCGCTCCAGAATGTCTTGCATATCTATAGATTGTTGCAGACTAGTACCCGGTGGACGTAAAGCCTGAACCGTTACATCTCCCTCATCGAGTTGAGGAATAAACTCCGATCCCATCGTACTTGCCAGCCAGCCCGCGCCGCCAACAGTAGATAGAGCAATAATCACGATCAACCAACGAAAACGTAAAGACGCTTGCAACACTGGTTTGTATACCCACTCTGCACCTCTCATGATGGGATTTTTCTTTTCAGATACCTTTCCCGTAATAAAAAGCGCCACTGCCGCCGGCACAAAAGTCAGTGAAAGAATCATTGCTGATAGCAATGCAATAATGACGGTGATTGCCATAGGGTGAAACATTTTCCCTTCAATTCCGGTAAGTGAAAATATGGGAACATATACCAGAGTAATGATTGCTACACCAAAGAGGCTGGGACGGATAACCTCATTCGTCGCTTCGAAGACTACCTGCAATCGTTCTTTCAAGCTTAGAACTGTATTGCCTTTTGTTGCCATTCCGAGTCGACGAATGGCATTTTCGACGATAATAACGGCACCATCCACAATCAACCCAAAATCCAGAGCACCTAGACTCATCAAGTTGGCTGATACACCAGCTTCTACCATTCCAGAAATTGTAGCTAGCATGCTAATGGGAATAACTGTAGCCGTGATTAGAGCTGCACGAATATTACCTAGCAACAAAAATAGAACTACAATTACTAGCAATGCGCCAACCACAAGATTTTCTTCCACTGTCGCTATCGCGTTCTCTACCAATACCGTTCTGTCATAGAGCGGTACTGCCTCAACACCATCTGGTAATGTTGCGTTAATCTCTTGAAGCTTTTCAGCGACATCCAATGCTACTGTTCGAGAATTTTCCCCAAGCAACATGAACGCCGTGCCAATCACTGCCTCCTGCCCCGAATGCGTAGCTGCCCCTGTTCTCAGCTCTCGGCCGATTGAAACTTGAGCCACATCTTTTAACCGGATAGGAATGCTGTTTCTGGACTCGATGCTTACTTGTTCGATGTCTTCGATAGTACTCAGTTGGCCCGGGGAGCGAACCATTAACTGCTGACCATTGCGCTCGATATAGCCTGCACCCTGATTGATATTGTTGTCCCACAATGCTTCCAGCAGTTCCGGCAGGGTCACCCCCCACCGCAACATCTTGGTCGGGTCAGGCGTCACATGATATTGCTTCTCAAATCCTCCGCTCGTATTCACCTCCGTGACACCATCCACAAGGATCAATTGCCGCTTAATAATCCAGTCTTGAATTTCCCGAAGAGAAAACAGGTCATAGGGTTCTCCATTCGACTGGAGAGCATTATCTTCCGCACTAACTGTGTACATGAATATTTCGCCAAGCCCCGAAGAAATAGGACCCATTTCTGGCTCAAGGTTCGCTGGCAATTGATTCTTGATAGCGCTGAGTCGCGAATTTATGACGTTCCGAGCGAAATAGATATCCGTGCCTTCCTCAAAAACTACGGTAACCTGGGATAGTCCGTATGCGGAAAGAGAGCGGGTATAGGAGAGCTGCGGTAGCCCAGCCAGTGCAGTTTCAATTGGAAAAGTGACGCGTTGTTCCGATTCCAGTGGAGAATACCCCGGCGCCTCAGTGTTGATTTGCACTTGCACGTTTGTAATATCGGGCACAGCATCAATAGACAAGTTTTGGAAATTCCAAACTCCAAATCCACAGATCGTGAGCCCCACAAACATTACGATCCAGCGACTGCGGATCATCTGTCTAATAATTAACTCAAGCATGCGGATATCTCCTAATGGTCATGTTCGACACCTTCTTTTTCCAAGTCGGCCTTGATCAAATAACTGTTGGAAACCACATACCGTTCGCCAAATTCAAGCCCAGCTAACACTTCAGTTATAAATGGATCAGAGTTCCCAAGAGTGACTACACGTGGCTCGTAAGTATCACCTTCAAGCACGAAAACTACTTGGTTGTCTTCAAACGTCTGTATTGCATCATTCTTCACGGCGAGAGTAACTTCTTCAGACTCAACGTGAACGAATCCCTCGACTAGCAAGCCTGGAGTCCACACAGAATTGGGATTTTCAAGGGGCACACGAGCGATAACAGTCGGAGATTCCCCTTGACTGGGATTGATATATCGAATTGTACTTTCTGCTACACGATCATCCATCCGAATTGTCACAGACATGTTCGAACGAACCTGTTGCGAGTCACCGGGGAAAACAGTGAGGTCCACCCAAATATTGTCGTAGTTTGCGATGGTCATTAGAGGCTGTCCTGATGCTAGCTCACCGCGATTAGCGTGCTTCTCCACCACTATGCCACTGAGAGGCGCTCTAATTTCATAATCCTGCAAACTTTCGTTTGCTTCGATGGTAGCAACAACCTGCCCTTCTTCGACTCTATCGCCGAGCGCCGCATCCATTGAAATAATCATGCCAGGGTAGCGAGCCGAGACGTGGCTTATTCCCTGAGGGTCAGGCATGGTCCTTCCATAGAGCAGCAAGCTGCGGTTGATTACACCGGGACCTGCCAGTTCGGTTCCTATTCCAAGCTCTTGTGCCAGAGCGGAAGGTATGTGAACAACCTCTTCCTCGTCGTGCACTTCGCCTTCCTCATGCTCTTCGTGCTCTTCTGTTTCATGATCATCTTCTGCAGCCACAACTTGCAAGCTTGCGAAAACAATTACAGCAATAATGGAGCCAATTAGAAGAACACTTCTAATACGAATATATCTCAGTAAACTTTTCATAAATTTGTCCTCGTTATTGTCCAGACAGCGGAATGCCACTCAAGCGCTCAATTTCTGCTCGTATTTTGTGTGCATTGCCTGCGCTGGAGATCAGTGATAGCTGAGCATCTAAAAACTCTTGCTGTGCACTTATTAGTTCCACATAGCTATAATTGCCAACTGCATACGCTGCCTGCGTTTGCTGTTGCACATCTTGCAGAACGGGGATTACTTGTTGCTGTAAGGTATTTACTTCTAAAATTGCTTGTTGCAATGATTGATGGAGCGATCGAATTTCGCCTTCAATGGCATTGAGCGATGCAAGCCGGCGCGCCTCCACTTCTTGTAAATTTGCACGTGCCGTGCGCATGGCGCCTGATGCACGTGATTTGTTGAAGAGCGGTATGGTTACTCCGAAGGCTAATCCAGTATCGTCGAATTCTTTCAGATGACGAATTCCTGCAGACCAAGTGATATCACCTTGCTGGCGAGTTTGCGCTAATTGAAGCCGAGCTTCGAGAAGTCGGGATTCAGCAGCGAAATAGGCAATATCTGGATTTTCTGACATTCCTGATAGAAGCGACTCAATAGATCCTGCTTGCCCAACAGACAAAAAATTTGCATCTACAGAGCCATATTGCGGGGAATTATTAGCCCACATATTCGCCAAACGTATTCTTGCACTTTGCAATCTAGCAGCCGCAGCTTGTTCAGCTAACTGTGCTCGCAACAAAGCTGAATTTGCCCTATCCAATTCCAGTTGCGGCGCCTGCCCAGCAGTAACCAAAGGTTGGATGGTATCAACTGTCTGCTCAGCAAAGGCAGTATACTGTGATTGTAATTCCACCTGTTCTTGGGTTGTCGCTACGTCAATAAAACGCCGAACCACTTCTACAAGCAAATCAAGTTCTGCAACCCGCTGTTCAGCATCGAGTGATTCGATTCTTCGACTTACTACACCCACCCGAGCTGCTCTCTTGCCACCCATTTCAACAACATTGGACAATCTTAGGGTTGCCTCTGCTCCGGTGAAATCTCTAATCTCACCTGTGCCCAGAGCGTCTTCTAGCTCAGCTCCTATAGTGAAAACTGGTCTTAAGTCGGCAATTTCTCTGTCACCCAACAATGCATCATTGCGCAGCGGAAAACTTCTCAGACTCGGATGCGTCTCGATTGTGGCATCAAGTGCGTCACGCAAGGTAAGAACGCCAGTTAGCGAATCCTGAGCGATGGACGTCGAGCCAACGAATGCGGTGAAAACCACAATCGCCAAGCGTTTAATGTACATTAATCTTCTCCTGCAAATAGCTGGTATAGGCAATGACACAGACGCAACGTCTGAGCCAAACTACTTAAAGTTTCTTCAGGCTATTACAGGAGGCGCGCGGGATGGAGGAAGAAGCGTTGTTGGCTTACTGGGAAGAGCCTCGTTTGCACGAGGTAAGAAAAATGTTAGAGGCTTGGCTGCAACTGCAGATAAATAGGTGTTAGAAAAGGCTACAGAATCTATTGAGGTTTTGGAGCTTTTTTCTAACAGAATATCTAGAGAGAGCTCGCTTTCAATATCCGCTTGATCAGAGTCTGCGATATCTACATCACTTGGATGCGAATCGTTAGATTCAAAGTGAATCGATACAGGAGCTTCATCTCCATCGAGACAATAGCGCAGATGGATGTGCGAAGAACTGGCAACCAACAGCAGCAGTACGGCCAGAAACGCCGGTATGCTTTGTGCTGTGTTAAATTTCCTATTCATACAAGAAACATACTCCAAATTCTCGAAAATATATAGCCCTCTTCTGAGGCAAATTGTCTCACTTAGTGATCTTTATCAAAAATTGCTCGCAGAACCAGGGTAATTTGCAGAACTGAGCCTATGTGACTGTGAATATAATAGAAGCAATATTTCAGGAACGTTCGACCTTCTCTAATGTTGAGACCACTGAATATTCAGCAATTTGGAGAATCTTGATGGCTCAATAGCGCCATAAATGTAGTGCAATACACATTTCACATTTTTGTTGTTTCTGAATTTTTGAACGGCAGTAAAGTTAATATGCCCCTAAACTTTTAATCGCGACGACACTTCCTTGTCTATAAACCAAATCTAACACTCAACTCATAAGACCTTGGATCGCCAAAAATCCACTGATTGGGCACATAAGGTGCTAGCACATAGTCCTCTTCATCCGTCAGGTTCCTAGCACGAAGTGTAATCGTGAGGTTCTCGCTTGCCATCCAATTGATGCTAGCATCGAATACTGTGTAGGCTGGCATTTCTTCAGTATTCTGATCGTTTGCAAAGCGTGTATCGACGTATCGAAATCCACCACCGACTTGCACATTGTTAATAGGTGACCAGTTTAGCCAAAGGTTGGCAGTATTTTCTGGAACATTGCGCGGTGTATTGCCCGCTAGTGACACACCACCTGAGTAGAACTCATCATATTCAGCATTTAGGCTAGATACATTGAAGTCGACGCTAAGCGAATCGATTGGATTAACACGAAGAGTAAACTCAACACCATTCGAGCTTTGCTGCCCGATTTGCTCGTTGACGGCAGATGCCGGTAAGCGCGTCAAGATATCACTCTTCTCGATATCAAAGTAGGCAAGTGTGTATTCCCCATTGCCGTCCAAGAACTGTTGCTTAATGCCTAGTTCATATTGTCGGCCCGTTGCCAGATCGAAATCAGCGTTTCCAGCACTAATAGAAATGGGTGAAGTAACCGGGTCTGCAGCAGTGCTCGTTTGCGCGTATAAGCTCAGTGTTTCGAAAGGCTGATAAACCACACCTGCGCGCCACGTAAACTCTGAAAAGTTGGCATCAAATGCAGCTGACGGATTCCCCCCAATTGCCAGGTCGAAACGATCGAAATCTATATCGTCAAAGCGTGCACCGAGAACAATGCTAATCTGATCGGAAATCTGCAGTGTATCGTCGATGAAGATCGCCATTTGCCGAGTATCGGTTTGGTAATCCAATATCGTAGGAGTCGCAGACTCAGGTCTCAAACCGGGGTTAAAACCAAACACTGGCACACTATCGCCTATTCCAAAGCCGCCAGTGCTAAAGTTGTTTAGGTAATTGAGTTCAATCTCGTTTACCTCAGCGCCAATGCTAATCTTGTTATCCATGTCACCCAATTCTGAATCGATCAAAAAATCGAAACGCGAACCGAGTTGTTCCTGATCGTGAATAATTCCGAGATAAAACGCTCGATCAATCAGTCCAGTTGTCTGATTGAAAGAATACTCTTCTAGGTTTTGCCATTCACGCTCAGCACTTAGTAAATAAGTGTCGTTGCGAAATGTCACGTTGTCAGACAGCTGCCATTCGACATGAACACGCGACCAGAGGTCTTCATAGTTCACCTTGCCATCTTCGAAGTTGTAATTATTCTCACGCAATGAACTGCTTGCTTCGCCGTTTACAAGTGGTGTACCCCAGTAAGGCGCAGCGTCGATATCCGCATAATCCATACTCAATCGAATACTAAGGTCTTCGATTGCTTGGTAAAGCAGCGAGCCTGCTAATACTTCACGCTTTTCATCTGCACGATCAACGAAGCCATCTTCATCCTGACGAGAAGCATCCAGCCGAAAGGCTACGGACTCTGATATTTGTGCGCCTCCGCCAAGAGCAATTCGGCTTAAACCATAACTGCCACCTGCTATTACCGCCTGAAAATCAGTGTCGCCGAAATTAGGTTTCTTGGGAACATAGTTAATTGTGCTGCCTAATGCTCCGACACCATTGATTACCGAACCCGCACCCCGTAACACCTCTACTCTGTTGAGAGTCCAAGTATCGGCGGGAAACGTGACTGTTCCCGCAGTTATGTAGAGCCGCGTGCCATCATAGGTATAAACAGTGGAACCGTGGCCGTTAAAGCCTCTGGAAGAGATAGACGAGCCGCCATTGCCTGGACTAGCACTGGCCGAAACACCTGCAGTTCGCGTAACAGCCTCTAAAGCGCCATAGTCACCTTTAGTCGCAATTTCGTCCCGAGTAATAATACCAACGCTAGCTGGGGTATCTAATGCTGAGAGCCCTAATCGGCTCCCTGCATCGTTGCGTACTCCGAGGCGAATGGTTCCTACTCCACCTTGCCCGGTTACCAGTATTTCTTCGATCTCTTCCTGCGCTAGTACAGAAGTGCTGGCTACAACCAAGCAGATCGCCGATGCCATTAAGGCGGGCTTTGAGTGTAAGGGATTAGAATACTGCGAATTCATTGAATTTTGCTCCTGATTCACCTGCGGTGTAGCAAGTTGCGCACTTACTAGAAAGTCAAATTGGCTAAAAAGGGGGGCGATTCTAGCGAAATTCCACCGGTGAATGCAGTTACATAACGTTTATTAACGTTAAAAAACTATAAATCAGCTCATCCTGAGGCACAGTATTTGCTATCCTCACGCTCAAATTGGAGATTGAGGTTCCCGCATATGAAACTCGGCTTTTTAGCAACTTCCTACTGCAAAGCGATTGTGCTCTGCGGCTCAACTATGGCTCTGTCCGCATGTTCAGAAGAAGCTGTAGACTGGATAGACATACCTTTAGCGGACAATGTCTTTTATGAGGATACCGCTGAGTTTCGCAGTGATGTCATAGAAATCCCCTTATTCGGATTGAAGGATCTGGAATATAAATTGAATATGAAAGAGGGCCACGCCATTTCTTATAGCTGGGAAGCGGAAGGTCTAAGCGACCCAGAGAAGCTTTTGTTCGAATTTCATGGGCACACAATTCGGGAAACAGAAGCGCCGGGAGATTTGATGTTTTATAAAGTCGGCCGAAGCAACTCTTCACGTGGCTACTTAGTCGCACCTTGGGAGGGCATTCATGGCTGGTATTTTTCGAATGAGACCAGCGAGGATATCAAAGTCATGCTCACCGTAAGTGGCTTTTATGAACTTGAAGAAAGTTAAAGCTGCACTTTTTTTCGTGCATCGATGGTTAGGCGTCGGTATGTGCTTGCTGTTTGCTATGTGGTTTGGCTCAGGCATAGTCATGATGTACGTTGAGTATCCGGAACTTACAGAAACTGAGAGACTCAGCAATCTCCCCGCTCTTAGTTTAGACACTGTAATACACACTCCTTTGGAAGCATCAAGATCAATTTCTGCTGACAGCGCTTTCACCGAGGCAAGGCTCACTTCAGTCATGGGTCGCCCCACCTACAAATTCACAACTCCAAACAGAGATCAGTTCTTCGTTTTTGCAGACAGCGGAGAACTACTGAACACCGTCTATGAGGAGCAGGCTATAGAGGCTGTAGAAACTTCCGGCTTCTATCAATCTGACATAGCTCCCACTCATGACGGATTAGTCGAATTGGATCAATGGACCCTATCCGCAGGATTGGACAGGCACCGCCCGCTACATCGAATCAAGCTCAATGACACTGCTGGCAGCGTCCTCTATATCTCCAGTACCAGCGGCCAGATAGTGCGTGACACCAACCGCAATGAACGTTTCTGGAACTGGCTGGGCTCAACTCTGCATTGGATTTATCCAGCCATCCTGAGGCAGAACGCTTCGCTTTGGAACGACGTCATAGTCTACCTCTCAATGCTTGGTATTTTTTCGGTCTTTAGCGGCACTATCATCGGTATTATGCGCATTCGAATTCGTAATCCATATCGAGGCAAAGATGTCAGTCCCTACCAAGGCTGGATGAAATGGCATCATATCCTGGGACTATTCACGCTAGTGTTTGTATCAACTTTCATCTTCAGCGGATTAATGTCTATGGGTCCGTGGGGAGTATTTAGCTCGAACGTTTCTGCCCAAGAACAAATCACTGGTTACAAGGGTGACCCGACTATCAGATTATCCGAGCTATCAATTCCTTCCGTATTAAATAGACACAATTCTGTTAAAGAGATTCACTGGCATCAAATTCAATCGCAAACCTATGCCACCGAAGTTTACTCAACTACGGAATCGATTCTTACGCAAACCAATGATAGAGATACG
>Ga0055584_100005510_pt1 | contig 12405 bp, 12 predicted proteins | sample OSDHelmetaG_FD_58716 | JGI IMG/M metagenome (GOLD analysis project Ga0055584, IMG submission 58716) | Pelagic marine sediment microbial communities from the LTER site Helgoland, North Sea, for post-phytoplankton bloom and carbon turnover... | ecosystem: Environmental > Aquatic > Marine >... | reverse complement strand
GTCCACCGCAGCGGCTTCGGCATCGCGGGGGCCGTCGGGATAGGAGAAATCGATCCGCCAGTCGAGTTTCTTGTCAGCCTTTTTTTTGGGCTTGGGTTCTTCGACAAAATACAGCGTGCGAAAATCTCGCCTGGCATCGTTATCGCCGATGTCGGCAATCATCAGGTAGGGCATGTCGTCGAGTCGAAACGAGGCGAGGTCTTCCCAGTCCACGTTGCGTGACTTTTTGAGCCTGAATTCACCGCGGCGGGCGCCGGAGTGATCTATGGCGTGTAGCCATTCCTTCGCGCCGTTGTCATTGGTGATCCAGAGAAGATCGGCTTGTCGTTGTGATTGAGCGAGGCCGCTGGCTTCGCGGATGTTGGAGTCTTCGAGGCGCCCACTGACCGCAAACGCCAGTGTCGCTGGCTGCTCAGCGTTTGAGCAGCCAGCGACAGCCAGCAAAAGGACTAAAAGACGAATCAGTCGCAGAATTCCCAACCGATTTCGATTCCGTAGGTTTGCGGCTCGTTTTGAGCACTCGCTGGCGTTGCAAAGAAACCGGCAGCGGCCAGAGCGCTTAAGCCGAGATGCAGCGTACCTTGCTGTGTGTTTGTAGGTTTTTCACCGCGCACTGTGAACCTCCTGATTAAGCGTCAACGCAGTATAGCGCCGTTATTCCAGTGAGGCGTAGCATTCCTGCGAAAATCTTGGTGTGCAAACACACAGGAATATCAGGTCATTTCCACCGTCATTGGAGATCATTTGTGGCGTACCCTTCGGTATGGAAACGATGTCGCCAGTCCCAACGCGTCTGGGTCTTTCCTCACCGACTGTCATGATGCCTGTGCCGGCCTCAATGACGTACCATTCGGCCACGGACAGCGAATGCAGCTGTGTTATTACGCCGGGCGCAACGCGGGTTCGCGCAATTGACACCTCGGGCGTCTGGCTTTGATTCAGTAATTCGGTGATGTAGCAGCGTTCCGAGGTCCAGAATTCGTCAGGTTTCGCTTTGTCGTTCATCGGTAGACAATACCCTGACTGCAAGACAGGAGACTAGTGTGGCAAAGCCGGAAACGAAGGCTGTAGGGGATTTACTGGATTTATCCGGTGAGCAAATCCTGGTTACGGGCGCGAGTGGCAATATTGGCCAGGGAATCGCCGCCCGTCTGGCCGAGGCGGGAGCGACCGTCATTGCTCACTATCATCAGAACGCGGCTGCGGCGGCAGCGCTGATCGATCGATTGGGGGCAGGCCGGGTCATTGGCGCAGATCTGACCAACAAAGCATCCGTGGATGCGATGCTGGATTCCGCCGCTGCGACGATGGTCGTGAACAATGCGGCTGTGCAAACCGTGCAGAATCTTTCCGACATGAGTTTCTCGGACTGGCGCTTGATGATGGCGGCTAATCTCGACAGCGCGTTTCTTGTGACCCAACGCGCGGCCCAGGCCTGGTCCGCGGCGGACAGAGGCGGCGCCGTCGTGAATATTGCGTCTATCGAGGGGCTGGACCCCGCTTTGGGCCATGGGCACTATGCGACCAGCAAAGCGGGTCTGGTGATGTTGACGCGCGCCGCGGCGCTGGAATTCGGCGCGGCCCGGATTCGGGTCAATACGGTATCGCCCGGGCTGATTGACCGGGAAGGACTGCACAAGGACTGGCCCGACGGGGTTGCTCGCTGGCGGGATCGGGTACCCCTCGGTCGCATCGGGACTCCCAATGACGTCGCGGACGCGGTATTGTTTCTCCTTAGCCCGGCAGCCCGCTGGATCAGTGGCGCCAACCTGATCGTCGATGGGGGTATGTCGACACAAGGTAAGTGGTAATCAAGAGAACAACAAAAAATGGCAACTAAACATATGAATGCAGCACCGGGCGATTTCGCTGAAACGGTGCTGATGCCGGGTGACCCATTGCGTGCCCAATATATCGCCGAAACGTATCTCGACAAGGTTCGGCGCGTGAGTGACGTGCGCAATATGTGGGGATTCACCGGTGCATACAAAGGACAACCGGTCTCCGTGATGGCGCATGGCATGGGGATTCCTTCTGCATCGATCTACTGCACAGAGCTCATCACCGAGTACGGCGTTAAGCGCGTTATTCGTGTTGGCAGCTGCGGCACGTCGCATCCAGACGTAGATTTACGGGACATCATTATCGCGATGGGCGCATCTACCGATTCGAACTGCAATCGCATGCGCTTCGGTGGTTACGATTTTGCTGCGCTGGCGAGCTTCGATCTCGTGGAAAAAGCGGTGGCAGCGGCGAAGGCTGCGAATGTGCGCTATCACGTGGGCAATATTTTCTCGGCGGACCTCTTCTACACGCCGGACCCGGACATGTTCGAAACGATGGCGAAATACAATGTATACGGCATCGAGATGGAAGCGGCCGGGATCTTTCCCATCGCCGCTGAGAATAATGCAGAGGCACTGGCGATTTGCACAGTAAGCGATGACATCCCAAGCGGTGCTGCGCTTACTGCGGATGAAAGGGCGACCACCTTTGATGAGATGATTCTGGTCGCGCTCGAAACCGTTGTGGCCGGAGAGTAGGGGCGTGGCTTTGAATACAGTAAAGACGTCGACGCGGCTGCCCGATCTCAGCAGTATTCCGGCCGTTGACGAAGTCGGTGTCAATGAGCGCGTTGCGCGGTTTCAGACTCGCAGCGTTAAGAAAGCGGCCAAGGTCGAGGCACTAAAACTTATTCTGAGCATGATTGACCTGACGACGCTGGAGGGTCAGGACACACCAGGCAAGGTCAAGCAATTGTGTCAGAAGGCGATCCATCTGCATGACGCACTGCCCGGCTTGCCGCACGTTGCGGCCGTTTGTGTTTATCCGACAATGGTCAGCGTCGCCAAGGAAGCACTCGCCGGCCATGACATCAATATCGCATCTGTTGCAACGGCATTCCCGAGCGGCATGTCGACGTTGAAAGTAAAGCTCGACGACACGCGCATGGCGGTGAAAGCGGGTGCGACAGAAATCGATATGGTCATTTCGCGAGGCAGGTTTCTGGCCGGCGATTACCGATATGTTTTCGACGAAATCGTCGCAGTTAAAGAAGCGTGCGGTGATGTGCACCTCAAGGTGATTCTGGAAACCGGCGAGCTCGGCACGCTGGATCGCGTGCGTAAAGCGAGCGTCCTTGCCATGCACGCCGGCGCAGATTTCATCAAAACGTCCACGGGTAAGATACAACCCGCGGCGACGATGCAGGTGACTCTGGTTATGCTGCAGGCGATACGGGACTTTTATAAAGAGACGGGCAAGATGGTCGGCATGAAGCCTGCGGGTGGGATCTCGACGTCCAAGCTGGCCATTCATTACCTGGTCATGCTGCACGAAACGCTCGGCAATGCCTGGATGACGCCGGAGTGGTTCAGATTCGGCGCGAGCTCGCTGGCTAACGACGTTTTGATGCAACTAATGAAACAGTCGACGGGTGTGTATCAGTCGCCTGATTATTTTTCTAAAGATTAACGGGGAATCGCGGCCTTGGGGCCGCTCCTACGGGGCAGCATGTTATGGCGGTAACTGAAAATAAACTCGCGTTCGATGGTGGTTGGGGCTATGACCCGGCGCCGGAAAGCACGGACCACATCAAGGTAAAGAGTCGCTACGGCCTGTTTATTAACGGCGACTTTGTGAAGCCCGAAAAGGGCAAGTACTTCGATACCGTGAATCCGGCAACCGAAGAAAAACTCAGCCGCGTTGCGGACGCGAGTCAGGCGGATGTTGATAAGGCGGTCAAAGCGGCACGGGAGGCTTATCGCGGTCCATGGGGTCGTATGAAACCAGCGGAGCGAGGCAAATACATTTATCGCATTGCACGCATCCTGCAGGAGCGAGCCCGGGAGTTTTCGGTTATCGAGACGCTCGATGGTGGCAAACCGATTCGCGAATCCCGTGACATCGACGTGCCGTTGGCCGCTGCCCACTTCTTTTACTATGCCGGCTGGGCCGACAAACTCGAGTACGCTTTTCCGGGTCGAACAGCAAAGTCGCTGGGCGTCGCGGGTCAGGTGATACCGTGGAATTTCCCCTTATTGATGGCCGCCTGGAAGATCGCGCCGGCCCTGGCCTGTGGTAATACGGTTGTATTGAAACCGGCTGAGACAACTCCGTTAACGGCCCTGAAGCTTGCAGAGGTCGTCGCTGAAGCAGGGTTGCCGCCCGGCGTCGTTAATATTGTGACCGGCGCGGGTGCCACTGGCGCGGCCATTGTCGAACACTCTGGCGTGGATAAAGTCGCCTTTACGGGTTCAACCAATGTCGGTCGAATCATTCAGAAAGCGCTCGCCGGTACCAATAAAAAGTACACGCTGGAACTGGGTGGAAAAGCGGCCAACATCATATTTGCTGACGCCGCCATCGATCAGGCGGTTGAGGGCATCGTCAACGGTATCTTCTTTAATCAGGGACATGTTTGCTGCGCAGGCTCGCGGCTATTTGTTCAGGAATCGGTTGCGGATGAAGTCATCTCGAAGTTGAAAGATCGCATGGAAACTTTGATTGTCGGCGATCCGCTGGACAAGAACACGGACATCGGGGCGATCAACTCGTCGATGCAACTTGAGAAGATTCAGTCCTACCTGAAGATCGGCAAAGCGGAGGGCGGGGACATGCACCAGAGTTCCTGTCGCCTTCCGAAGAAAGGTTATTGGTGTCGCCCAACGATCTTTACTGGCGTTTCGCAATCGAGCCGCGTGGTTCAGGAAGAGATATTCGGGCCGGTGCTCGCGATCCAGACGTTCCGTCGCTACGACGAAGCGTTAACCAAAGCAAACAATACGCCTTACGGTTTGTCGGGCGGAATATGGACGGACAAGGGTTCGAAGATTTTCAAGATGACGCAGGACATTCGTGCCGGCGTTGTCTGGGCCAATACTTTTAACAAGTTCGATCCGACGTCACCGTTTGGCGGTTACAAGGAAAGTGGTGTCGGGCGCGAAGGCGGGTTGCACGGTCTCGACGCCTACGTGAAGCTGGGAGCATGACGATGGCGGCAAAACGAATCGCGGTAGCCAAAACCTACAAAATCTACATCGGCGGAAAATTTCCGAGAACCGAGTCGGGCCGTTACTTCTCGTTCGAGGACAAAAAAGGCAATGTTGTCGCGAATATGTGTCGTGGCAGCCGCAAGGACTTTCGAAATTCGGTTGTCGCAGCGCGAAAAGCGCAACCGGGTTGGGCGAAAGCGAGCGCGTATCTTCGCAGTCAGATTCTGTATCGAATCGCGGAGATGCTGGAAGGGCGTCGCGACCAGTTTATCGCGGAGCTTCAACTGCAAGGCACTGCCGCGCGGGCGGCGGAAAAAGAAGTCGATCTGTCAATCGATCGCTTGATTTATTTTGCGGGTTGGGCGGACAAGTACCAGCAAGTATTCAGTGCGGTTAACCCAGTCAACTCATCCCATTTCAATTTCTCTGTCCTGGAACCGACAGGTGTCGTGTCTATTCTTGCGCCGGACGATTCCGGTTTACTCGGGCTTATCTCGAACATTGCGCCAGCAATTGTCGGAGGCAACACCTGCGTTGTTCTGGCATCTGAGAGTAAACCGCTGGCAGCAGTGAGTTTTGCGGAGGTGCTGCACGCGTCCGATGTGCCGGGCGGAGTGGTCAATATCCTGACCGGTTTTCGTTCCGAGCTCACCGAGTTTTTCGCATCACATATGGATGTGAACGCAATCGTGTACTGCGACGGCGGCAAAGCGGTCGCAAGGACTGTTCAGGAACTGGCAGCGGATAATATCAAGCGCGTCATTGCGCGCGACCAGGTCGATTGGTTGCGCGATGCACAAGACCCGTACCTGATTCGTGACACGCAGGAAGTGAAGACAACCTGGCATCCGATCGGTACCTGAACGCGTTACTGAAATCCGTCGAGGAGACCTTTCTCGATGCGGGCACCCACCTGCTGGATAACCTTCGTCGCGCACTGGGTGCCGTATTTGGCACACTCAGCTAACGAGCGGCCATTTGCCCACCCGTAGAGGAACCCAGCCGAATAGGCATCACCGGCGCCGGTCGTATCGACAACATTCTTGACGAACGCCGCTTCCTGTTCGATTACCGTATCGCCATGCACGATAACTGATCCTTGCGCGGAACGGGTTACTGCAAACAGGGCTTCGTAAGCCGCCAAATCTCTGACCGCTGTCTCAATGTTGTCAGTGCCCAGCAGTGCGTATATTTCTTCCTCGTCGGCCACGACAATATCGGCATCGTTCTGTACAAAATCGACGAATGAATCGCGATGCCTTTCGACACAAAAAGAGTCTGAGAGAGAGATCGAAACAGCAGTGCCGTTGGCGCGAGCGATTTCTGCTGCTTTTTTGGCAAGTGCCGGCCCCTCCGCGATGTCCCAAACGTAGCCTTCAAGCAACAGTGCTTTCGGCGAGCCAACGGTCGACAGAGTGATGTCGGCTAACGCAAGTTCAAGACAGGCACCCAGATAGGTTTGCATTGTGCGTTGGCCACCTTCCGTAATCAGCACGTGACTGCGTGCGGTCGGCGCACCACTGGTTGCCGGCTCGAGCCGAATATCGACGCCAAGCGACCGCATATCATGATTGAAGATTTCACCAAACTGATCGTCGCGAACCTTGCCAATGTAAGCCGTAGCGCCACCCAGATTTGCGAATCCCGCAATTGTGTTGGCGACAGAACCACCGGACATTTCCGTAGCCGGACCCATCTTCGAATAAATGTCGTGTGCCTGATTCTCGTCGATAAGTGTCATCGACCCCAGTGGTGCCCCTATCGAATCCAGGAAGGCGTTATCCACGTGCGCGAGCACATCAACAATCGCGTTGCTGATGCCGAGTAGCTGTACTTTGTCGGTCATTTGTCTCTTTCAGTAGTTTCAGGCGGCATCTAGATTACCATCGAAGCGCCGGTTGTGCTCCACTAACGCTATGGCGTATTTGCTGACTTGGCTGTATCGTTCTTACACCGCGCAAATTGGAACACCATCATGAGACGATCTGCAAATTTGCTGATACCGCTAACCCTGATTCTGATGTATTACGGAATCATGATGGGTGGGGTGCTGTTTCTGGCGGATCGGTATCCCGGCCTGGATGAATACCTGCCACTCGGGGGCGTCGACGAACTCTCCGCGTCAAATATCGATTCTTTTGAACCGGTTTATACGAGCGTCGAAAGAAATTTGCTGACAGGCTCAGCACCGATTCGCCTGCTCTTGGCAAGCATCGGCGCAACCTTCCTCGCGGTCCCTGTGTCCTGGGCGTATTTCATTACGAGCCGCGCACGACGAATCGATCAGTCGTTTCTGCAGACTATCCTTGTTCTGCCTTTACTCGTTACGGGCATCTCGATGATCGTGTTGAACAGCATCGCACTTGCTTTCAGCCTTGCCGGTGTCGTTGCGGCTGTCCGATTTCGTTTTTCCCTGAATCAGCCGTCAGATGCGATGTATATTTTTGTCGCGATTGGTATCGGACTCGGCTCGGGAATCGGCGCGCTGGGTGTGGCATATGTCATATCGTTGATGTTCGTGTTAGCGACGCTGGTTATCTGGAAGCTCGAATACGGAAAAACCTTGTCCGGTTCATTTCTTACGATGTTAACTCGACGTGACGGCGGTGAAGATGAGTATTAAACAACGGCGAATCGTTATATGAGTCTCGAAGCATTGAGTGGCGCGACTGATCGCAGTTTGTTGCTGGTACATGGTCGCGATTTCAAACCGTCGGAAGAAGCGTATATGGACTTGTCCATGGCAGCGCTGCGTTCCGGAATAGAGCGCGACTGCCCGAACCTGCTGGAGTCTTTCGACGCGATGCAGAAAAGCGTTGCCTGGTACGGTGACCTGAACGCGGAAGTCCTGCAGGCGCGCGGCAAGCATTACGATGAGAATCTCGATATTGGCGATCGACGCAATGCTCTGACGACATTGCGGGAGACAACCGTACGCAAGAAATTTGGTATTCGGCAGTACGATCAGCTTCCCGGAAAATCGGCTGTTCCAGAGGCGATTGTGGATGTTGCGGCGCCGCTACTGGGTGCCATGGGACTCTGCGTGCCCATGATACGAATGGTCGCCCCGGATTTTGCGAGATACTTTGATCGCAAGTCGGATTATGCGATGCAGGTCCGCGCGCGACTCAGGGAACAGCTGTGCGCTTTGATGGATCGCGACGCTCGAATAGTACTGGTGTCACACGGGACCGGCAGCGTTGTCGCTTACGACGTATTGTGGCAACTGTCTCACGACCCGGATCTGAAGGAGCAATACGGTGACAAGAAAGTCGAGCTCTGGGTTACGCTCGGCGCGCCGCTAGGCGACTCCAATATTCGCAAGCGCTTGCTCGGCGCAAAAGAAAAGCCGAAGACAAAATTTCCGCTGAGTGTAATTTCGTGGCACAACGTCGCCGCCGAAGATGACTATACGTGTCATGACAATACGCTTGCGGATGATTTCAAAATGATGCTGCAACGGCGAGTCGTCAGCGCTGTGCAGGACTACAGGATATTTAATCTGGCCGTTCGGTACGGTAAGTCGAACCCGCACAGCTCAATCGGTTACTTCATTCATCCGCGTACGACCAAGATACTCGCCGATTGGCTGAAGGTGAGCGACATTGAGGCGTCGCCTAAATACACTTTTTGAGGAACTCGCCTTTGACGCGCCGTTCAGAGTTTATTGTGCTGTAGAACCCTTTAACGTAGTTGGTCATCGATTTCATAGAGCGCTCGTTTGCATCCTCGACTTCCCGCAACACAGCCATGACCTCTCCCTGTTTCGCATTGTAAAGGGCGATTGTGTCTGGCAACCGGTCATTATTCGCGCAGCGGCCTCTATACAGTCGTTCTTTTACATTGCGCAGTTTGAATCTTGCGTTCGGACCCGCGTGCGGCGCATTGACAATTCCTGCCTGATCGAAGTCGTAGGGAATGGACAAGATTGGCTCGCCATCATTGCCGAATAAAACATGGTTGTGGCAGCAATTTTGGTCTACCGCAGCCTTGACCGGTGAGAAGTCGGTATTACCGATCAGGTATTGGTACATCGATACTAAGTTCATGTATGCGGGATCGAGGGCGCCGACTTTCGTGCCTGGTAATTCGAGGTAGTCTTTTTCGAGTCGCTTGGCCAGTCGGTCTCTGTGTTCGATAATGAAACCATGGCTGACGTTGTCCCGTTTATTGCCTTCAGAGTCGACGTAGGTGATGCGTAATAGCCGCACCCGAAAACTCGAATCTGTCATTACGTTCAGAATACGATACGCGGTGTATTCGCGGAGAATGACCTGTTCGTACCGCGTGTTATTCTCGCAATGCGTGACGAGCTTCACCTTGTTTTGTTTGTGAAACAACGTGCCCTTGGTCTCTGATGCTTTGAAGTTCAGGCGCATGGGAGGAAAAGAACAGATGTCTTTCTTGCGCCGAAACTTTCCGCGTGTTCGAATCTTTATGTCAAATTCGACTGTCTGGCCAGATGAGTCAGCGTATTGCAGCTTGGCCGGCAATTCCTGATCAAGCGGCCGTTCGTAAAGAAGCGTTGTCAAGGGCGCTGTGATGCGCACATCCAGCATTTCGGTATCCTGAAACAGCGGGTCAGGTAAACGTGCTTCCTGTGCTGACGCAGCTGAAAAAAACAGGAACAAGGTGGTGCCAAGAACTGTCCAACGCATTAATAACATTGTATTTGAACCCCGCCGATGAGTATCACAATCGAGAATATTCTAGCATAAGGCCATCTTGGCGCTCGATTCTAAATTGCCGCCCTTTCACTGAGCTACTACACTTGGCCGTCCGCATACCACTGGAATACACACTTGCTACGTAAAATAAATATATACCTGTTGATTCTGATTGTTCTGATGTCCCTGCCACAGACAGCGTGGCCAAGAGAGTGGCGTTTTGATGGTGTTGATCGAGTGGTGGCAATCGCCGATATTCATGGTGCTTATGATGCCATGGTGTCAACGCTGCAAAGTGCTGACGTTCTTGACCCGGAATTGAGCTGGACGGGCGGAACAACCAACCTCGTCATTGTGGGCGATATCCTCGATCGTGGGCCGAAGTCTCGCGCGGTGATGGATTTACTCATGCGGCTGGAAGGCGAAGCAGAGTCGGCAGGCGGGCGTGTCCATGTGTTGATCGGTAATCACGAGTCGATGATTTTGACGGGTGATATGCGTTATGTCAGTGCTCAGGAATATGCTGCTTTTGCCGAGGATGAAGACCGCGCAGAACGTAAGCGCTGGTTTGAGGTCTTTGTGAAGCAACAGGGTGCCGAAAAAGGAGCGGTACGTGCTGAGTTTGAACAGAACTATCCGCCTGGTTACTTCGCGATGCGCAGGGCCTTTCGCCCTGACGGCATTTACGGTCGGTGGTTATTGGAAAAGAACATCATTGTCGTTATTAACGGTACGGCATTTGTGCACGGGGGTTTATCGCCAGAGGTGACGCGAATTGGTCTGGACGGTGTCAATCAAGCCCTGCAAAAAGAACTCGCTGATTTTACTGGTGTGCTCGATGTGCTTACCGATGCTGAGATCCTGTCGCCGACCGACAGCCACTATAAATATGAAAGCATACTCAATAACTTCATGCCGGCGCTAAGTGAAGACCCGGTCATCATGCACGCGGTCAGCGCAGGAATTCGACTGAATGAGTCTGAAATTCTCGGCGTTGATGGACCACTCTGGTATCGCAGTAACGTCAATTGTCCGGGAATAATTGAGGAACATCGATTGGATGCGGCGCTTGCTGCGATTGGTGCGGACCGGGTTGTGGTTGGCCATACACCGACCCCGAATCGCAAAGTGCTGCAGCGGTTTGGTGGCCGCCTGATCGAAATCGACACGGGCATGCTCAATTTCTATTACAGCGGTATCGGTCATGCCTTGATTCTCGAAGGCGAGTCAGTATCCGTGACTAGCCAGGCTGGAGTGAAATCGTCGGTGCCGGATCACCCGCGTCAAGTGGGGCGCCGATCGAGCGGTTTGACCACGGAGAAATTGCAGCAACTGCTCGAGACGGGAGAAATCGTAACAATTGGGAAAGTGTCTCCAAATAACAGGAAAATGCCGGCACGCACAGAGGTCAAAATCAGTGATGGAAAATACACGGTTAACGCCATGTTCCATAAGCGCGAAGCCAAGGGTGTTTATCCCGGGGTCGCGGCATACCGTATGGATAGGCTCCTGGAGCTCGATATGGTCCCTGTCACAGTAATGCGCGAGATCAAAGGCAGCGACGGTTCGCTGCAATTCATGCCGGACAACAGAACGGATGAGATGTTGCGCTCCTTGTCCGGTCAGGTAGGTAGTTCGTCGTCCTGCTCGATTACGGATCAGTGGGCGGCGATGTACGTCTTCGATGTGCTTGTTTACAACGAAGGTCGCTCTCAGCAGAGGATGCTGTACGACAAGTCGAGCTGGCGTCTGATGCTGAGTGAACATGAGCGAACATTCGCCAATAAGAAAGGGCGGCCCAGCCACCTTAAGAAGGTAAACCTGGACGTCAACGATGGCTGGAAAAATGCGTTGTCCGCAATGACCAATCAGGTTTTGCACGATAATTTCAGCGATGTCCTCGACAATCGTCGACTGGGTGCGCTGGCAGCCCGCCGGGACCAACTGCTGGCGACCAGATCGCAGCCAGCGGGGCGAAAAAAATAGGCCTGGAGTCTATTTCGTTACTGCGATGCACTCGATCTCGACGCGTGCATTGAGCGCGAGACCGCTTACGCCCAGAGCGCTGCGCGCTGGCGGGTTCTTGAAATAGGTTTTGTATACGTCGTTCATCGCGCCCCATTCCGACATATCGGCGAGAAATACCGAGCATTTAACGACGTCATCCATCGATGAGCCAAATTCTTCGAGCACTCGTGAAATGTTCTCCATGGTCTGACGCGTTTCACCTGAGATACCACCTTCTGCCATATTGAGCGTGCCCGGAATGTTGCCAAGATTGCCGGATAAATAGAGCGTCTTGCCGACGCGCACGGCCGAGGAAAACGGCAGATCGAGTTCAGCCATGCCGGGCATGTTCAGATAGGTTACTTCGGGTCCATGTTCAACTTGAACCTCGCAAGCGAACAAGGCGAAGAGCGGCACTAACAAGACTAGTCTTCTCATCTCAAACTCCTCCAGCACTGGGGGCTACCATCTTTTTCCTATTGGGGCCAAGCTAACACAGTATAATCATGCGATATTCGATTTAGCGATTGACCTTGATACGAGAGCAGCATGGGACGACTAACGACACACATCCTCGATACGGCACAGGGCGGTCCGGCTGCAGGGGTTGCCATTCGGTTGTTCAGGATTGCGCTGCGGCGTGAGCAGGTCGCAGAAACAGTGACGAATGCCGATGGCCGCACTGCACAGGCCCTGCTTGATGGTGAGTCAATGCTTACAGGAACCTATGAGCTTGA
>Ga0055584_100005508_pt1 | contig 12411 bp, 17 predicted proteins | sample OSDHelmetaG_FD_58716 | JGI IMG/M metagenome (GOLD analysis project Ga0055584, IMG submission 58716) | Pelagic marine sediment microbial communities from the LTER site Helgoland, North Sea, for post-phytoplankton bloom and carbon turnover... | ecosystem: Environmental > Aquatic > Marine >... | reverse complement strand
TTCTTTTCCTTCTTTTCCTTCTCCACTAGAACTGTCTTCTTTACCTTCACTAGAACCTTCTCCTCCTTCTCCACTAGAACTAGAACTAGAATTGAATCCATTTGTTAAAGAACCCCATGACTGACCATTGTATATTTTGTAGGTTGGAGTCGGTTGTATTTGGAGATTAAACGTAGGATCATTTGTCCATTTGATTGGTGGCCAAGATTGAATTGGATTTGGTTTATTACCGGTTTGAATATTAGGAATTGCATGATTTATTAAATAATAACCAATATCATTCAACTTTCTTTTATTCTCAATTGTTAAAACACCACCAGAAGTTACATAATTCACATATAATTCAATAGTATCAGTATAAGGAAATCCAAGTTTATCAAAATACTCGAGGATATGTCGATCGATCATTTTATTTAATGATTCTCCGTAATAAGGTGGTAATGGAGCATCCTCATATGACTTATTATTATTAATATATTCATTAATAACTGGTCTTGGTAATGTACGTGCACCTTCTCGAATCGTATTTAAACTAAAAAAATGTAAACATATGAGTAATGCGAAAAAACACAATGTAATTATATATAATATTTTTTTATAATTCATCGTATGTATCTATATTATAATTACATAAAAACTATAATATACTAAAATATATAATGATCGCCAATAAATATTTACCAATGTCCAAGATCGGTAATGGTAATTTTGGTACGATTTATTCAGGTAAATATGTGAAAACAGATGAACCCGTAGCGATTAAAATCGAACAAATCAATTCAGAATTATTAACCTTAAAACATGAAACAACTATTTTGAATTATTTGTATTCGAAAGGATCGTTATACACACCCAAAGTATATTGGTATGGTACACATATGAAATGTTATATATTGATCATACCTTTATACGAATATACATTAGAAGATATGATTCAAAATAATTCTATGTCCAAGATTCAATCGATACAAATAGCATCTAAAATGATCGATATTTTGGATACTATTCATAATTTGAATGTGATACATCGCGATATTAAAACACAAAATTTTATGTTAAAAGGAAATGATATATTTTTAATCGATTTTGGACTGTCTACTGTATCATTAGATGATGATGATGAACCTAAAACACAGAGTTCTTATATATTAGGGACGCCTAAATTTGTAAGTATTAATATACATAATGGTGAAACGCCATCTAGAAGAGATGATTGTATATCAGTGATGTATATTTTACTATATATGCTACTAGATAAACATTTACAATGGTCTAATGTCCAAGATTCTCCAAATGTATCACCAGATATACCCGAAAACCACATTTTATACCATAAAAATGTTGTTCGGAAAAGTATTAAAATAAAACATCTTGAATCAATCACGACCGATTCATTTTTTGGAATTATATTAAAATATTTATATCAATTATCCATTATGGATCGACCAAATTATCAATGGATGCGCTCAATTATGTAGTTTTTTTCTCAATCCTATTAAACATATCCGGATTATATACCAAATGACCTGTCGGTTTATACTGTGATGTTGATGGATACTGTTTTTGTGTCTTTTCTTGACCATTTGTTTGACCATGCGTTTGATTTAATATATTCGCATTAATATCATCTTCAATCACTGCTTGTTTTTTTTCTATAACTTGTCCAAATTCGTCAACCGCTATTCCAGTCTTCTTTTTATATTCGGTTCGAACATATGATGGTATCCAATTTGACCAAGAAATAAATAATGTATTTGGATGTATATATCGAATATGGAATTTATTTGTTTCTAATTTCGATACAATATATGCGATACAATCTGCTTTATCATATACTGGTTCACCAAAAATATATTCTGGAATCGTAAACCAAATATGTTGATCATTTGTTTTATTACGAGCAGTTAAAGTAATTCGTTTATGTATGCGATTTAAAATTTTATTGAATATTGATACTTGTTTTAAATCGCGCTTTTGCTTTTTATCGTATAAATCATCTATATCTATATTACTTACATTATCACTATCTGTAGTATACAGAAAACAAGACATTCTAATTATTAATATATATTATGGTTGAAAAAAATATATATAAATATATGCATTGTATATTATACAATAAATGGATGAAAAAGAAAATGATGAAAATCCGACTATTAAACATATTGTGATAAGTGGAGGTGGAACATACGGATTAGCCGCATATGGAGTATTAAAAGAAACTAATATGTGCGGGTTATGGGATGTTAAAAACATAGAAAATTGTTTTTGTACATCAATAGGTGCGTTTATATCCGTAATTATTTTATTGGGATATGATTGGGAAACATTGGATACTTTTTTTATAAAACGTCCATGGAATGAAGTATTCAAATATGATATATATACTATTTTGAATTCTTATGATAATTGTGGAATTTTCGAAGCATCTATTATTGAAAATGGATTGAAACCTCTATTTAATGGGGCAGATATATCTATCAATATAACATTGCACGATTTTTTTGTTAAAACAGGTGTTAAAATGCATATATACACTGTTGAATTAAATACATTTAAATTAATATGCCTTTCACATACAACTCATCCAAATTGGCGATTGATTGATGCTCTATACGCTACATCGTGTTTACCGTTTTTTTTAAAACCGCTATATATAGAAAATTCTATATTCATAGATGGAGGCATATTTCTAAACTATCCATTATTAGAATGTTTGAAATTGGAAAATATCAATTCACGTGAAATATTAGGTATATGTAGAACCAACTCAGATGATCCGAATTATAAACTAAAACAAGACTCGAATTTAATTGAATATGTAATATTTGTATTTTTCAAAATATTATCAACTATTAAACAAGACTGTTATAAAAAAATTGAAAATGAAATATTTGTATATATGAATCCAATCACCGCGTCTAGTTTCTATGAATTCGCAAATTCGGAAACATACAGAGTAGAACTTATTAAAATAGGAATGGATGCGGCGAAATCATTTATTAAGAAAGGGGAGTGTTGATTTATTGTAATAAATCAGTAATGAATTTATTTAAATTATCATATGATATTTTAGCGTCATAATCAATACGCTTATCGTCTTTTATCATCAAAATAGTTGGATAACCATCGATACTGTATTGTTGGATTAAAGGATCGTCACCTTCTGAACAATCAACTTCAATCGTTTTTAATTTATATTTTCCAAAATCTTTATTATCGTAATTTTTAACGATATTATCCCATTCAGGTTTTGCGCGTTTACAGTGAGGACACCAATCAGCGTGGAAAAAATATAATTGAGATTCACCGGTGCGTTTACTATCATTTGATAAATCTTCATTTAAATTCTCAACGGTTGGTTGAATAAACCATTTATATGCGAAAATACTAGCAATTACAAAAATAATAATAACAATAAATATTGTGATCTGTGTGTTATACCGTTTAATGTAATCATTATGTAGAATTGAAACTATATTGTTAGACATATCTATAAAGTATAAAAATATATTTTTTATATATTTATACCGCTCAACTTTAGAAAAACTGGAATATTTTATTTTATATTAATAATATAACATGTCTAAAACACGTAGTAATAAACGTACAAAAAAACGTACAAGTAAACAGGTATACACCAGAAAACATTATTATTCCAATGATGGTATGTTAACTAGTGTATGGGGACCAAGTACATGGTTATTTTTACATACAATGAGTTTTAATTATCCTGTAAAACCCACATGTGAAGAAAAACGAAATTATCGTGAATATATTTTGAATATCAGACATGTATTACCCTGTGGTAAATGTAGAAATAATCTATGTAATAATTTTAAAAGATTACCATTGTTATATAAACATATGAAAAACCGAACTACATTTTCAAAATATATATATGATTTACATGAAATCATAAATGAGATGCTTGGTAAAAAATCGGGTCTATCCTATAATGATGTTCGAGATAGATATGAAAACTTTAGATCACGTTGCCGTATTACAGATCATAAACCGGTTATATCCAAAGAGGACGGTTGCACTGACCCAGTATATGGTGAAAAATCGAAGTGCATTTTACAAATAGTGCCTCACTCTAAAAAATGTAAAACATTCACAACATTGGTAGATTAAACCCTTGTAATTTGAAATCTACCAAACAGAATATAAACAATTATTTATTTATATGTTGATATAAAACTCGAACTTTTTATAAGAGAATATATATAATGAATACCCCTTTAAATATAACACCAATTATGAATGATATCTCAACATCTAATTTAGAAGATTCTACACCGAAAAATGTTGAAACCGATGATGTTGAACCAAAAACCACTCCGCCTCCAAATAAACCTTTAAATACTTCACCTGCTCCTAGTTCATTAAGATTAAAAAAAAAGAAAATTCCTTTTTGGACAGAAGATCCGAATATATTAGTAAAACCGTCATGTATTACTGAATTTTTCCCAGTAGACCACATGTCGTTTAATCAAAAATTAAATGCGATTACCAGAACCATTATTGTACTAACAGTAGTTTCATATATGTTCACCCATAATAATAGAATATTTAGTATTTCTGTAGCAACACTATTGTCTATATATTTCTTGTATTATTCGAAAAAACAAAATGAAAAAACAAAACGTCAACCTACAAAAGAAGGTTTTGATGAACAATTATATGATATAAATGGTCCTATTGTTGATGTTCCTAAAAATTACGAAGATACTTTTGATTCTCCGAGCACAACAAATCCAATGTCTAATGTATTATTAACTGATTATGATTATAATCCAAATAAAAAACCGGCACCACCTTCATTTACAAAACATAGTAATACACAAATTTTAGAGAACACTAAAAACATGGTTCAGGAATTAAATCAAGATCAACCTGATATTGTTAAGAAATTATATAATGATGTGAATACCAATTTAGAATTGGAACAATCCATGCGCCAATTTTATAGTACATCAAATACTACAATTCCAAATGACCAAGCAGGTTTCGCAGAATTCTGCTATGGAACAATGATATCTGGTAAAGAGGGTAATCCATTAGCAATTGCCCAAGATAATCCAAGATATACTTTATATTAGACCCATCAAATAGTAGTAATGGATCATTTAGGACTAATATAATGATGTATAATTCATATACAAAATATATATGAATTATATAAAAGGTATTAATAATGTCTAATTATAATTTCAACAACGTAGATAGAATTGAAGATGATTCAAACACTATAACACAAAATTCTTTACAAAATGATCGTTATTCAAATTACACCACATCAAACTATTTTAGCAATAATGGAAAAGATGATTCAATTAAATTCGCTACTTCACAACCTGCTATTATGCCTATCGGTGGAACCGGCAGTGGTATTGGAGGTAATAATGTAGAAAATGAATCAATGTTATTATTGAAAACTGAACGTGAACGTGCTTTAGGACGTTTAAATCTTATGGAACGTCAATTTTTAACAGTCCCATATTTAGGAAGAGGTTCTGTCGATCCTGCGTTAGAATTACAATTAAAAGAGGGTGAACCGATTACCAACAAAAAAAGTGTATCCACTGTTACTGCACAAAGTTTTATGGGTTACACATTACATCCTTCCAGTAAGGATATGGAATCCAAAATTGGTGGACGCATTGAAGAAAATGCATTAAGAGGATGGATTCGTGGCGGTTCAGACACACGTTCACCTATTGATAGTGAATTATCTAGTAAAGGACGCCCATCAAATGGTAATTTTTAGATATTTAATTTATTATCACTCAATAATGTATAAATGTCTTGCTCACTTAAACATTTAGATGGTGGTAAAAAACGTCGCGTTACACGTAAATCTAGACCAACCCGAAAGTCGAATAGATATAACAAAAGTAAAGGATCTAGTAAAAAAAGAGTTAAATCTCACAAAAGACGATCTTTGTTAAATCGTATATTTGGATTATAAAGAAAACAATATAAAAGTTATTATTTATATTTTTTAATACACAACGGATTTATGTATAATACAAAATTAATAGTTTCCTATTCGAATGATTTAGAATATAGAAAAAATATGCGCGAATTATTTAGCATGAACCACAAAGATCAATGTGATAATATTGATGATATTACAAATGATGAAAATAATTATGATCACGATTCTTCTTCCAAATCGCTTGATTTTATATATAAACAAACTCGCAACAATATTTATTTTAAATCAATATATGATCTAGCTGCATCTAAAATGTTTTCAATGGATCGTGAAATAGGTTTAGCAGTATTATTCTCATACGATAATATGGATTCATTCCATAAATGTTTATGTAGTTTTTTAGAAAATAAACGGGATTTTAATGATACAAATGAGCATTATATGCGAATGTATGAAAAAATAAAATGAATTGCAGTTATAATATAATTATACGAACTCCAATTCAAAAGTGTTACATTTATCAACGGTGTATACACACATTTTATATGATATTTTATATATATAATATAAAACATGGCTTCAACACGTAATAGAAATACACCAGGAGATTATAATACCCGTCAAAAATCATTCATGATGCAAGTTGAACACGTCACAAATAAAAGTGCTGCTATTTCAGAAAATACAATGTATGCAGGTAATGGATTATTACAAGGACGCATGCCTGATACTGAATTATCATCAAACCCGAATGATATAGAATCTTTTTTATTTGGAATTGGTTCTACTAATTTAATAACTCCACAACAACCAGTGAAACCGGAATTCAAAAGTCTTTCTGATTTATCTATTGTAGATAGAAGAGTCCCTTTAATTATGCCTGAAAATCTAACAGTTCGCAAAGATCAACGTCCATATTTTATACCCAATTAAACCCTTGAAGAATTAAGGGTCATATACCACTAACAGTTTTTGATACGTATAATATTATTTTGTATTAAAATATTATATAATTTATACATGTTGTTTTTATTTTTTTCAATATTATCCATCATACATACTACTCTGTCTTTTGATGAGACACTTATTCAAACTTCCGTGAATTTGGCTCAATCCACATATTGTGTGACTTCAATTGACCATTGGAATTGTACTACTTGCGAATCTTCGAATATATTGGAATATGTTGTGGAAAATCGAGGAGCACTTGCTCTACTTGGATATAATACAGAATTCGATACATTATTTGTATCGTTTCGCGGTTCGAGTAATATAGAAAATTGGATAGACGATTTCCAAATTATGAAAACATATCCATACGAAAATCCGGAAATCGCAGTGGAATTGGGATTCTATAAAGCATATAATTATATAAAACCCGACATTTTTTCAAATTTAGAAATACTTAGTCGTAAATATAAAACAAATCGCATTTTGACTGCATCACATTCATTAGGTGCCGCTGAATCTACTCTTTTTGTATACGATATTATGAAATATTACAAAACAACCTATCAATTATATTATTTAATCACATTCGGTTCACCACGAGTCGGTAATCCTGATTTTGTTTCTGATTTCGCATCCTTCAATCCATCCATGTATAGAATTACACATTATTATGATATTGTACCACATACACCAGAAGAATTAATGGGATTTTTACATTTACCCAATGAAGTATGGTATAATGAGAATAATACAAATTATAAAATATGTAACGATTCTGATGAAATGGAAGACAATACATGTTCGGATTCATGTGCACCTATACATTGCACCAGTACATCTGACCATCTATTTTATGTTAATATACATATGGGTTCTAGCAATTGCTAATTTGATAAATATTCCTATAAATTAGTCATAATATTTTGGGTATTAATATCATTATTGTCCATAATAGTTTCCAATGATCTCACATTATTCGCAGCCATATTATCATTATTCAAAAAATAAATTAAATCTAAAATAACCGTTATTTTATCTGTTGACCATTGATTATTTAATTCATCGATTATTTCTTTGGTATATATTGAAGTCATATTATCTTTGTAAAAAATAGTAGGTTGAGATGTATGTACTTCAATGCGATTCGTTATTATAGCGTAATAATAATTCAAACATAAAATTATAATAGAACAGTTTTTGTACGTTTCCATCAGACGCTGCAACCCTTTCAATGCACACTCAAATAATAATTTAATTCTAGGCATTTTTTTCAAATAATCTATTGATAAAAATTGAACACACGCTACCTGTATAGGATTATACATAAATTGTAAATCAGTTTTATTTGTATTGAACACAATACGACACATTGACTGGAATATTCCAGGTTCTTGAAAATAAATAACATTATTTTGTATGAGAATTTTAGAACCTACCGGTTTGTTACCTATAATTGCTAATTTAATTATGACTGATAATGGGTCTAATACTAGAGATTTAACATTCACTTTATTGTTATTCTCGGGTAATGTAGAAGACATATATACTATATATTTGTACAAACAAAATAATGTAAAATACCTACGTAATTATTATCGTATAAATTAATATAAACAATTATATAATTATTATATTAGTTGAATATGCAAACACCTACATATAAAATAAATGATAAAATTACATATAAGGAACGTTATGGTATTATTACAAAAGTTGATAAATATTCAGATGATGATTTGTTAGATGGATTGCGTTATCCCGATCTATATTGGGTTCAAACACATCCATATATATATACCATAACATATGATGTCCCATACAAATTCGAAAGTATTTTATTACGAAAAAAATATCCGAATGAACCAAATAAATGGGTGAAAATTCATACAAGTAGTATTTTTGAGTTTATAGATTTAGATGATGTTGAATTAATCGAATAATGTGTTTATATCGAAACTAACATAGAATAAACATTATATTATTTATAATACATAATATTTTATGAATAATAACCATTTAACCAAGATAAAAAGAGAATATGAAATACCTGAACATCAAACATTCGTCGCTAAATATAGACCCTATTTTATTGCAGATTTCAATACAAACATACAATTTAAAAATGTAGTGCGTTCACTGATTGAAATAGATGATGTGAACATTTTAATAACCGGTCCAACTAATTCAGGTAAAACATCATTTCTTAATGCTATTATACGTGATTATTACAATCTTGGTAAATATCAACCGTTTCCCGAGAACAATATATTATTTATAAATAGCTTGAAGGAACAGGGAATTAATTATTTTAGAAATGAAATGAAAACATTTAGTCAATCTAAATGTTCGATTTTTGGGAAAAAAAAACTAATAATAGTGGATGATATTGATTTAATAAATGAACAGAGTCAACAGGTATTTAGAAATTATATTGATAAATACAAGATGAATATTAATTTTGTATCTGTTTGTTCAAATGTTCATAAAGTGATTGAGAGTATCCAATCAAGAGTTCATATATTAAAGATTGAACCTCCAAAACAACATATGGTAGAACAATTAATGGAAAATATTATAATTAAAGAGAACATTAAAATTTCAGAAGACGCGAAACAATATATTTTGAATTTTTCCAATTATTCAATTCGAGAAGTAATTACTCATCTGGAAAAGATTCATATTTTAATATCTGAAACGTCCGAAATGATTGATTTAATTAAATGTAAATCGTTAATATCAAATATTTCCCATCAAAAATTTGAAGAATATATTGAGTTTATTCGTAATAATAATATTAATGATGCGATTCAAATTATGTATAGAATATATGATTACGGTTATTCTGTGATCGATATATTAGATTTATTTTATACATATATCAAATCAACCAAAATTATGTGCGAAGACGAAAAATACAAATTGCTGCCCTGTTTATGCAAATATATTACTTATTTTCATAGTATGCATGAAGATATAATCGAAGTAGTATTATTCACAAATGATGTATCAAAAATATTACAATGTTTGGAATCGTGAATAAATATTAGTATAAACATATAATTATTTTTTTTTAGCGATATATATTATCACATATATACAATTTAATATGTTAAAACAGATTTTTCGTAATAATCCTCCAATAAACATAATTTTTGATATATTGGAAAGGATTTGTCTGAAAACCGACAAGTATTATTTAGTCGATAGTAACGCATATAAAAAAATGATATTTCATGAATACCATTTATCATTTATTGAAGAATTAACACCGTATTACCAAGAATCTAAAAAAACATATATACAACGGCAATTAACATATAATTCGTTTGTAAATATTATTAGACAAGTCTGTAAAAGTAATACTGTGATGTTCAATTCGTCCATTAAATACAATAAATGTAAATATAATATTGACTATTTCATTTATTACTAGATTAATATTATAATATGTGTTGAATAATACGAAAGAATATAATACATTTATATATTATATACTTTGAATGATGTCTATATTTAGTGAGAATGGAATAATATATACAATCATAACTATTGGTATTGTATTCGCGGTTAATTTATTTGGTACACAATTAAAAGAAGCTATTTCACCTGAATCTGAAGAAAACGAATTGATTCGCAAATATTTATTAAATGAAAGTCCCTTATATGGTTATAATAGACCGAAATTATGGATTCATTCCACCTATGAATATAACGCAAGAACTTGGAAAAGTTTCGGTTCTAGAAGTTCTACCGATTTAAATCAACCTTATATACACCTAACTGTACGTTCTATTGTAAAAAAATGCGGTCAAGATTTTAATGTCTGTTTAATTGACGATGACTCATTTAATCAATTAATACCCAACTGGACCGTAAAAGTTTCTGAATTACCAGAACCTGCACGACAAACATTTCGCGATTTAGCGATGTGCGAATTATTATTTATTTACGGTGGTCTATTAGTACCAAACACATTTGTTTGTTTACATAATTTATCCACATTATATCATTCTGGTATAGAATTAAATACACCATTTGTATGCGAAATGTCGAATAAATATGGATCATTTAATGTAGGCGGAAATAACACCAAATATACATCTAATACACGATTCATGGGTGCTCCAAAACGTTCACCTGTAATTAGGGAAATGATCGAATATTTAAAAATACGTACCGATGATCCGCATTTTAATTCAGAACCGGATTTCTTTGGATACACTTCTAAATGGGTTAATCATGAAATATTACGCGAAAAAATTAAACTAATCGATGGACTACATATCGGTATTAAAACTATTGATAATAAAACTGTTGAAATTGACGAATTACTCGATTCAGAACCAATCAAATTTAGTCCAACTGAAACATATGGACTTCTTATACCTGGTGACGAAATTTTAAAACGTACATGTTATCAATGGTTTTCTGTGATGCCTGTGGATGAGATATTAAAAACAAACATGGTGGTTGCTAAATATTTAATGGCGTCTTTATCCGATAATGAGGTAAGAGATGATAAAAAAAAAGTATCCTCATCACATGAGCAAACTGTAATGACTATTTAATTATGTGCGCGTTCATTTCCAAATCGTAATAATTGTTTGTACAATGACTGGAATTAATTAGTGTGGAAAATGATGAATTATGATGTCCATAAAATTCAACAGCATTTTTACCAATCATATAATCTACAAACGCGGCTTCTTCGAAATTCAATTTATCCACCATATCTTTGGATTTATATATTATATTCTCCATTGTATCGATAGGAACTGGTAATAACGATTTCGGTATTTTATGCACATTATTTGCGGCAATATATGTAGGAATATTTTCATCCTTGAATTTTACATGTGAAATTATATCACACAATTTAAGTGGATTAACGATTTTAAAATGTGTATTAAAATCGTCTTCGTAACGATAATGTATTAAATTATATTTTGGAGGTAATGATTGTGTTATTCTTTTAAAAATTCGCATCAATTTTTCACATGGAGTTAATATTGGATATATAAAAATGGAATCTGTAATATTACAAGGAATTGACCAAAATTGTCTCAACACAATATACCTTTTTTGAATTCGATCTAATTGGGGGAAAATGGCGCGTTCCGTATCAATCCATTCGATCGAACGGTAATCATTATTATAATTATATGTATTTTTTATATTACAATCCAATGTATCATACGGTTTATATAAATCGATTTCGGATAAAAAATCCGTATCGAATAATTCGGTAAACTCAACATTAAACCATTTACATAAATCAGTCGAACTTCTAAATGATGCGAATCGAAATGTAAATGGGATATTATACGTTATACAAAAATTAACACCTGAGTGAATGTCGTACATTTGGTTGCATAAACCACTGTATGTATCGAAAATTATTGTAAACATGAATGAGTAATTAAAATTTATTATATATATTTTATATAATAAAGTAAACATATTGGCGCATAATAATCATATTATCATTCTTAAATTTCACTTTTGTCTACCCAAAC
>Ga0055584_100005507_pt1 | contig 12413 bp, 9 predicted proteins | sample OSDHelmetaG_FD_58716 | JGI IMG/M metagenome (GOLD analysis project Ga0055584, IMG submission 58716) | Pelagic marine sediment microbial communities from the LTER site Helgoland, North Sea, for post-phytoplankton bloom and carbon turnover... | ecosystem: Environmental > Aquatic > Marine >... | reverse complement strand
TTCAACTACTAATGACAATAGTGAGTTAGGAAGATATTTTAGGGAACGATTGAATGTTAAGTTTGGTAAATTAGTAAAAAAGCAAGATTTAATAAACTATGGTAGAACAGATTTTTTATTAAAGAAATTAAATGATGAAACCTTTATGTTAGACTTTAGTAATAAATAATTAACCTATAGTCCATCTTATTACCCTGGCCTTTTCCCTGTCTCTCCGCCACTATCTGAAAGCCAAAGATTCCCTACTCTTTAGAGCCTTGATTTTGTAATTTTACCCCCCAAGATTACCCCCCATTCGTTTTTCCTATATTTTGAAAAAAATTAATAGATAATTCTGTCCTAACAATTTAATTTTAAAATCCCCATTCAAAACCTAAATAAACATTATCTCTATTATTAAATTGTCCGTAAAATCCATCTGAATGGCCATAAAAAATATTGGCTCCAAGCCAGAAATTAAGATTATCTAAATATTCATATTTAAGTTTAGAACGAATTACACCATCACCGTCATCCATTGAATGTATTAAGAGAGTTTCAAATTTAAAAGTTTCGTTTACAAATGTTCGTTCAGCGAGAAATGTAATAGTATTCTCAACCTTACTTCGTGATAGACTCTTAACATTATCAATAAGTAAAGATTGGAAAATTTGAATACTCAAAAAAGAATCAGTCAGTCCACTATAATCTAAACCAATAACAAAAGATGCTTCTTCAGACTTCTCAATTCCATTTATGCTTGATGTATTATGGGTAACATAGTAGTTATCAGTAGAATACCCAAATTCAGAACGTAGTGTATAATCTCCGAATGCATTACTAAGTGTGCCGCCAATTAAATGCGTTCGTTCATATTCTGGGTTGATGGTTACTGTATTTGCAGTAATACTTCGATAAAGTACTGCAGAGTCTTTGTAATGATATAAATAATTAAATGTTACATCCCAACCTTTATAGAAACTAGATAACTTTACACCAATATCCGAATCGTTAAAAAGATTCTTAGGTCGATTCTCCTTATTCAATACAACGTCATAACCCTCTGGAGCTTGAGGAATTAAACGGCTAGTTGTAAATGTATAAGAACCACCCACAGGAAGATACTGATAAGTAGTATCTGGAATCCATAAAATTTGGAGCTGAGTATCATTACCTAGTGAAGTTTCTGTATTTATCATCCATAATGGTATGCGAGAATCAACAAATTCATCAAGAATAAATTCTCGAAAAGATTGTGGGTTAATCACATCAAGAACCTTTAGACCATCTGCCTGACCCCAAACAACCTGCTGTTTACCTAAACGAATTGCTGTATCATTTAAGAAACTATCGAAATAAAATTCACGTAACTCAGCATCAATATTATCGCTTATTAATATTCTACGACTTAATGGTGAAATAGAAGATTGAGCTTGTTTTCCAGGTTCTAGGTTATCATTCATATCTGCGCGAATACGAAAAATACCAGTGAAAGAAATATTATCAAAGAGATTAGCATTAAGTTCAGGTTGAAGGATCATTTCAAGCTTTTCACTATCCATTTTATCAAATGTGATTGCTGATTCCGTAACAGTAGTCCCAGAAATATCTATTTCTGTTAAAATTTTTTCTAATTCGCTGGCGAAAATATTAAAAGAAAAAACAAATATAGAAAAATATATACTTAAAAATACTATTACTGACCTCGCATCAAACTTTGTTTATTTAATAAGCGATCATCTACCGAACTAATATAGTCAACCTCTGAGAATGTAAAAATAGTCTGATGACCAGTTTTATGATTTTGAACATTTAACTTATGTCTTGTCCAAATATCATCTACCTTTCTAATATCTCCAGTCTTTACTGTTTTTAACTTATTACCATTTAAGTCAAAAAATATTGACTGACGAACTATTTTTATTTCAGCATCAATCCATATAAGGAACTTACTATGACCAAGTTCTTTTGAAATTTCATCATCGACTGTTGTAGCTTCTACTTTATAGGTATCTATGTCATTTAATATTTCACGACCTATAGTTTTATAAGTATAATCCTCGATTGCAACTTTACCCTCTTTTTTTATATCCTCATATGTAAAGTCAGTTCCTAAAAAATAATCACCACGGTCTGATGCAGATATCCTTCTCACCTTTCTAAGAGCTGGTAAATATAACCATTGATCATCATCTACTGATTCATCCTTATAATCAAATGTCAGAAAAGCAGTATCTTTAACATTAGAAGGTGATTTATAAAAAAGTATAGTTTTTTTATCTTCTCCAAAAAATTTACGGAATGAAATAGTATCTCTTTCCCTTTCCTTTCCCCTTCGATCTATCATCTTCATATGAAGATTTCGAATGACGTGTTCTCCTTCATTTAAAGCGTTGACTTGCTCAACAAGTGTTTTTCCGTCTGGAAGCTCAGAAGCTAATAAAACCTCATTGTGAATGATTGAAAACATCACAAGTCCTAATGAAAATATTTGTAACTTTTTCATAAATTTCCTTTCCTTGATAGAGTTTTAGCAGGCATTGATCCTATATTTTCAATGAACCTTGGTCGAAAAATTTTAATAAGTGCTGGAAGCAATGTCATACTAAGTATAAAACTTACAAATACTGATAATAACACAATACTACCAAAGCGAAATAAAGGAACTACGTCAGAAAACATTAACACACCAAAACCAAGACCAATGGCAAGAAAGTTAAATAATAAAGCCCGACCTGTAGAGGGAAATAAATTAGTAATAGTTTTGTCAAAACTTTCTTTTTTCCGCTTCGAGAACAAATTCTTAATTCGATCAATTGTGTGAATTGAAAAGTCAACTCCAAGTCCGATTGCAACGCTGGCAAACATACTAGTACCAATTCCAAGCCAAATATTTAATGTTCCCATTACTGCATAAATCAACAAAATAGAGGACATCACTGGGATCATAGCAAAAAATCCTGCTACTAAAGACCTAAATACAATGCTTGCCATAGCGAACACTAATATCAACGCAATACCAACACTAAAGAAATGACTATCTCCAACTTGTGATATCCAATGATAGTTTAAATTGACGCGGCCAGAGAGTGTAGCCTTAATAACTTGCTCTTCATTAAATTGCTCATCAATATAGATCTGGAGGGTATCAATTACTTTTTTATTTTCCGTAAAAAGACCGGTATTAATATTTACCCTGACATTGGCAAGCATATAATCATAATCTATTTCTTCCTCAAAATCAGTGGGCTCTCCACTTATACTATATAACAAAAAAAGCTGGGCAATAAGTTCTTTATCATCGGGTATTATGAAATATGATTCATCGCTTGCATTAAGAGATTTATACATCTGTTTGATGAAGTCAACAACCGAAGTAGAACCACCAACAGTTGGTAATGATTCTATATAAGTTTGGAAGGCCTGTATTTTTCTAAGGTTTTTTGGTTCAAATAAGTCTTCAGGGTTTGGGGTTTCAATTACTATATCAAGATTATTGGTTCCATCCATGGCTGCATTAATAATTTTGTCAGCCTTGTAAATAGGTTCACTTTTATTGAAAGTATCAATTCGATCTTCATTAACTTGTAAATTAACTGCCCCAAATATACCTAACATTATGAAAGTAAAACCAAATGCTAATACAATTTTTGGATAAGTTATTACTTTTTTACCCAAAGCGGACATTATATGACTAAAGTAATCATTTTTTAATGCGCCTAATGCATCTACTTTAAAGGCCTTACTTGGTTTTATCTTTAGAAGAGATAAAGCAGCAGGTAAAAAAGTAAGTGAGTAGAACCAAGCAACAATAACTCCTAGTGCAGAAAATAACCCAAGGTAACGAAAAGGAGGCATTTCTGAAGCGAAATATAGACCTAAAAATCCAGCTACCGTTGTCATAGTAGTTAACGTAATAGGTCGCCATATTTCATTCATTGCTCGTACAACAATTACACGTTGCTCCGCTCCAATATTTTTTGATTTTTCTTCGTAATACTGGCTAAAAATATGTATTGAATCAGCTACAGCTATTCCTATTAAAATAACAATTAGTGCATTAGTCACTACAAAGAAAGCTATGCCGTTTGCTGCCATTACCCCTACTGCGCTTGCAACAGTTGCACCTACTATAATATTAGGAAGTAACATGCCGAATAAAGTTCTATAAGCAATAAAAAGAATTATAGTTATCACAAGACCTGCTAAAGGATTGAGTTTTTTAGCATCATTATCAATATAAGCACCTAAATATCCTGCAATAGCACCTTCCCCAGCAACATGAATTTCCTCACCATTTGTCAGATTAGCTTGTTCAGCAATCTTCATAAAATTAGCATACGTTTGCTCTGATTTAGTTTCGTCAAGTAATTCAGCTACTATTAATGTTACTGTATTGTCACGAGCAACCAAACTTCCTTGGTATAGGGGAAAATTACTAATAGAATCTTTAATAGCATCAGCTTCTGCTTGTGTTTTTGGTGGGTTTGGGTTAAAAAAACCCTCTACAATCATACCTTCTTCATTTCCATAAATATTATTTTCAGTAGCAAGGCTAGTGATCCTATCTGGATCTACATTAGATAATTTCTCAATTTTAGAGTTTAAATCATAAATAAGTTTGAGAGTCTCAGGAGTAAACACACCATCTTTGTGAACGACAGCCATAACCATTGGGTCAGCTAAGCCAAAGATATCTTTTACTTTATCCTTATAAATAAGTGCGGGATTATCCTTCGAAATAAAAGCGTCAGCAGTAGTATCTTTATATAGTTTCGGCAGAAATGAAGCTGCAAAAAAAATCAACAATAAACTTATACTGATCACAAGCTTTGGTTTTGAGGTTACACCTTTAAAAAAAATTGCTGCACGTGTTTCAGGATATTTACTCATAATACTTAAGCCTATTATTTATATTAAAATTAATTTGTTTGTTTAGTTTTTAATCACGATTTTATAAATATATGTATATACATTTATATTAACTATTTAAATTACTTATTACTAATTCATTACTGGTTTTTAAGGATTTTAAAAAATCAGAGAATTTATCATCAAACCCGTCTTCTATTATTCTTTGAGCCTTTTCCCAATGCGGAATTGCAGAATCTAATAAAGAAAAACCACGTTCAGTAAGTCTAACCAAACGTTTTCTAGCATCTAAACCATTTCTACTTATTACTAACTTTTCTTTAATCAGACGATCTATAGTCCTTGTGACAGTGGAACTATCCATACCAAGTAATATAGACAACTTATTCACAGTCGCTTCGTCAATAGATGCTAAAATACCTAATATACTAAATTGAGTTACTTTTATACCAACAGTTTTAAGGGCATTATTATACAATTGTGTGATTAAACGAGTTGATTTTCTCATTTTAAAACAAGCACAACTATGTAATTTTTCATATTTTTTATCAGTCATAAGTTTATATTTTAAATATATGTATATACATATATATATATACATAAATAAAATGTCAATGGTAATTATTAAGATGAATGGATTTTTAAATTAGCAACTTAATCTTAGAGAATATATTTTCTATCTATTCCCTGTCTCTCCGCCACTATCCAGAAGCCCTAGATTCCGAGTGCTTCAGAGCCTTGATTTTGTAATTTTACCCCTAACTCTTACCCCTAAAAAATATTGACCCGGGGGAGGAAAAATACCCGACTTGTTTTGGTTGTTATAGTTCCTATTTGAGTATTTGGTTTTTGTTTTTAGTAGTCATGTTTTTATTGTATGCCAAGCATCCTTGTATTTGTCTAACCATCCGTCTTGATATTCATTGAGAAAATCTCTGTCTTGGTTATTTAAAAATTTATCAAAGGATTCTTTTGCAAAATTTGAATAATCTCTTTGTAACTTTCTCATTGTACTATCATTATGCTTTTGACCCTTTAATCCAGGCAACTTTAACCATAGACTATGAGAAGTTTTCAAAGCCTTGGATATCTTGTTTGAATCAACCACATAAATCTCTGACTTATCATTTTCTAAATCCATTTTAACTAAACAAAAAAATAGATTTTTAATTGGTTTTTCATTTTTATAAGACATTATCCAGTGATTATGTACTGTGGTTTTTACTTGAATAGGAGCTGAATCATTTCCATCCTTGTTGACTACAATAATGTCGTAGTCTTTTGTAAAATCAGGAGTTTTGCCTGCTATAAAACCTTTCCTCAAAAGCATCGATAAAACAAGATGTTCACCAGAAGCACCTAAAACAGAGGATTGGATTTTAGTATTACTCATTAAATCATAATAAATTATTGAACAGATAGTTGTCTACTTAAAACCCTGTTCTTTTCCCTGTCTCTCCGCCATTATCTTAAAGCTTCAGAATCCCTACTCTTTAGAGCCTTGATTTTGTAATTTTACCCCCCAAGATTAACCCCCCCATAAATATATCGACCCTGGGGGAGGTAAAATACCCCGGCTTGTTTTGATTGTATGGATATTAGGAATTATATTTAAATTATTTATTGTATTATATAATAATAGAACATCTATTCTAATATAAACTTATCAGAAAGGTCTTAGTTATGCAGGAAAAAGTTGTCACATTTATAAATCTGGTTGTAAAAAGACCGTTTCTTATGATTGGCCTTTGCTTGTTTATGGCGATAGGGTTAGGAACAGGTGGTCAGAAGTTAGTTTTTGATAATGATTACCGTATATTCTTTACGCCTGATAATCCGCAAATGGCAGCGTTTGATGAGTTGGAGAATGTCTACACTAAGGTTGATAACGTTCTTTTTGTCATCAAGCCAAAAACTGGTAACATATTTCAAAAAGATGTGATCCAACTCACACAGGACTTAACCGCAGATAGCTGGAAGTTACCATTCTCACAGCGTGTGGATTCTGTAACAAATTTTCAGCATACCTATGCGCAACAAGATGATCTTATCGTCATGGATTTAGTGGAGGGAGATGTCAGTGATGTGTCCGAGCTTGCGCTTAAAATCCGTGAACAAATTGCCCTTGCTGAACCCACACTTGCAGGCAAATTGATTAACAGTGCGGGTACGACAACCGGTGTGAATGTCACAATTAATCTTCCTGGAAAGGTCATGACTGAAGTGCCGGAAATAGCGATAGCAGCCCGTGAATTGGTTACGAAATACCGTGCACAATATCCGAATATTGAAATTCGTCCGTCCGGTTTTGCATTTATGAATAACGCATTTATGGAGACATCTATGATGGATATGATGACCCTGATGCCTTTGATGTTTGGCGCGCTTTTGCTTATTATGGCGCTTTTGGTGCGTTCTATTTTTGCGACATTTGCAACATTGCTTGTCATTATGTTTGCAACGATGTCGGCTATGGGTTTTGGTGGCTGGATGGGATTTGTATTAACACCACCATCGGCAATTACGCCCAATATTGTAATGACGCTTGCGATTGCAGACTCTATTCATATCATTATGTCGATGATGAAATGCATGCATGCAGGTATGCCAAAGAAAGAAGCCATTATTGAATCCATACGGATCAATATGCAGCCAGTTTTTCTGACTTCTTTAACCACAATCATCGGTTTTCTTACTCTGAATTTTGCGGAAAGCCCACCATTTTGGCATCTGGGTAACATGACAGCTATGGGCATTGCCGCCGCATTTATATTCTCAATGACAATGCTTCCTGCGCTTTTGATACTGTTACCAGTTAAATTCAAAGCTAAACCAGAGAACCACCGAAGCAAGATGGATGGATTCGCAGAATTTGTCGTTAAAAGAAGTCGTCCGCTATTAGTCGTTAGCCTTCTTGTCACCATTGGTATGGGCAGCATGACAAGCAAGATTGAACTGAATGATCAATTTGTAGAGTATTTTGCACCTTCGATGGATTTCCGTGCTGACACAGATTTTATGACTGAAAATTTAAGCGGTATTTACACCGCAGAATATTCAGTGCCGGCACGTGGATCTGAACAAATTTCAGATCCTGAATACTTACAAAACCTTGAAAATCTAACTGAATATCTTCGTATGCAACCAGGCGTTGACCATGTTTTTTCAATGAGTGATATTTTTAAACGCCTGAATAAAAACATGCATAATGACTCTCAAGATTGGTACAAAACACCAGATGAGCAAGACATGGCGGCACAGTATTTACTACTTTATGAATTCTCACTTCCCTATGGCCTTGATCTTACTGATCGCGTGAATATCGACAAAAGTGCTACACGCATCACAGTAACTCTTACAGATATGACCACAAAAGAATTGCGCGCTTTCAAAGCACAGTCTGATCAGTGGATTAAGAATAATTTGCCAGATTTTATGCATAGTGAGGCCACAAGTCCGGGGATTATGTTTTCTTTTATTTCTGAGCGCAACATTACTGCGATGGTATTTGGAAATTTGATTTCACTCATTCTTATTTCTGGCATCATCATGTTTGCCTTACGCAGCTTTAAGATTGGCGCTGTATCTTTAGTGCCTAATTTATTGCCGCTTGCTGTTGGCTTTGGAATGTGGGGATTATTAATTGGTACAATAAATATGGCCGCTTCCTTTGCCTTTGCTGCCTGTATTGGGATTATTGTTGATGATACAGTACATTTTTTATCCAAATATGTCCGTGCGCGGCGCGAAAAAGGATATGATGCACGTGAAGCTGTGCGCTATGCATTTAATACAGTTGGAACTGCTCTCTTGGTCACAACGGTTATTTTAGTCGGCGGGTTTGGTGTCCTTACAATGTCAACATTCCAGATGAATAGTTTCCTGGGATTACTGGCTGTATTTGTTATCGGATCGGCCTTAATCCTTGATTTTATTCTTTTGCCGTCATTGCTTATTTTACTGGATGATGTGATCAATAAATTTAAAAAAGAAGGTACACCTACAATAAAATCACAAACCACAGCTCTTTTGTTCGTTGTAATTTTAAGCTTTTCTTTTAGCGATCAAGCGATAGCAAAACAAACAAAAGATCAGCTATTAAAAGCTGGTGATGCAGAACAAATTGGCGAGGCCATTGCCATTGAATTTGATGAACGGGATTTAGGCTTTGAAAGTCAGATTTCAATAATTGAAATGACCTTGAAAGATGCGCACGGCGGAGAAAATAGTCGTGAGATGGAAAGTCGGATTTTAGAGCGCCCTGAGCGCACCATTGGCGATAAATCACTCCTTATCTTCTATACACCGCGCGATTTAAACGGCACGGCTTTTTTGTCTTTTGCTGAGATTTTAAAGCAGGACGACCAGTGGCTTTACTTGCCGTCAATCAAACGCGTGAAGCGTATTTCTTCAAAAAACAAATCTGGTCCGTTTGTTGGCTCTGAATTTGCGTATGAAGATATTACGGGTAATGAAATCGGTAAGTATAGCTGGCGTTATGATGGGCTAGAGAGTTGCCCTGTGATACAGAGTGAATGCTTTAAACTTACTACTATCCCTAAATATGAACATTCCGGTTATACGAAACGCATTGCGTGGATTGATACACAAGAATTTCGTACTTATAAGCTGGATTTTTATGACCGCAAAGGGGCACTCGCAAAAACGCAAACATTTGAGGATTATCGACAACATCTTGGTAAGTATTGGCGTGCTGACACATGGACAATGACAAATCATTTAACGGGCAAAAGTACAATCCTGCATTTTAAAGATTATAAATTTAAAACAGGACTTAACGATGATGATTTTTCAAAAGGAAGCCTTCAACGGGTACGATAAATGAAATATCATGCGTTGGTTTTTGTATTACTAATTTTCACTGGATTTTCTAAGGTTGAGGCTGGAGAGTTTGCTGGATCTGTAGCAACTGAGCATCGTCAATTTTTATCAAGCGAACAATTTGAAGGGCAAAAATCTGGCTCTGTGCCGTCGCTTACTTTTGAACCTGAATATTTTCATACATCCGAAGACCGTGCGCATAACATTGTGGGTAAGGCTTTCTTCCGGTATGATCCTTCTGATAATCAACGCACGCATTTTGATATACGGCAGGCCGATTGGACATTTGCGCAGGATGATTGGGAAGTGCGCGCAGGCATTAGCCGTGTTTTTTGGGGCGTGATTGAATCACGCAAACTCGTTGATACGCTTAATCAAGTTGATCAAGTGGAAGATATAGATGAAGAAGATCGTCTAGGTCAGCTAATGATACAAGCGACAACGTTTCAGGACTGGGGTACGCTTCGTGCATTCTACCTTCCTTATTTTCGTGAAAGAACTTTTCCTGGACGTGAAGGACGGCTGCGTGGGCCATTGGTTGTTGATACCGATAATCCACGTTATGAGGAAGAGGCAGAGGAGTTTTATCCTAATTTGGCGTTACGCTATTCGCATTTTTTTGGTGGGTTTGATGTTGGTATTTCACAATTTCACGGTACGGGTCGCGAACCGACATTTATTATCGAAGGTGATCACGCTATCCCATTTTATGAAACGATTAATCAAACATCACTTGATGTACAGTACACAACTGATGCATGGCTATGGAAACTAGAAGTACTATATCGTGAAGGGCAAGGCGATGATTTTGTAGCGTCTTCTGGCGGTTTTGAATATACATTTTTTGGTATTAATGACAACAATCATGACGTTGGCTTATTAGCCGAATATCATCATGACAGACGAGATAATGATGCTCCCGCGACTTTGTTTGATGATGATATGTTTATGGGCGTACGATATGTACTGAACAATGCTGCTGACACTGAAATTCTAGCAGGGATAACAACCGATCTTCAAGGACAAGGTACATTTAGTGTTATCGAAGCCTCTCACCGCTTAGACGACAACTGGAAACTTGAAATGGATGTGAGGTTTTTTGGAGATGTTCAGCGAACAAATCAGCTTAATTTTTTGAATAATGATGATTTCGTACAAATTAGATTATCGTATTTTTTTTGAATGATGAAAAAAAGCCACGAATAAACAGATAGAAAATTATCACCCCTACGCAACTTAGATAAAAGATGGCTCCTATGAGGATCTTCTTAATCATCACATTAACCTGGCCTTTTTCCTGTCTCTCCGCCACTATCCTGAAGCCCAAGAATCCCTACTCTTTAGAAGCCTAGTTTTGTAAATTTACCCCCCAAGATTACCCCCCCCCATCAATATATTGATCCGGGGGAGAAAAAATACCCCGGCTTGTTTCGGTTGTTATAGATACTCAATCGCCAAAAAATCTTTCAGCATCTAAAACTGCACCAACAGTTAAATTAGGAGCTGGTTTCCAGGATTTAGATTGTCTATAAAAAAAAATTGGAGCTGCACCGCCGTCTTTTTTCTTACCTAAAGCTATTGGAAATCCAATGTCGCAAACACCAGTTTCTTCTATTTGTTCTATTGGTTCTATGAAGACAATTTCTGAAGGTTCTTTTTTCTTAATAATTAACCCCACCTTTTTTCATTTCATTCATTGCTCTTTTAAAAAATTTGTTCCATTCTTTTCGTGCCTCTTTGTATTTTTTTTCAGATTCAAAATCTTCTCTTTTTGGAGGTGGTTCAATGGTCATGTTAATTTTTAAGAGCCTTTTAGTATTTCATAATTCTTTACTTACTAATCATATATTGACTATAAGTGGTTGTCTATGTTCTAAACCTTGCCTAGTCGTTGTTTATAGCCTCTTCAACAACAAATAAGGTTTTGGTATATTACAATCTTTTCTATTACACAATTGAGTCTACAAACTAAAAATATTTATTAGCCCCAAAAATATATTATGCATGGAACTGAAACTAATATTATAACTATCTCTAATGGTAACCCTAATTTCCAATAATCTCCGAACTTATAATTACCTGGCCCCATAACTAATGTGTTACATTGATGTCCTATAGGCGATAAAAAAGCACAACTAGCTCCTATTGAAATAGCCATCAAAAAAGCATCAACTGAGTTACCTGTTGAAATTGCAATATTATAAGCTATTGGCGCCATTATGACAGCAGTTGCTGCGTTATTAATAATATCTGATAGAAACATTGTAATAACCATCAAAATAATTAGCATCCAAAATATATTTAAATTAGCAGAATAATCCGATAAATAATTGCCAATATTTTCTGAAACACCATATTCAGTTAGCGAATTACCGATGGGTATCATAGCAGCTAATAATATAACAATAGGCCAATCTATATGTTGATAAATACCCTCTCCTGTAAGTAGCTTGATACTTACGTAAGCTAATATACATAATAGAAAAGCAACAATAATAGGCAGGATATTAAAAATAATTGTTAATAAGCTAATAGCAAATATTGAAAGTGCTAACATTGCTTTTGAGGGTTTATTTAAAATATCAAATTCTCTTTTCCATAATGGCATAAGCCCTGCTATTTCAAGATTTTCTCCAATTTTTTTTGTGTTCCCTCTGTTAGCAATTAATAATACATCTCCAGATTGAAAAGTCTCATTTGATAATCTAAATCTAAATTTT
>Ga0055584_100005506_pt1 | contig 12413 bp, 8 predicted proteins | sample OSDHelmetaG_FD_58716 | JGI IMG/M metagenome (GOLD analysis project Ga0055584, IMG submission 58716) | Pelagic marine sediment microbial communities from the LTER site Helgoland, North Sea, for post-phytoplankton bloom and carbon turnover... | ecosystem: Environmental > Aquatic > Marine >... | reverse complement strand
GATATCCTTACTGCAAAACTCCAAAGGATCAAGAATGGAGCTGTTTTGGAGGAATTGCCACTATCAAGATATATTGGAGATCCATTGAATCAAGGTTCCGGTACCTTTCCTACAACACCTAACATTCTGTATAAAACAAATTCTGCTAAGATTTATCGTGATAGTGATTACAGAATTATTGTAACAAATAATGAGACCGGTTACGAAATGAGAGCGACAACACCTATCATTGACAGCCTGATCATTAGCCGACCTACCATGGACCCAACAGTAGCTATTCCTTGGGCCGGACAATTTCCGATTACTGTAGAATATACCACAGGAAAGGATGGCAAGGTCTTCAACCTAACCATCCGTTTTAAATATACTGAGGAGACTATTGCTAATGGAGTAATTGTAGATAAGTATGTAGATTGGGTTTTCCCCAATAAGTTGGTTAAGGATCCAGACATGCCTGAAATAATATCACTTGAGGTAGATGGTGAAGATTTTTACCGATTCCTTGGCGATGCCATAAAAGTAGATGCCTCAGTTAGAAGGTATGCTGGAACTACTGATTTCATCATTACTTCAGGTGCTGAATTTCTTGCCGATTATATAAATATCAATAGTGCTACAACAAGTATACTGACTACCATACCTGAGTACACTAATATAGAGAATGGTACAGGGATCTTTTCGTGCAGATATACTCAGGTCACTCCCAATAAGCCATTGGATGCCAACTCTTTAAATTACTTAAAAACCGGTCCGTATACATCAGATCTTGGTTTTCAGTGACTAACACCTCACTTTGAGGGTGTCTTTTTGTCAGATTGAGAAGTAAGAATCTTGTAATCAGGTTCAAATCATGTCAAAATAGCCTTTTTTTCTGCTTGGCATAATGATTGACTATGAATTTGAAAATCTCAAAAACTAAAATTTAAAGATGAAAAAAGTAATAGGAATAGATCTAGGTACTACCAACTCATGCGTTGCCGTGATGGAAGGTAATGAGCCAGTGGTTATCCCAAATGCTGAAGGACGTAGAACAACTCCTTCAATAGTTGCATTTATAAAAGATGGCGAACGTAAGGTTGGGGACCCTGCAAAAAGACAAGCAATCACTAATCCTCAAAATACTATCTACTCAATCAAAAGGTTCATGGGTGAAACTTTTGATAAGGTGACCAAAGAAGTGTCAAGGGTGCCTTATGAAGTAGTACAAGGTGATAACAATACTGCAAGAGTTAAGATCGATGACAGGACATATACTCCTCAAGAGATCTCAGCTATGGTATTACAAAAAATGAAGAAGACAGCTGAAGATTATCTTGGGCATGAAGTTAACGAGGCCGTTGTAACAGTACCGGCTTATTTTAATGACTCACAACGCCAGGCAACTAAAGAAGCTGGTGAGATAGCTGGGCTGAATGTATTGAGAATTATAAACGAGCCAACAGCTGCGGCACTTTCCTATGGACTGGATAAAAAACATACAGATACTAAAGTTGCCGTCTTTGACCTAGGAGGTGGAACATTCGACATATCCATTCTTGAGCTGGGTGATGGTGTATTTGAAGTGAAGTCCACAAATGGTGATACACATCTCGGTGGTGATGATTTTGACCAGGTGATCATCGACTGGTTGGCTGAAGAATTCAAAAGTGACGAAGGCATTGACCTTAGAAAAGATCCTATGGCGTTGCAGAGATTAAAAGAGGCTGCAGAAAAAGCTAAGATCGAACTGTCCAGTTCTACTCAAACTGAGGTCAATTTACCATATATAATGCCGGTGGATGGGATACCGAAGCACCTTGTAAAATCATTGACCAGAGCAAAATTTGAACAGTTGGCAGATAAGTTAATTCAAGATACTCTTGATCCATGCAAAAAGGCGCTTGCCGATGCTAAGCTTTCTGCTAACGAGATCGATGAAGTTATTCTAGTGGGTGGGTCAACAAGGATCCCTGCGATCCAAAACCTAGTAGAGAAATTCTTTGGTAGAGCACCCTCTAAAGGTGTAAACCCGGATGAAGTTGTTGCTGTTGGAGCTGCAATACAGGGTGCAGTACTTACGGGAGAAGTCAAGGATGTACTTCTGCTCGACGTAACACCATTATCGTTAGGAATTGAAACAATGGGTGGCGTATTCACAAAACTCATTGAAGCAAACACTACCATTCCTTCTAGAAAATCTGAAGTGTTCTCAACTGCAGCAGATAATCAACCATCTGTTGAGATACATGTGATGCAGGGTGAAAGGCCAATGGCTAATGATAATAGAACAATAGGTCGCTTTCACCTAGATGGAATCCCGCCCTCTCCAAGAGGAATTCCTCAGATCGAGGTAACATTCGACATTGATGCGAATGGAATTTTGAGTGTAACGGCAAAGGATAAGGCTACTGGTAAATCTCAAAACATCAGAATTGAGGCATCATCAGGCTTGTCGGATGATGATATCAAACGAATGAAAGATGAGGCTGAGGCTAATGCCGATGCCGATAAGAAGACAAAAGAAGAAGTTGAAAAAGTAAATCAGGCCGATTCTATGATCTTCCAAACTGAAAAACAGCTGAAAGAATATGGAGAAAAACTCTCTGAAGGAAATAAGACAAATATTGAGAAGGCGCTTGGCGAACTAAAGGAAGCTCATAAGAATAAAGATCTGCCTGCAATGGACGCAGCAACTTCTGCTTTAAACACTGCATGGCAAGGTGCATCTGAAGAAATGTATAAAGATACCGAAGGTGCTAAAGCGGAGGGAGATTCTTCAGGTAATCAAGAAAGTGGCGAAGCAGAAGGTTCGCCTGATGCTTCAGGTGAGAATGATGTGACCGATGTCGACTTTGAAGAAGTTAAAGAAGATAAGTAAAGGTTGAGATGAATACAAAAGAAAACCCGGGTTTTTCCCGGGTTTTTTATTTTCATTGATGTTTAAAATTACATTATAAGAAGTTTAATCGCTTCATAAATGCTTCCTTATACGATTTTCCAACAGGGATCGTTTTTTCAGCTATAAGAACAGTGTTCTCATCGAGAACATTGACCTTGTCGATAGGGATGATGTACGATCTGTGAACACGTAGGAACATACTTGAAGGTAAGCGTGAGTCTATATCTTTCATAGTGGAGTGTATCACAAATTGATCTGTTCCTGTTTGGATTATCACATAGTTATCCATTGCCTGAATGTAATTGATATTTTCAAGGAAAACTTTAACCAACATCGATCCTTTTTTTACGAAAAAAGAATTTTGAACCACCATGCTTTCAATAGGAGATCCTATATTAGCTGATTTCTCATGACCAGCTTCACGAATTACAAAGCCATAGCCAATGAGTTGTTCCTTTTCATCGTGGACCTCTGAAAGTGTGATGTCAGCCTTCATTTTCTTCTTTGCATTTATGAAATTCATCTCAGAATTACTGATCTCATATATCTTTTGATTTGAAAGGTGTTCTTTGATAAAATTTATATCAACATTGTTCTTACCACCATCGGTGAACTGAATAAGATCAAAGATTGATGAGTTGATCAATTTTTCAGAGTTTGCACCAACAAGATTTTCCCCCTTATTATTTATATAGTTGACATTGCAGTCATGATCACACATTATTATTCCTTCATCAACACTACTCAAAGCATTTTCAAATTGCTCTTTACTATCTTTCGTCTCCTGATCTTTTTTAAATTTATAAAGTGCCATTTCTACAGTTGATTGCAGATCAGATTCATTGAACGGCTTTACAATATATCCATAAGGTTCGGTGACCTTGGCACGATCCAGAGTTGACTTATCTACATATGATGTTAAAAATATTACAGGAATATTGTATTTCTCCTTGACCTTGCTAGCTATTTCTATTCCATCAATATCACCTTTGAGTTTGATATCTAGAAATACCAGATCTGGTCGTATCTCCTCAATTTTTGCCAACGCTGATTCTGCATTTGACGCTGTCGCTGGAACATTATACCCTAATTTCTTTAGGTTGTTCTGAATGTCCTTGGCAACTATAGATTCATCTTCAACAACTATAATAGTGATATTATTCATTTCAATTAATTTTTAATTATTGGCAAATTTAATAGAATAAAGAGGTGAATTACATATTACAACATGGCTTTTTCTTCTTGCTGATTAACTGACTTGAATTCAAGAACAAAAGATGAACCCATGCCTCTGTGTAATTGCAATTTACCTTCAAGCTGACTGGTTAGCGCGTTCATCAACTGTATGCCCAAAGAGTCAGATTCTTCAAAATTAAATCCATCAGGAAATCCAACCCCATCATCACTCACGGTAAGTCTTATCAGTTCATCATTCAAGTTTTTAAAGGAAATTCTCATTTCTCCGGTTTCTCTACCAACAAATGCATGTTTAAGTGCGTTTGAAACCAACTCATTGATGATAAGTCCGCACGGTACTGCGGTATCAATATCCAATGAAATACTATCGGTATCAAGTATTAGTTTGATTTTTTCCGGTGATTTATTGAATGAGATATATAAGTTTTCAGTTAAACGACGGATATAATCATCAAAATCTATTTTTGAAAGTCCTTCACTTTGATAGAAACGTTCGTGTATCAATGCCATTGATTTGATACGATCCTGTCCTTCTTTTAATGCACCCAAACTTGTTTCGTCTTCAATATAGTGCGTTTGCAGGTTGAATAGACTAATTATTATTTGAAGGTTATTTTTTACTCTATGATGGATCTCCTTTAATAGCAGACCTTTTTCCTCCAGTGATTCACGGATCTGTTCTTCCATTTTCTTCCTCAGCGTGATGTCTGTATTAATAAGTACAATTTTCTTCAACTTCCCTGATTCGTGGAAAATTGGAGTGAGAGTACAGGAAGTCCAGATCATCCTGCCATCTAAGTTTGGTATTTGTGACTCAAAAACGGTGGATATTTTTTCATTTATACAGTTGTTGGCTATTTCATCTGCATCAATGTTAAATGTGAATGCTGAGATGCTGTCACCAAAATCAATCTTAACCAGATCAACTGTGTATCCTGTCATCTTTGTATATCCAGTATTGGCCCATTCAATATTCTTATTTTCATCAAAGATTAATACAGCGTTGTCTGTACCAGAAGCTGCTATTGACAGTTTCTCTAATTCAATATTCTTCTCATTTAACTCCTGTGTGCGTTGCTCTACTTTTTGTCTGAGAATAGCCTGGGTTCTTTGTAAAGATCGGGTGCGAATCCTAAAGAAAAGAAATATACTACCTGCAATTGCAACAATATAAAGGAAATAGAAAAATGGAGTTTTCCAATATGGTGGTCTAATACTAAAGGTGTAAGTGACAGGATTTGTCCAGTCTCTTTGGTTGGTGGATGCCTTTACTTTAAATGTATAATCGCCAGCTGAAAGGTTTGAGTAATTTGCAAAAGTTTGTGATGAAGCAGGGGACCATGCTTCATCAAAGCCCTCAAGTACAAATTCATAAACTGTTTCTTCTGGCTGGCTTAAATATACTCCTTGAAAAGTGAAAGAAATATTATTATTGTTATAAGCCAGAATTAAATCAAGAGGGAGTCCAGTTCTATCGTCAACTTTGATTTTTTTCTTTTTCCAGTCAACATCATCGTTAAACAATTCAATGTTGGTTAATCTTAATATAGGAATGCTGATATCTTTATTAGATCGATCACTGCCATTTTTAATTGCACCATTTACCGTTGCGAACCAGATATTATTCTCCTTATCTATGCATGCAGAGTTAGTTTCAACGCCAAAATACCCTTTAGACTTATCATAGTGCTGTACAATCAATTCATTATTCGAAATAAATTTATTCCAGTCTATTCTATCAAGGCCTGTTGGAGTTCCTAGCCAAAGTTTTCCATAACTATCAATTAACGAAAAGAGAATTTTATCACTATACAGGCCATGTTTAACATCAAGTATAGTGATTGAACTGTCTTGATTAGATTTATTGTAAATGAATATGCCGAAATTATAAGTACTGAAAATTAGGTTTCCTGTGCTATCCTGTATGATTGAAGTGATTGGGGCTCCTGGAAGATTGTACCTTTCATTAAAACTTCTAATTGTATTGTCTTCCTTAGATTTGTAATATATTCCATTCATTGTACCAATCCATAGTGTGCCATCCTTGTCTTCAAACAGGTAGCGTACTTTATCATTTTCCAGTCCATATGTTTTCCCTAAAACAGAAAAGCGATTCATATTATCAGCTATTTGATAAATACCTTTATCCGTTCCAAATAACAGAAAACCCATGGAGTTTTGATGCATTGTATAAATGATCATATTGTCTAGCTCAGGATATGGAGTAGAGAACTCAAATGTTGCTAAGTCTAGTCTAACAGGTCCTGAAGTGGTGCCAAACCAATGGTAACCTTTAATATCTGGAAGAATACTCCAAATTGTAGAACTTTTAAGGCCATTTTCTTGCCTAAGCGATTCAATCTTACCTTGATCGATATAATTTAATCCACCTGTTAGAGTTCCAAACCATGTTCGGTTCTGTTCGTCAGTTGCAATTGACAATAAATTATTGTTGTTCAGGCCATCTTTTTCGGTGTAAGTAATGAAATGGTCTCCCTTGTACATACAAAGTCCATTCCATGTTCCAAACCAGAGGTTGCCTTCTTTGTCTATAATAATATCTTTAACAATGTTGCTTGGTAATCCATCTTTAACCGTAAGGTAATTCAGTTTCCCATTTTTAATTTCACCAACTCCACTTCCATATGAAGCAAAATAAACTTGATCTGTATTTGTATGAATTATTTTTTCAATACGTTCAATCGATGTTGTAGGGTAATTTTTAAGTTTTCTGAACCTACCATTTTCATAAAGAGTTATTCCTAAATAGGTACCTATCCATATTCTGTTTTGGCTATCTTCACTTACATTGTAGGTGATATCACTTGATAGACCATCACGTGCATAGTAATTTGTAATGTCAGGTAGAATGATCTTGCTGACCCCACTTTTCGTAGAAGCCCATATTGTTCCTTCAGAATCACATGAGACATCAAATACATAGTCATTTGATAATCCCCGGATCTCATTATAGCTATGAAATTGTTTGCCATCATACCTGAACACTCCATTAGAGGTAGCAAACCAGATGTGATTTCGGAGATCTTGTGTCATCGAGTTTATACTACCTGAAGTAAACCCATCCTCAGCATCGAAATATTCATAACTTGTTCCATTAAATCTGGCAACTCCAAAATTTCCCATGCCAATCCAAATAAAACCCTCTTCATCCTCAAAAATACTTCGAACAGGATTTGAACTAACGGGTTCCTTTCGATCTGGTTGTAAAAATTTAAAGCCATCATAAATTGCCAACCCGTTCATTGTACCTACCCAAATCCGCCCATATCTATCCTGTAGCAGGTCGTTAATCTGATTTCCAGGTAATCCATCACTATCATTGAAAATTGTAATATCATATTGTTGAGCGCTGAGTTCATAAGTTGAGACACCTAATACTATTACCAAAAGCCCAATGGCCTTGATTCTCGATAAACTTATGTTCGGTAAAATGCTAATCATCACATAATCAACATGATAGAAATCTTGAAGCTCAAAATCCCCTTTATTAAAGTATTGAAAGTTAGATAAATATAAGTATTACGTTAATTTATGGAAGTGGTTGCCTTGTATTGTCATGCTTTTTTTCAAATTTCCATTTGTACCAAGAATGGGCTGCGATTGATGATAATATTATTCCGGTTCCTATAAAAAACCCAGTATTCAATATTTCATATTCATTAAATAAAATAAAAGCAAGCAAGATGCTATAGAGTGGCTCAAGGTTCACAGCTAAATTCAACGTGAATGCATCAAGTTTTTTCAATGCTTTTAATGAGATGGTAAATGCAAAACTTGTGCAAACTAGACTTAATATTAACAAGTAAATAGTGTTGGTGGAATCTGGTATTTCGAATTGTGTATCTGTAAAGTATAAATATAGCGGCATAAGCAATGTAAAGATCAGGAACCCTGAACTCAACTCATAGAATGTAATTACTTCTGCCTTATGATGATCGGTCAGTGACTTATTTAATACAGTGAATAATGCACCTAAAAAAGCACTCAGGACCGCAAGAATAATACCATTTAAATATATTTTCTGAACAGAGAAAATGATATAAAGTCCTAAGATCACTAATAATCCCAGGACGATCTCAGCAAGCTTGGGTTTTTTTCTTTTCGATAGTGGATCCAGTAAAGCAGTGAATAATGAGACTGATGAAAAGCAACTTAATGCTATAGAAACGTTTGATGCTTTTATAGACGCATAGAACAAAATCCAATGTACACAAACTATTGCACCAGTAAAGAGGATCCTTCCAGTTTCTTTTGCAGGGGGCAGTTTAATCTTGTATGTTATTAATACTGGTATGAGTCCAATTGCACTAAACAACATTCTGTACCATACAATCATTCCTTCCGACATGTCTATTGCTCTACCAAAAATACCTGTAAAGCCCCATAGTAATATGGCAAGGTGCATTTGAAAATATGCTCGTTTTACTGTAGTCATTTGCTCAGACTTCAAATTTCTTCAAATAGGAGTATAGCTCGCTTGTAGGGAGACCCATGACGTTATGATACGAACCTACCATTTTATAAATTGCCATTAATCCAATCCATTCCTGTACGCCATATGCGCCTGCCTTGTCATATGGTTTGTAATTATTCAGATAATATTCTATCTCACTGTCTTGGAGTTCCTTGAAATGCACATCTGTATCAACAGAAAAAACATGTATGTCATTGTCGAACCTAATGCAAACTCCGGTTGTAACAGTGTGCATATTTCCTGATAACTTTTTAAGGATTCTGAATCCATCTTTATGATCGATGGGTTTATTAATAATGGTCTCATTGAACCGCACTACAGTATCAGCGGTGATGACAAGGTAGCCGTCATTGACTTCTTTATCATATGCCTTAGCTTTTTTTTCTGCAAGGAATGGGGCCACGTTGTTAATCCCAATATCAGGAGGATAGTCCTCTTCAATATCTTTTACTTTGATTATAAATGGTATGCCGAGTGATTTTAACAATGATTGCCGTCTTGGAGACCCTGAGGCAAGTATGATTTTTCGATCAATTTTAAATGGGTTTTCTAACATATCAGGAAAAATAATTTAAAATTATCATTGAAATCATTCCAGAGATCATTACAATTTTTAAAAGATTACTATCCTGACTATTTGTTTGACTGTCAGATGCGATTAGCAGTAACCTGGCAGAGACAACTATCAAAGGGATTTGAATGAAGAGGCTCACATAAAGGAACGTAATGATATTTTCCCATTGATGAGAATATACCTGAATATAACTAATAAGGCCAAGTAAGATCAGAAGGGTCAATGCGGTGATTTTTCTGGTAACGGTTGCTCCAATTGTTATTGGTAATGTGTTATATCCAGATGACATGTCTCCCTTAATATCCTCACAATCCTTTATCAACTCTCGGGCAAATGATATCATGAATGCAAACAGTGAATAGAAGAGAACAATCATGCTAATTTCAGAAGATGCCATAGCGTTTTCATCAAATAGCACTGGAATGTAAATCATTAATGCTGTAAGTAATGATACAATGAGGTTTCCTATAACTGTTACTTTTTTAAATATTACCGAATAGTAATATAGGAGTCCGGCACATAAGATAAAGATTGTTGAACCATAACTATAGCTGAGTAGGATGGTAACAACAGTTCCAGTTATTACTCCCATTAAAGTGCAAGTGATATATATGTTTCGGATATTTTGTTTTGAAAATGAGAGTACTGGTAATTCATTGCCAAGATTTATTTTGTCGGTTTCTATATCATAAAGGTTATTTATAATATAACCACCCATGGTCACCAACAATACTGAAATAGCTAGTAGTGAAAAATATAATTCCGAAATTGAGGTTGTGGATCCACTGTATTCAATAATTGGGAAAACTATCATGTATCTAACCAAATACATCGCTGCAAACACCATGATTAGGTTTTGGACCCTAATCAATTTCAAGAAGCTAACCACTTTCATTTTTACTTCCATTTACCATGTAGTCTCATGGTTTGTTCAATAACATCTCTGACACACCCTCTGCCACCTTTTATTTCTGAAATGAATTTTGAGCAACTCCTTACTTCAGTAGCTGCATCGAATGGGCAAGCTGGTACTGCTGTGTTTGACATAGCTTCTACATCAGGGATGTCATCACCCATATAGAGCACCTGACTTCTGTCTACAGAATGTTTTTTAAGTAAAGTGTTCATGGTATCAAGTTTGTCGGTAGCTCCCATATGTACTTCTTTGACTCCCAGACGTGCTAGTCGTATAGGTACGCCTTTGGAATGGCCACCTGAAATGATAAATATATTATATCCTTCCTTAATACATAATTGCATGGCATAACCATCTCTGATATTCATTGTGCGAATAAATTCACCATCAGGCATAACCAATAATTCCCCATCTGTTAAAACTCCATCTACATCAAAGATAAATGTGTTAATGTTCTTTAGTAATTCCTTGTAGTTTTCCATGTTTAATTTGATGTTTGATCGATGTCAGCTGATATTAGTTTGTATACTTTTTCTAGAATTTTATCATTTTTCAATAATTTGATATGATCTTCTATTGTGTTAGTGTCATCTCTTAACGCTGGTCCCGTTTGGAAAGATCGGTAATCATCCCGCAGTGAATTAGTATAAGTCGTAGTAAGTAGTTTGTTCAGTATCTCTTCGTTTATTCCTTCTTCTTTTAATCTGGATTTGGCTTTTATAACCAGATACGTGATGAAGTTATTGGTCAGGACTGCTGACAGATGTACAACTTTTCGTTGTTCAGAGGTAAGATTCAGGACTTTACCTGACAATGTGTTCGCAAAGGTTGAAATTACTTTTGTGGATTTAGAATTCGATCCCTCTATCAGGATTGGAGTTTCCTTAAGTGTAGTGAATTCTTTATTCGGGAAGGAATCAAGCGGATAAAGCACTCCTGTGTCATGATGTTTGTCATCAAGTGCATGAATTGATGTATTTCCCGAGCAATGAATCACTATACCTTTGTTATTTTCCAGCATTTTAGAAGTTTCAAAAATAGCAGAGTCAGATGTGAGAATTATATAAAAGTCTGCGTTGGGTGTTATGTTATCCAGATCAGAATATGGGGTAATTAAAATTTCGGAAAGCTGTTTGCCAACAATTTTATTTCTTCCTACCACCTGTGAAATTGTATGACCAGCAGCCAAGATGTTCTGACCAAGGACAAATGCAAGTTTACCAGTTCCTATTAATACAACTTCCAAAGTTTAAAATTTTAAGATCTATGATCGAGATTGCTGGATATGCTTTCTGATTGCAATCAAAGTACCTGCTATCATTAATATACAGCCAATCCAAAGTATATTGATCTGTGGAAATATAATTGCTTTCATAATAATAAAATCTCGTTTGTTATCTTTTTTCTCGCTGATATCAAATTCCATTTTACCATTTTCAGGATCGATCTTTTGAAATCTGAATTTCAATCCCAGTTCTTCAATTTTAGAATCCTTAGAGAAAGCTGTATTGTCTTTGATAAGAAATACAGGCCTTGTGTAATATTGCTTTTTATTTACATCTATAACCTTGATGATTGCAGTTACAGCCACATCATTTTTATTCAATCCAAACTGTAAAGAGTCGTTCGGTTGCGTCAATCCTTCAAGGATAACAAGTGAGTTGCTTGTGGTAGTAGTGTCTCCAATTCCAATGATGTGGTTGGTTGGTTCGTCATATTGATCATTTTCTGATTCAGGTTTATTGGCATCTTCAAGGTCTGCATAAGTAACATGAGTGTAAATGTCCTTATCCCAAAAATGTCGGGTGGCTGGTTCCGATACATTACCCATTCTTTCATTAAGTTGAACCATTGGGAATAATGTGAAAGCAGACTGAAAACTTCCTGAACTAAAATCAGCTTCTAGATACTCGATCTCATATTTAATATATATGCCATCCTTATGACTTCCTTTATAGGTAACGAAATAGCTTCCCATTTGCAATGTATCATGTTTTATGAGCATGATATTTTCATTATTGGGAAAGTCTTTGCCAAGGTCAATATCCAGAACATTCTGTGAAATGACTTCACTCTTGGCATTGGATAGTAATGTTCCTAGAAGGATAAGACCTATCCCAATATGTGCTACAGAGCCGCCAGCAAATGACAATTTACCTTTTAGAATTCTAACTAAATAATCAATATTGGCAATCACTGCAAAAACTGAGCTAAAAAATAGAAGATCATAATGAAAACGTGGAAATCCAACTAAAAGTGACACTGTAATTGAAATTGCCAATGATAAAATCAATGAAAGGGCGACCTTTCTATTTACCTCTTTTGGATCTGTATTCTTGTATTTAAAGAATTG
>Ga0055584_100005505_pt1 | contig 12415 bp, 16 predicted proteins | sample OSDHelmetaG_FD_58716 | JGI IMG/M metagenome (GOLD analysis project Ga0055584, IMG submission 58716) | Pelagic marine sediment microbial communities from the LTER site Helgoland, North Sea, for post-phytoplankton bloom and carbon turnover... | ecosystem: Environmental > Aquatic > Marine >... | reverse complement strand
ATATCTTTTACTCTTAACTGCTTAACTTCATTAATTCTCATACCTGTATAGTAAAGAAGTATAAAAGTCCTCTTTAAATTGTTTTTAGTGTTAGTTGTTAGACTTTCTTTACCATTTAAGTATATAAGCAGTTTTTGATACTCAACCTCTGTAATATTTTCTCTTATTTTAGTTGTTTTTTTCTTTTTCATATTGTGTCCTCATAATTTATCTTTTATAAGGTTATTTTATGTGCTTTAAAATCACATATGACTGACATAAGGGGTTTAAAGCACATAATATACCCCAAACTATGTGGTTTAAATATTGATAGAGCGAATGAAGTACTTTAAACTATGTGGTTTAAAAAGTTTAATGAGAATGAAGTACGTGGAATTATGTGGTTTAAAAAAGTATAGAGCTGATGGACTAATCTAAACTATGTGGTTTAACAATCTATAGAGAGGATGAATTATGTTTAAGCATCTAAGTAAATTTAAAGTTTAATCTATCAATAAGAAATAGGATACGAAATTCTTAACAATTTCTTCCTCAATAGCTTACTTCTGGAAAACTTATTCCTGAAAGAGTTGGATTTTTGAACAAACTCCCAAAAGTAAAGCTTGTTGGGCTTATTGTTTTATCTAAGAATCTTCTAATTCTAAGTATGAATTTTAGTTACCTCTCCAATCCAACTCTTTATGGAGTAAGCTTTTCATTAGTAAAAACTACTCCATAAGTAAGACTTTGTGAGATAGGTAAATGTATTATTATTTAAGTAACATTTTAGGGAATATTGTTTTTACATAAAAATAGATGATTATTGGTAAAACTGCAAAAAGTATAATAAAAGTTATCATGCTAATTTTTGTTTGTATTGCTGTAAACATAATAACAGCATAAACAATCATGAGTACTATTCTAGTTCTTTTACCTAATTTAGTTAATTTTTCTATATTCATAAATCACACTTCATTTTTAGTTTCTTTAAGTATACAATTAATTTAAATAAAAATACAATTGATCTTTGTATTGAATGTATTGATAGTTACAATTCTCCTATATAAAATGAAAATTGACGAGGATTGATTTTAAGAGTAAATAAGTAAGCTAAAATTAAACAAATCAATCCTCGAGCAAATAAGAATAGTAAAAGGGAGAACCAATTAAATCAAACTTTTATTGATTATTATAAATCTAAATATTTTTTTAACTCAACTTCAATTTTGTTTTTTAAATCAATTGGTTCAATAACTTTCATAAATGGCATCCATGATTTTATAAAACTTTCTATCTCCATATATTGAGTAATATCATAAGATATAATTAAATTTCCATTTTCTTTTGTTTTTAAAATTCTTTGTGATTTAAAATAGTTTTTAAAATTAAAGTGAATTGCTTTACTTTCATCTACTTCCACCACTATATTAATTAGAAGTGTTCTAAAGTCTTTTTGATACTTTGCAAATGGTGTTTCCATAGTATCAATAAAGTTTATAAGTTCTGGATTTTTTCTAAAACTCTTCTTTGTTTCTCTTATATTTTTGATGTGTATAATTCTAAAAGGTGAAAATGAAAAAGGCTGATCCAACACTTCACTTGCCAAATAAAAGTTTTCATTCATTAATAAAATCTTATATGGATTGATAACATATTCTTCCATACTCCCTCTATTATCATACTCAATAATAATTTGTTTATTAAAATTAATACTATGCTCTAATCTTTGATATGTTTCAAAACTATTCTTTTTAGTTTCAACAGCATCATTTTTAAAACTATATAACTTTTTTGATTGTTTTATTTTATCTTCAAGTAAAGATTTGTCCTCATTACTAATTTCAAAATTCTTGAACATATCACTTCTTTGCGCAATATTAAAAGTCTGAACTAATAAAGACATATTTCTTGGACTATTAACTAAATTATTAAAAAGATCTTTTGTAATAGCCTTGTAACAACCCTTTTCTCCTTTAACTAAATGAAAAGAATCAGGAAAAGTTTGTTTTATTACATCTAAATCTCTCCTAATTGTTTTTTCACTCATATCCATCCAAAGAGGTTCATTCTTTAATGTATCAATTGATACTTTTTGTCCATCATTAAATCTTTTTAATAGTTCTAATACACGTACTGTTTCTTTTGTCATTAAGACACCTTCTTATTTTATAAATAAAGTATATCATAGTATATAGACTTATATTGTCCAAATAAACTATTTATTTTATTAATAGGTTTCTAAAATAAACTCAATTGTTTAGGGGTTACTTTATATACAATATTAATAAATTCATCCTTTGAACTAATAGCTTGCTCTAATAAATTTAGATTTATTAAAGAAACTAAAATTGCACAAGTTCTAGCTTGGCAATTTATTGACTTTTTAGGATTAAATTCAATATCAGAAAAAGAATCAAATTTAATTAATTCATTAATTATCTCCCCATAATTATTATATAATGTTTTGATATAAAGGAAATCATAAAATGATGTTTTTGGTTCATTTTCCCAAAAATCACCTTCAAATTCAAAGCCTATTATATTCCCCGACTTTTTTAACCTTTCATCTTTTTTAGCTTTTATGCTTTCTGTATAATAAAGGTCTTTATATTGAATATTATTCTCAAAAACTTTACTTCCTTGAAATGCACATTCTAAAGATATCTTATTATCAAATTCAAAATCTAACATTAAATTAAATGCGCTTAGCTGCCAACCTAATTCATTATCAGACTTTGTTGAGACTTCTAATATCTTCTTATAACCTAGGTTAGTTGAATTCTCATGTAACGATTGTATACTTTTAGCTTTTTGTGTAATAGAAAAACCATTGTAAAATTTAAATTCAACATCTATTTGGTTAAATAATTCTTTTTTATTATTTGTTGGTATAAATATTGGTCTATTTGCCATAACTAATTCCTTTTATGCTATCAAGTGAAATAGAGTTTAATGCCATAATTTCAGCTTTTCTTACATTTTTTCTTTTTTGCCATTCATCAGAACTTAAGTGTCTATTGTTTAAAAGAATCTCAAAGTCTATGTTGTTTAGAAGGTCATCTATTTTGAATATATTTGAGCCATTTTGATTCGCAACTTTATCACAAAAATATGTAGAATCATCATAAAGAATAGAAGCATTAATTTCAATCCAAATAGGATTAATAATATTACCTCTAGACTTAGCAACATGATACATAGGATGATCTGTTATAAATGATAAATGAACATATTCATCTAGTCCTCTTCTTATGTCAAGGCTGTGACTTAATTCTTCAGCTCCAAAATGTTTTACAGGAATACTTTGTGTAAGTATATTTTTCAATGATTGTAATCCATACTTTTCTATTGTTTTTAAGTTTGCTTCGTCAGTGAAGTGATAGATTGAAGTGATACCAAAATTTTCTAGAGTTTCCTGAATAGACATATAATTCCTTTAACCATTAAGTTAAAAGTATTATATGAATTTACATAGACATATATTGTCTATATATTGCTTTTAATTTGTCATATCATAAATTCATTTTTTCTAAAATGATTTTAATCAATTTCAACCATTCTAGGATATCATCAGAATCAGGATTCTTTATAAAGTTAGATTCATCTTTTGGATGTGCTATATTGTTCCGACACTTAATTAAAGTACGTATGTTGTTATGCGTATGTTTATCTTTTAAATCTAATTTTTCATATGCTATATTATTAAGTCTATTTTGGATACTTTTATGCCATTTTTCATTGTCATAATCATATACAAGATTATCATCTAAACTATATACACCAACTTCTTCATTATTATTTCTATATAACATCGTATCCTGATTAATATATATATTACTAATCTCTTCTAGTATCTTAGTAAATGTTAATACTATAAAATTGAATTTGTTTATCATACTACTATCAACAATTTCAAAAATAGACTCTAGTGACAGTTTTATTTGTATGTACTCAACTTTTTCTAAAAGTTTTAATCTTAATATGTCTTCTTGTAAACTCCATACATTCTTTAGATATTTCTTTTGAAAACCTTTATCAATTAAATTTTTTAGTTTTAAAATATTCTCTTTTGTAGCTAAATTAATATCTTCAGGATGCTCTTTCTTTATATATCCAAGTATCCCATATTCATATAACTTTTCAAGAATTGTACTTTTATTTGATGCAGTTAGCATAATAATCTGTATTCCTTTATTAATACTTTTAATCAAATTTATTAGTTTTATACCTGTTATTGAATCAATTTCAATATCAGTATGATCATTTTGAGTAATTCTTAAATCTAAAATTACAATATCAGGAATTTTTAAATATATCTTCTCTTTTATATCTTTTAAAATGGTAAATTTGTTTTTATCTTTATATTCATATTCAAAAGTATTAAAGTTTATATTGTCAGATAAAGCAAAATATTTATCTAGTATATCACTCCAGCCTTTATCCCATTCATCATCAATGTATAAAATATTACCTTCATTTAAAGGTACTTTAGGAGCGAATGAAAGAGCAGTTTTTTTAGGTAAAGGATATTTAGATACTAAGTATTTAAAATATAACATTGAAGATATTTTTTCTTTGTTGTTTATTATAGATTCACTGTCTACTTTTAAAAACTCCCCCCATCTATAAATACTCCATTCGTTTGCGATATCATGATGACTTAAGTAGTCTTGTGGAGGATGAATATTAATTAAGTTTAGAAACTTGTTGTTATATTCTATTGATGTTAAAGGTTTTAAGTTTAGTGATTTAATATAGGGGATAGACTCATAAGAGTTTTTGATTAAAAAAATATTTTTTGTAAAAAATATTTTTCCCAAATAAGTTAATTTATTTATTAATAATTCATTTATATCGCTTAGAATTATTATTGGTACAAAACTTTTTTCTTTTAAAATACTTGAACTTAATCTTATATGATAAGCTAATATAAGACCATAAAAATCTATGTAATTATCAGAAAGAGTATCTTTAATAAAGATTATTTTAAAATCTTTATTTTGAAGTTCAGGAATAATTTTATTCGATATAAAAGTATCAATATCACTATTATTAAGTTCTTCAACTGAAGGATTAAATTTAATTGAGTTTTGAAAACCTGAAACTAATGGACTATTATCATAATGAATAAGTAAAGAATCATTCATTCATTAGTACCTCATGATGTATTTGTTCACTAAGTCTCATAGAAAACTTTTTAACATCATCCAATAACATTGCTCCTCCAGATATAAGAGGAGGATATTCTATATCGACTAGATCTTGAATATTATCAAGTTGTGAATATGTTTTTAACCTTTGTGCTTTTATTTTATCTTTATCCTTATTTTGAGAAGTAAACATATTAATTTTTGATAAAGTGTCAAGCATAATATTAATTTTCCAATTCTTTCCATATGCCAAAATACATAAATTTGAAATAGAATTTTTTAATATTTCATTTAAATAATGCTCTAGGTTATTACTATAAAAAGATTTAGAGTTTAATAATAAAAATTCATAAGAATTATTTGAATAAAAAGTTGAAGATATACCACCTGAAAAAAAAATCAATTGAGTATTTGATTTTTTACAATGATCTTTCAATCGATCTAGTATAGTATTATTTAATTCACCAAAAGCAGATCTATGACAAATTATTGTAGTATACATAAACAAATCAACTCCATCTAGTGAAGTTCTATTATCAAGGATTTTTGAATATTTTGAAAAATCAAAAGAAGTATCTTTTGAAAATAATACTTGACGTTCAATTCTATCTTCTATTAATAATATTTTAGACATTATAAAACCTTAATTTATGAGTAAACCCTTCTGGAATTTTATCTATTTCTTCTTTTATTACACATTCACTTTCAAGAGAAAGATAATTTATTTCAAAACATCCATCTGAAAACTTACTTAATACGGACCAGTCACAAAGTGACAAAAATGACTGTTTAATATCTTGAAAATCTCCATCATCTACTTCTGCCATCATGTCATTAGAATTTTTAGTTGTTGTGGAATTAACTTGTGTAATAAACAAATCAGTATAATTACCTTCAGTACATGAAATTGCTTCAACAATGATTGAATTATATTTAATTCTTATTTCATGTTTAAACTGTTCAAAGATCTTAATTAAACCATTTCTTATATATTCAACATCCGTATAAAAAGAAATATTCTCAAGATTTTTGTATTCAACTTCAAAATCAAACCCTAATACATCCTCTTCTATTTCTTCGATTAATATACTTAATTTATCATCATCTCTGATTTCTATTTCGTTTTTGAACACATTGCAGACATCTTCGAATATAGTCATAGTTCGACCATTAATTTGTTCTATACAATTTCGTTCTAGTGGGAAATATATTGCCTTCTTACCATCTTGTTTGGATTCTTCGATAGATGACCAATCTTTTAATTCTGGAGAAGACCATCCAAAACTAATTCTATTCATACCCCAAGTATTATTAGAGTTTAAATTGTCTGAGAATAAGAATTTTGTAATCTTATCAAATAGATTTGGAGAAAGGAATCTAAGATCATCTTCTATTTCTTCAAAAGTTTGTTTTACTTCATTAATAAATCTTTCATACGTACCATATTTATTCCAATCAAAACTATGTGCAGTGTACTTAATAGGATTATCTTTTGTGAAATAACTTAAAATCTCTACAAGTCTTTTAGGATTATGTATAATATCATGCTTAAGTATTTCTTCTCTATTTGAAATTGCAAAATATTCTTTTTTATCACCATCATTAGTAGAGAAACAAATAGAATCATAAAGGATATCTAAATAAATTTTTCTGCTAGGATTGTAAAATTTATCTTTTGTTAGTTGCTCAAACCTCTCATCCTCTATTAAAACAGCATCCTTATGAATAAATACAAGGTTAGAATTTTCAAGTGTCAATTTAGTAATTTTTTTTTCATATTTTCCAATAGAGTATTTATTCATTACTTTTTCTACTGTCAAAATTCTAACTTTAGTTACTAAATCTTTGTTATCTTTAGTCATTAAAGGAAAAGTTTTTGCATGTAATTTTTCTTGAGGTCCTTTTTCTCCATCAACTTCTTTTAAAGAAGAAGACATCGCATTCAAGTAGAGTTCTTTTTTCACACCACTTTTCTTTGCAAAATGTATAGCCTCATCACAACCATACCTAGCTGCATCAAGTTCTTCATATACAAATTGTTCTGCTATGTACTGAGAAGTTATACTTTTATCAATATCTATAAAGAAATCTGTTGCATAATTTTCCACTACGTTTGTGGCACCATATCTAATAAGTAACTCAAGTACTTCCTTATAGCCTAATGTAAAAATTGAATCTATAAGTTCTAATCCATTGTTAGATTTAACATCAGCTTCAGCATCATTTTCTAATAAAAGTTTTACCAAATCAACTTTATTAAGGGTTGCTGCAATTATCAAGGCTGTATTTCCATTTGAATCTTTTTTATTGATATATATACCTTGACTGATAACATCTTTAATTACAGAATAACTTGTATTCATACTAATCAACTCTATTAAACTATCACTGCTATAATCGTTATCTTCTAAATAAACTATTGCTTTCATGAAGAAATAGTTTCTTGCAAGTATTTTAATTGTATCTATATCATATAATGAAATTGCTAATTCAAAAATAGCATTGAGGTTTTTCACTGTTCTTTCATTTTGTTCAAATACTAAAAACTTTAAGTTATTATATATAGTTTCTCTTGACATTAAATTTTTCATTATTATCGTTAACCTTTAAAGAGGATAAGTAAATCATCTGTAGTATAAATACGTCCTGAATCCATTGCTCTTGAAGCATTCCCCTTCATCATAACAACTAGCATAGATTTAAGTATCTCTTTATTAAATCTAGAATCATAATCTATTATTAATTCATATGCCTGTTCTGCAGCATTTTCTTGAAACTCAATTGTTTGTCCAGTTGTTTGCTGAAAACTTAAAAACATATTTTGCGTATAGTCAAGTTCTTCTTGTCCCCACATACCTTGAGCGCAGAGACCTGCAGCAGCACACCTTCTTGTATAAGCATAGGCCATTGTTAATAAAGGCTCATTATTAACATCCAATTTTTCAATATATGATCCTAGATCATTCATAATATCTGTAAATAGAGCCTTATCTTTATCATTATCACTATGGTTATAATTGTTTTTTTCTACACAATCAACAAGTCTTTTTTCATTCCTATTATCTTTCTTATCAGATGTAAATATGCTATCTAAAAATCCCACTTTAATTCCTAATTTTTTATTTTATTAATTCTATTGATTTTAAAAGACATATTTTGTCTATTTTAAATTTTCATTCATCATTTCTAACATTTTGTTACCATGCTGAAAAGGTCCTAATTCTAATTGTGCAACTTCTGCATCAATAGTATTAACTAATTCATTAAATTTTCGTATATTTCTATTTCCATAAGATAGAATAACTTCTTGTCCAAATTGTTGCATACATATGATTACTACCTTATCTGTCAAGTCAGTTACTTTCTTTTGTTTTTCCGCTGCTTCATTTATAGGATTTGGAAGTAACATTAAATTATGTTTTGCAGCTAATACATTTGATAATTCAATACATACATCTGATTGGATTAATTCAGAAATTTTGAAAAGATAACTTTTAAATCCATCTGAAGTTTGAACTTCTGGCATAGTATCATACGGAGATGTTATTATTATTTTATTTATTGATTCATCATTATAAGATACATCTTCATCATTATTTTTCTCTTCAAAAGACTCTTCTATATATGAGATAACTTTATCGATTGAAGATTCTGATAAATTCATACGTTTAGCAATAATCTTCATATATTCAACCTCATTATCATCTACATATCCATCACTATATGTCATTTGAATTAGATATTGAATATAATCGAACTTATCTCCTTCATCTGTTGGATAAATATCTTCAACTTCTCCTAGGTTTTCCATTAAATTAATAAATTTCTGTTCAGTAAAACCTAATTCTTCTATTGCAATTTTATGTGCCAATGCAATTTCTTCTTTATCCATATCACCATCTACTGCAGTTAATGTCACTAAATCTCTGACTAACGTTTGTTTCCAATCATTTTTATTCAACAATTTACTAAAAAATCCCATGTTACACCTTTTTATTATTATTATTTAATTATATCTTTTTAATTATTAATGTAATTATATAAATAATTAATGACATATTATGTCTACTTATAATTATTTAATATGGACATTAGATGTCTATTAAATACTTTATACTCTAATTATAATTATTTAATATTCACATAAAAGGAATAAACATGTTTAATGAAGTACAAAAAGAGTTTGACTCAAATATAAAAAAATTAGCTGAAAATAGTCTTCTTAAAAAACTAAAGAAACAAGGAATATCAAAAATAGATATTTCAAATGAAAAATTTGATGAACTTTTATCATTAGAACTTGACATTATAAAATCTGATGGTAAAAAAGTTGGTACTGGTTTAGCTGTAGGTATTGGTATCAGTATTTTAACTGGTGGATTATTTTAAAAGGATTATCATGAATACAAAAGAACTTGAATTAATAATTGATGGAAAATCAAATAAATCAACCGCTGGAAAAGTTTGGACAGTTACTAAGTTTTTATCAGCATGTGGATGGTGTACGGGAAAGTTTATAGTTAAAAATACTCCTACTGTATTAGGTGCTGCTTGGGAAATAAAAAAAGAAGTTACTGAAACTATAACAGATGAATATTATCAGTATAAAAAAGAACAAAAAGAATTAGAGATGGAAGAAGAAATAAAAATGCTTAGTAATAAAGGATTTAAAAAATGAGTGCTGAAAATATTCTAGATGAAGCTATTAAATCTTTAAGTAAAGCTAAGAATACTGTATCTAATAAATATGATAATCATATTAGAGAACAAGCTGTTGAAAAAGTAAATGCGAAAATAGAGAGTAAAGGCTTAGATATTGACCAAATACAACAAGATGATTATGAGGCTATGGTAAGTGATCTTTCAAAAGATATAAGAGAAGACTATGCAAAAAAAGCTTCACAAGGTTTACTAGCAGTAATTGGTTTAGATCTTTTACTTGGATAAAAATAAAAAGGAAAATAAAATGGAAAAAATAGATATAAAAGTTAGTCATATAAAGAAAGATAATGATTTCGCACCTAATATTGTAGTTATTGCTGTTGGAGGTGGAGGATGTAATGCATTATGCCACTTAGCAAAAAATAGTAATTTAAAAAATGTAAAGATGATAGCTACTAATACTGATTTACAACATTTAAATTCAATTAAAGATCCAAAAATAGAAAAAATTCAATTAGGCACAAAACTTTGTAAGGGATTAGGATAAAACATGTTGAACTTATTATTTAAAACTACTGCTTATTATGTTATTTGGCAAAAGTTTAAAAAACAAATTATTGTTATCACTTTTTCAATAATATTAATATCTTTAATAGGAATAATCTATGAAGACTTATTTAAAGTTTTAAAAGTATCTAGTAAAGAGAATATTGGGATATTACTGTTTACTAAATGGTTTTTAATTTCTATTATTATTGCTTTTAATATTTATGTATTAAGACAAACAAGTATTGAAAGTAAAGAGAAATTAGATAAGAATGAGAAAGTAGAAGAGATATTAACAAAAGAAGTCATCCTTGAGAGAGCAGATCTAATCCTAAAAAAATATACAAATGATTAAATTAATACTTAGTGTTATTCTAATATTTTCTTTTGTGGGATGTTCTAGTAAGAAAAAGAATGAGAAATACTATCAAACAAAATTTTGTAATGAATTAAATGGTGTAATGGAATATAGACTATCAGATAAAACCAGAGTTGATTGTTTAACAGATCAATATGCAATTGAAGTTGATTGGGCAAAAAAATGGGCTGAGGCTATAGGACAAACACTATATTATGCTCACTATACAGAAAAAAAAGCTGCTATTGCTCTAATCATTAAACCTAAAGATCAAAGATTTGTAGATAGAGCCAGAATTTTATCTGAAAAATTTGATATTAAAATTTTTATAATAAAAAAATAATAACTAGTTTATTAGAATCATATTTAAATTGTGGATCAATATATATAATGTATGAAAATGAAATTTAAGTTACCTCTCCAGCTTATTAATAAATTCAAAAAAAGAAATAAAAAGACTTCTAATAAAAACAGTAGAAAAAGGAACAGGAACTGCTCAAGTTGCGAGACGAGGTAAATATTAAAAGAAGTATATTAGTTCTTTTTTTGGATTTACAAATGATTCACAAAGTTCCTATACCATCGGAGTAACAGTATTTAATCCTAATTCAAAAGGTAAGAATAGATATCAATACTATGCATCAAAATCTACAGTTCCAGTATTTAAAGAGATTATCAATACTCTTTTAAATCAAAACTATTTACAGAGTAATAAACGGTACCAAAACCGGTCCCTAAACTTCCCTTAATTTCCTAATATACAGGAAAATAATTCATGTAAGAAGCCCCTACTTCCACGTATTTCCGGTAATAGTAGGGAAACAAGTGTTGTCATAATAGACCCTTATGTTTGTGCTTGAATTAATAAATTTAAATGGCTATTTGTGACTCCTCAAATATTCATAAAACTTCGTTATTTTAGTAGTAAAACAAAGGTTTATTTACAAGTGGTTGTAAAAAAATTCAACAACCTGTAGTTTCAGTTTTTTTGTTTTATGGATATTTAAAATAAAAATATTTTGATAAACTATGAAAATATATTATCAATTAGGAAAGAATATGAATTTAGTAAATAAAGAAGACGATTTAGTAGAGATTTATAAAAGAAATTCTTTTATAATACCATACAAGGATACAACTATTTCTTTTAGTATTACTAATTTACTATCTCCTATTGTTTATAAAATCCCCTTTGCCATAATAACCGCTGAAAATCCAATGAATAATGAATGTATAGGTAAAGAAGGTGATCATTCAGAAAAAAGATATAGCTATTAATATTGGTATTGAATTTAATCAATTTAGTATTTTTTATAATAATGGAAGGGAATTATCATATATAGAATGTGCAACCTATAATTCCATATTAAAAGTGAACATAATCAAATAGGAGATCCTAGAAATTTTGTGACTGTACCCGATATTCATTAACATTATTCATAATTCAATAGTTTAGTTTGAACTTAGTGAAAGCTTCAAAACATACACTGACTAAAGTATAGCTAGATAGAGAAGTAGAAAATATATTTGTAGGTTAAGGTAAATTTTTCTTTAGTATATAAAAAAGAAGAGATAAGATACTATAAATCTGGTATTACATCTCATTTTTAACTAATATTAAAATATGATATACCATCTCAATTTAAATACTGAATAACGTCTCATAGCTTAACTATATAAGTCTTTTTCTAACTTTTAATATATTTACCCAATTTCAATT
>Ga0055584_100005504_pt1 | contig 12417 bp, 9 predicted proteins | sample OSDHelmetaG_FD_58716 | JGI IMG/M metagenome (GOLD analysis project Ga0055584, IMG submission 58716) | Pelagic marine sediment microbial communities from the LTER site Helgoland, North Sea, for post-phytoplankton bloom and carbon turnover... | ecosystem: Environmental > Aquatic > Marine >... | reverse complement strand
ACCAATGGTAAACTCAACTGCGTCGATTTCAAAATGTTTGTCAAACCAAGATTGTCCAACAACTTGTTGGCAAACCAAGATACATATACTTAAAGCGAGGATGCGCATTAATTCGGCTTTGTACACTTTCAAGAATCAAGAATACCATTTTTAAATCATAACTAAGAATTACATTGATTCGCTTTCCTTATGTTTGAATATGAAATGTACCACTGTATTCTTTTTGCTAATGGCATTTATAGCTTGCGAGCAACCAGCAAAGCAAACTGACGCGACTCAAACGGAAGAAAAAACAAACCAAAAACGCGACCTAGGTACCGTTGTTTATGTTGAGGATGCTGGATATCCCATGTTCGCCATCGACATAAAGTCTGATACCACCGGAAAGACAACCGCATTTCTCTTAAATGTGGAGGACGTTGATATGGAACACAACGACGTCTATCAGTTAAAAGATCAAAAAGTTGAAATTCACTTTACCGAGAAGAAAGACCCATTTGTCATGGATATCGTGCATGCGGATACTTCTATCCTAGGAAATTATGCTCCCGCCAATCACAATGGTTTTTCCTCAATAAGTGGCACGCTTTCAGGTGCTGAAGAACCGAGCCAAGGCGACCTCCCAGGTGATTTTTCAATTACAGCATCTGAAAACGAGAAAATGCAATTTGAATACTACATCGATGAACAGCTGTCATTAATTAATGGCCAAAAAGCCACAGTATACTATGAATTTAGAGCTGTGTACAGCATCAAGAAAATCAAGAAAGTAGATTAAAAATGAAACGCCTCATCCTTGCATTTGCTTGTCTTTCTATTTTGGGTTGTCCTTTGGTCATTAAGGAGCCCGTCAAACATGCGCCCATCTCTCCCATCGAACTGGTCGTTTTAGGCAATTTACAAGATGCTGGATCGCCGCACATTGGTTGTACGAAATCTTGCTGTGCCAAGTTGTTTAAGAAACCAGACACAAACCGCAAAGTGGTTTCCTTAGGAATCGTCGACTACTTCAACCAAACAACCTATTTATTTGAAGCAACTCCCGACATGACTTCTCAACTCAAAATTTTGAGCAAACAAGATACGGCATTGCCCGAATTACCGAATGGCATCTTCCTCACCCATGCCCATATCGGACATTATGCAGGTTTGATGTACTTAGGAAAAGAAGCCATTAACGCGCATTGCACACCTGTGTATGCCATGCCGAGAATGCAAGACTTCCTAACAAGTCATGGTCCGTGGAGTCAGTTAGTTATGCTGGACAATATCGATGTACTTCCAATTAAAGCGAATGAACCTATACTATTAAACGACAACCTAACTGTTACCCCATTCCAAGTTCCACATCGTGACGAGTTTTCTGAAACTGTTGGTTATACGATTAAAGGACGCGATAAGACTGCCCTGTTTATACCAGACATCGACAAATGGGAAAAGTGGGATTCTAGCATTTTTACTGCCATTGCAATGGTTGATTACACGTTTGTTGACGCAACCTTTTATGACGGAGATGAAATACAATCTCGAGACATCAGTGAGATTCCACATCCTTTTGTAATTGAAACGATGGAGTTGTTTAAAGACCTACCTGAAACAGAAAAAGCCAAAGTCCATTTTATTCATATGAACCATACCAATCCATTGCTAGATCCAAATTCTGCTCAAACCAAAGCAGTTCTAAAAGCGGGATTTAATATCGCCAGATTTGGCGATTCTATAAGATTGTGATTACCGAACGATCGACCCTGGTTCTATCCCTCCAACTGGTTCAACAAACACCAACTTGCCTTCTGTGTTTTCGGCCATCAACAACATGCCGTTCGACTCAACCCCACGCATTTTACGAGGAGCCAGGTTGGTGACAACTACTGCTTGCTTGCCTATTAAATCTTCTGGCTGAAAGTGTTCTGCAATTCCCGACAAAATGGTTCTTTTTTCAAGACCTATGTCTACCAATAATTGCAATAACTTGTCGGCCTTTGGTACCTTTTGAGCTTCTATGATAGTGCCAACTCTAAAATCTAATTTACTAAAATCATCGAAGGTAATAGTCGGTTTAATTGGCTCAATTGCTGGTGCAACTGCATTGTCTTTGGCTTGATTTTCCAATTTCTCTTTTTGTTTAAGTATGTCCTCGTCCTCAATTTTGTCAAACAACAAACTGGCCTTGTTCACTTGTTGTCCAGCCATCAATCCTGATTCCTTTAGGTTTAGCATTTCCTTAAGTTTCACAGAGGTGTGAGGCAAAAACGCGCTACAGGTTTTGGAAAATAGTGCCAACAATTGTAGAGAAACATTCAATATTTCTCTCACTCTTTGTTCGCCGTTTTCTTCTTTAATGGCATGCCAAGGGGCCGTGTCTTGAAGGTATTTATTACCCAAACGTGCGATTGACATTAACTCAGACAAGGCATCTCTGAATTTAAATTGCTGTACCAAGTTGTAGATGTTCTCAACCGATTGGTTTGCGGTCGCAAGCATGTCGTAATCCGCTTGATTTTCATTTGAAGGCACAACGCCTTCAAAGTATTTATGGGTTAAAACCATCACACGGTTGACCCAGTTTCCTAATATAGCAACCAATTCATTGTTTACCCGAGCTTGGTAATCCGCCCAACTAAAATCACTGTCTTTAGACTCAGGCATGATGCTGGTCAATACATATCTTAATTCGTCTTCTTTACCAGGAAAGTCTTCCAAATATTCGTGCAACCACACAGCGTGATTTCTTGAGGTCGATAGTTTTTGTCCTTCTAAATTAAGAAACTCATTTGCTGGCACATACGTCGGTAGATTGAAATCTCCGTGCGCTTTTAACATCGCCGGAAAAATGATGGTATGGAAAACGATATTATCCTTTCCCAAGAAGTGGGTCAGTTCCGTTTCTTCATTCTGCCACCAATCTTTCCAATCTTCACGAATTTCTTTTGTCGCCGAGATATAACCAATGGGTGCATCGAACCACACATACATCACCTTGCCTTCAACACCATCAATGGGCACAGGAACTCCCCAATCCAAATCACGGGTCATGGCTCGTGGTTTCAAACCGTCATTCAACCAACTCATGCATTGACCGTAAACATGGGCTTTCCATACATCTTTTTTTGATGCAACCCAGTCGTTCAAAAAGTCTGTTTGTAAGGTATCTAAGGGTAAAAACCAATTCGTAGTTGCTTTCCGGATTGGTACATTTCCGGTCAGTGCTGATTTTGGGTTAATCAGTTCCGAAGGACTTAAGGTTCTTCCACAGCTTTCACATTGATCACCGTAAGCGCCATCCTTGCCACAGTTTGGACATTCCCCTGTTAAATATCTATCTGCTAAAAATTGATTGGATTCTTCGTCATAGAACTGCTCGGTCACTTCTTCAATAAAAACACCTTTATCATACAGTGTTTTAAAAAAATCCCTTGCCGTTTCATGGTGAATCGGCTTGGTAGTACGTGAGAAATTATCAAAATCAATTCCCCATTTGTCCAAGCTCTCACTAATGATTTTGTAATTCACATCCACCACGTCCTGTGGCGTTACACCTTGTTTTTTAGCTTTAAGTGTAATCGGTACACCATGCTCATCTGTCCCACAAACAAACAATACCTCTTTTCCAGCATTTCGTAAATGCCGAACATAGATATCACTTGGCAAGAAACATCCTGCAATATGACCAATATGAAGTGGCCCATTGGCATATGGTAAAGCACAAGTGACTAGATGTTTCTTGATTGTTGACATGGCCGCAAAATTAGCGGACTTTTCGTGTTTCTATAAAGTAAATGTCTGCCTTTTTATTCAGGCCCTTCCCCGACTTAGTTGTTTTAAAACCATAGACCAACACACGACCGTCATCCAAGTATGTAAATTTAGCCTCCTTACGTATGACTGAATCTGGCTCGTTTGCCACAGCAGATTCTTTTGTTAGGCTGACAAACGCTGCCGGTTTAATGTTGCCAAAGTACAAATGGTTGAGTGCTGCATAACCGATATACAGGGTATCACCAACCACCACAGATTTAAGTTTAAGGTCTTTTGTTTTGGCCAAATACTCCAATTCTATTGGAAGATAATAGTCGTGTTTCAACTGCCCATTCAAATCAAATCGAAGCACAGTCCCATGAGAGTATTCATAGCCTTTTAGAGTTTGAGGAGTGCCTGCAATCGTGTTTCCATTTCGGGTTACGCCATAATCGTTTGTATACGATTCCTCATAAAACTCGATGGCCAACAAGTATGACTCACCCATTTGTTTCACTGGATGACAAATGGCTTGGGTTCTGATCTCTGTGCTCTTCTCATGCTTCTTTAAACGAGCCATTTTTCGCTTCATTTCTTCTTTTTCATAGCGGTCTAAATAATCGAAATAATGTGGCAACTCTGAGAAAGAATATAATGTCACCTCCATCATTGCGCCGTCTTCGATAATCGCCATGAATGCTCCACTTGCCATTTTGGTTTGATAGGTAGCATAGGTTCCAGTCACTAGATATCTGTCTTCATCAATTTGACTTATTGATACGGAATGAATAGACTTATCTGGCAGCTGCAAACTAAACCTGTGTAACAATTCACCGTCGTTCGTCCATATCAAGGCATGTACGTCATCCACTCGATTACTGCTTTCTCGCCAGATGTATGATACATCGCTGCTGTTTGACACTACATCGAAAAACAGAGCCGACACCTTTGTTCGTTTTTTCATACGAGACACGGACGTCGAGACGCCTTTCTCCTGATCATCTTGGATTACATAAACGCGTTCTTTTTTAACCCTCTTATCAAGAATAAACTTTGTGGTATGTGTCCTAACAAGTTGGGGTTCGTACAATTTATTTGGAAAACGACCAGCCTCCACTTGAATGCCGCTGTCCCCAACCTCAACCAATGAATAATTACCCTTTAAGTAATCGTAGAAAAACTCGTAAAACTGTGAATCGTTTGAATAATGACTTACTCGCTTATTTCGAAAGGGAATATCAATAACCGTGTCTTGAAGCAAGGTCAAATCATGTTTAAATTGTAAGTAGCGTCGAGTTGGAACATAATCCGCCTTGAAGTATGATTCCAACTGACTCACTATAATGGAATTATCTAAGGCGATAGTCTTTTCAATCATTTGATCCTCCACCAAAGGAATTTCATAGTAATTAGCTTTCTCCTGACCTAAGGCGTTGTTAACCGAAAGACCCAACACGCAAAATGAGGCTATTAAGATATGGAAATGCTGCTTCAAGATGCTCAAAAATAAGGTAAATGGATTACTGTTTTTCCATGAATTGGCTAACGGGAAAAACTTTCTTTTGTCACAAATTAGTCAAAGGAATAAAAAATAGATGTATATACAAACAATATGACCAAACGTACGTTTATCCTTGCACAACGAAATATTTCAAAAACAAAAAAATGAAAAAAACATTATTAATTCTTTCTATCGCAACAGGTGTATTATTCGCATCTTGTGGCAATCCTAAAACTGCAACTACAGAAGACGCTGGTGAAACAGCTGAAGCAAGTTCTGAAAGTGTAACGTATTCTGTGAACTTAAGTGAATCTACCGTAAACTGGTCAGGTGCTAAAGTTCTTGATGGTTCTCACACAGGTACTGTAGCACTAACAGCAGGTAGTCTTTCAGTAAAAGACGGCATCATTGAAGCTGGAAACTTTTCTCTAGACATGTCTTCAATTGCTGAAGTTGGTGGAAGCGACGAGGCATCTACTGCTAAATTAATGGGTCACTTAAAAAGTGGTGACTTTTTTATGGTAGACTCATTCCCAACCGCAAGTTTTGAAATCACATCAGGTGGTGCAGACATGGTAAAAGGAAATCTAACTATTAAAGGTATTACCAAAGAAATTGAAATCCCAGTTACGACTACAATGACAGAAACTGGCATGACAGCATCTAGCAAGTTTGCGATCAACCGAAACAACTGGAACGTAGTTTGGGGAAATAACAATACAGATGCAAAATGGGCTTTTTTGAAGGACAACTTCATCAAAGACGAAATCGAATTTGACGTAAATTTAGTTGCGTCTAAATAGCGTTTTGAACAATAGGTACTTTTAAAACAGAAAGAAGGGCTAACATGGTTAGCCCTTTTTTATTGCTTGATGTTTTCTAAATCAAGGATAAACGCATATTCCAAAGCGATTTCTTTAACGCGTTCGAACCTGCCACTCGCTCCTCCATGACCAAATTCCATTTCGGTTTGAAGCAACAAAACATTGTTGTCAGTTTTAAGCTCTCGCAATCGCGCAACCCATTTAGCTGGCTCCCAATACTGCACCTGGCTATCATGTAAGCCTGTTGTTACCAATACGTTTGGATAGTCTTTCGCTTCAACATTGTCGTACGGAGAATACGACTTTATATACTGATAGGATTCCTCATTCTTTGGATTCCCCCACTCATCAAATTCACCAGTTGTTAACGGGATTGACTCATCCAACATGGTTGTTACCACATCTACAAAAGGAACTTGAGCCACTACACCATTCCATAATGTAGGCTCCATATTCATTACTGCACCCATTAGTAAACCTCCTGCACTGCCACCCATGGCATACATATGTTTCGGACTTGAATATCCCATTTCTATTAGACTTTTACCGCAATCGATAAAATCGTAAAACGTATTTTTCTTCTTCAACAACTTCCCATCTTCGTACCAATGTCGACCCATTTCTTCACCACCTCGAATGTGGGCAATGGCATACACAAACCCACGGTCGATTAAACTAAGTCTATAACTACTAAAATAAGGATCTATCGAATGGCCATAACTACCATATGCGTACAAGAGTAACGGAGTCTCATGTGTAAGTTTTATTCCTTTCTTATAAACAAGCGAAACGGGCACTTTAGTACCGTCGCGCGCTTCTACAAAATGTCGCTCAGATGTGTATTGGTTCTTGTCGTACCCACCCAATACTTCCTGTTCTTTTTTAAGTGTTTTCTGACGTGTGATCATGTCATAATCAAACACACTAGACGGAGTTGTTAACGAGGTATATCCAAACCGCAATATGCTAGAATTAAACTCTGGATTGGTCCCCGTGCCGCAGGTATAGGTATCTTCTGGCATCTCTACATAATGGGTTTCATTTGTGCTAAACTGATCCACTCGTAGGTGCGTTAAGCCATTTCTTCGTTCATCCAACACCATAAAATCATTAAAAAGCTCCATACCTTCTAACAAAGTGTCTTCGCGATGAGGAATGACCTCTACCCAATGTTCTTTTTCGGTTTGTGACAGACTGCATTTCATTAATCTGAAATTCTGTGCTTGCCAATTGGTAAGAATGTACCAGTGATTTTCAAAATGCGCAATCCCGTATTCAATGCCGCGTTCTCGTTTCTTGAAAATGTCAAAATTGCCATTCGGGGTATCCGCATCAAGTACTCGATACTCTGACGTTAACGTACTATTAGATGAAATGACGATAAACGACCTAGACTTGGTTTTACTCACATGGAGAGTATACGTCTCGTCTTTTTCGTGATAAACGATCTCCGACGAATTATCTGGAATGAAATATCGACGAATGGTATCCGATCGCAATGTCTTCTTATCCTTTGTGGCATAAAAAAGTGTTTCATTGTCGTTGGCCCACGTTGCCCCGCCAGTTGTATTTTCTATAGTCTGCGACAGAAGTTCATCCGTCTCCAAATCTTTGAAATACACGGTATATATACGCCTGCTTTGAAAATCTACGCTGTAGGCCAGTCGCTTGTTGTCGGGACTAATAGACATGCCCCCTATCTGACAGAAGGCTTTGTCTTTACCCAACACATTGACATCGAGTAAAATGATTTCATCCGATTCAAGACTTTGTTTTTTCCTACAGAAAACGGGATACTCTTGCCCCTCATTAAACCTTGTGTAATACCAATAGCCATTCAAGAAGTAAGGAACAGAAGCGTCGTCTTGCTTTATTCTGGCCACCATTTCGTCAAACAAACTTTTCTGAAATTCCTCGGTATCGGCCATAACGGCTTTGGTGTGATTATTCTCTTCGTTTAAGTAATCAATTACCTCCGAATTCTCGCGATCATTTAACCAATAATAGTCATCCACTCTCACATCACCATGAATCTCCATTCGATGAGGTTTCTTGGTACAAATTGGCTGTTGTATTCCCTTGATCATGTCAAAAATTTGATGCAATATTAGACAAACTGATGGTGACCTCCTTAAGGTAGTTTCATGTAAAATCCTGCATCTTTGTACAATGGCTTATTTGCTTTGTATTGAAACCTCTGGTCCTATTTGTTCGGTTGCTTTGTATTCCGACAAACACACCTTGGTTGGTTTCTTACAAGATGGTAACAACTTTCAGCATGCTGCCGTGCTAACTACCTTATTTGATCAATTGCTGAAAGAATCACAACTAACCCCACGTGATGTAAGCGCGGTTGCTTTAAGTGCCGGACCAGGTTCATATACTGGTTTGAGAATTGGTACATCAGTGGCAAAAGGCCTTTGTTACGCATTAGATATTCCAATGATTGCCATTGACACTCTCTCTATTTTGGCATATGGTTTAACAGTCGAACATCGAATTGGGACTGAGAACGTGATTTGTCCGGTAATTGATGCCAGGCGCATGGAAGTGTATAGCGCTACATTTATGGGTGATTTGACACTTGTTGATTCTGCCAAACCAAAGATAATTGACGAGAATTCTTATAAAAAAGAACTCGAGGAAGGACTGGTTCATTTCATTGGTAGCGGAGCAAAAAAAATCGCCGAGACCATAAAACATGATAATCTTCGTTATTTCGGGGACGATGTTCTATCAGCGAAATACATGGGACCATTGGCCTATGAACGATTAGAGTCTCATGCTTTTGAAGACATCGCATACTTTGAGCCTTTCTACTTGAAAGCGTTCCACACGACAGCAAAAATTTGAAATCGATAATGCTATATCTCTTCTTAGTTGTTGGCTATAATCATCAGCATGAAGTACATTGTCTCTCCTCACATGTTTAGGTTAAAACATATCGTCTTTACAGCTTTTGCCTTGTTTTATGGGTTAAACGTCACGGCGCAGGACGTTGTCGTACGATACATTGGAGCAGATAGTACAAGTCAAGAATTCATTAGCAAAACGAAACCTACAGATCGCTTTCAGGACGAAGTGTCGGCCAAACAATATGTAAAGCAATTGCTTACCAAATTACATAATGATGGTTTTCTTGCGGCCTCTTTCGATAGTATTACAGTTGACAGTAATGCGTTGTTGGCGCATTTATTTATTGGTAGACAATATCAATGGGCACATTTGACGTATAACAAAACCGCCCAAAACTGGCTCAACGAGACAGGCATGAATCACCGCCTAGTAAGCAACAAAGCCATTCATCCAAAAGAATTTCAAGTCATCGTTAACCGATTATTGACTTATGGTGAAAATCATGGCTTTCCCTTTGCTACTGTGCAATTAGACAGTATGGAGTTACTTCCAGATAGGAGTCTGCATGCACAATTAGTCGTACATCAAAACAGGTATTTTGAGTTTGATACCCTGTCTGTTGTTGGAGACGTTAAAATATCAAAGGCGTTTTTATATCAATATCTGGGGTTTTCTCCAGCCGACGCTTACAACGAAAAGCTCGTGATTAAGTTGAGGGAAAAAATTGCCAAACTCCCTTTCGCAACCATTATTGCCAATCCACGCGTCAGTTTTGCCGGACAAAAAGTGCGTATTACCCTATATCTAAAACACCGAAAAACCGACCAAGCGGACGGTATTGTTGGATTCGCACCGAATACCACTGGCAACGAAAATGGCTTACTGATTACCGGTGAAGTCAATTTGGCCTTACAAAATCTTCTGCAACGCGGCATTGGTTACGATTTACATTGGAAAAGTTTCGCTGCGCGTTCACAGCAATTAAAGATGAACGGACAGATTCCGTATCTATTTAAAAACCCTATTGGCTTAGATGGCACGTTTGAATACGTCAAATTTGATACGCAGTTTTTCACGCTAAAAACTAAGCTTGGCGTTCGGTATTTATTTGAAGGATCTGATTTTTTAAAACTGTATGTTCAGAATACCCAATCTGCCTTGATTCACGCTGATACGATTGCGGTTCGAAACACTAAGGTATTACCGATTAGGAACCCTGTCAGAACTACTAGTTACGGACTACAAATCCAGCGAAACCGTTTGGATAATACGTTGAATCCAAGGAAGGGATTTAAACTTGAAATGGATGGTAACGTGGGCACCAGGAATGTCTTAAAAGACATCAGGATTGATCAGGTACTTTTTACGAATGACAATAATGAATCTTATACTGTATATGATTCTGTTAAATTAAAGTCGCTCCAAGCGGAGTTTGCCTACAGTGCTTCTTTCTTCGTACCTATTGGTAAAAAAAGTACGGCTGTTGGATTGATTAGCGGAAAGCAATTGATCACTGAAACAGTTTTTGTAAACGATTTATATAGGTATGGAGGTACCCGATCATTACGTGGTTTTAATGAAGAATCACTATTGGCCAATAGCTATACAATGGTTGGGTTAGAATATCGCTACCTCTTGGGAGAAAACGCCTTTTTCCAGTTGTTCGTCAACGCGGCCTATACAGAGGATAAAAGCAATACTGCCACTGGCTTAGTAACCGACATCCCATATGGTTTTGGTGCTGGAGTACACTTAGACGTGAATTCTGGGATATTAAGCTTGGCGTATGCTTTGGGAAGTGAACAAGGGAATGGCATCAAGTTTAGTCAGGCCAAAATCCACTTTGGCATCATCAACTATTTATGATTGAGTTGCCTTCTCAAGAAAGTCAATCAATTCTTTTTGCTCCTTTTTAATTTTTTGTAATAGCGTTGAGCGATTGTTTCCCACCCGCATCCATGTCCAAGCTTCTTTTAATTTTAACCATTCGGCCAAATACCCGTAAGCAAACATGCCAAGACTAGGCCATACGAAGAAGAAGCCTGCTGTAATCCACCAATTGTGGAAGGCTTTATGAACAAGGATTGTTTCTCCAACACCAAAGATGGTAAAGACCAATAGGCCTAAAGACAATGCAACAGAACCCATGAAATCGACTCTTCTCACCAGCTTTAAGGATAGTGTTCGAGTCAGTTGAAAAGGAATGATGTGCATCAAATAACTTACGATGAAAAGTGGCAATCCGAGAATCAATAACAATACTCTTATAGTGATTAACTTTCCGATGTTTACTCCTGATTGGTTAATAAGTGCCGTGTTCTTCTCGACACCTAATCTCTGAAGAGTACCTACATATCTTTGAAGCTTAGTTTCAAACTGAGCAAAGTTTTCTGAGTTGACTTCGTTTTGTCGCTCAATAAAATCATTAATTCCTTTCCTCATTTGATGCCAATCTTCATTTACAAAAGGGTGATTGTCGTTTTTACCTTCAAACAATCGTTCAATTTGGCGAACCCTACGTATCTGCTCCTGATTGTCGACAGTAATAATGCGTTTCCTTAACTCAGTATCAATATCACTTGTAATCGCATTAACAGCTTCCCATGGATCGGCTTCATACTGCTCTTTGTATTTGATAGGTTTTATCGGATCTCCAATGTCAATGGTCAAGTTGCCACGGAATCTGTGCGGGTTAGAATAATTGATACCAATTGGAATCACATGGATATCCAATTCAAAGTTGTTTTTGGATTCTGCTTCTAAGATGATACGTCCGGCTCCCGACTTGAGAGGCGCCAACAAGTATTTGGTCTGACAGATTCCCTCTGGAAATATCATGAGACAACCACGGCGCTCCATTAACTCATGGCAGTATTTAAAAATGTCTTTGTTTTGGCCAATTTTATCTGGGTCATATTCACGCCTATATATAGGTATCATTTTAAGGCGATTAAAAATTTTGACCATGGCTGGATTTCCGAAGGATTCGCCTCGAACTAAAAAATAAGTGGTTCGCTTTATCTGTGACGCAATTACAATTGGGTCCATAAATGCGCTTCTGTGGTTTGGTAGAAGCAGAACTGGCTTATCACTTGGAATGTTTTCTTCGTTTAATATATTGATTTGCACGAAGTACTTTCGGGTAGCATACGACAAAGCAAATTTGAGAAGGCCATAAAGCATGGTACGAGTATACGACTTTACAGGATATGTTTTTATTGCTAATAATAAACTGCTGACAAGCTAACTTGAGGTAGTTCTAAATTCTTTTGGGTTCAAATCATTTGCTTCATACCTACTATAAATAAGGGGTTTCTGATACCATTTACGTATTATCTAAAAAATAATACGCATTATATGTCAGCATACCGTCAGTTTAGAGTGCGTATTGTATTGTTTTGAGTTGTATTTGCACATTTGTCCGCTTTCGAGACTTTTCATCCTTTTTTGGGAATATATTCGATTCTAACTTTAGACTGTTCGAAGTTACTACTACTA
>Ga0055584_100005503_pt1 | contig 12417 bp, 12 predicted proteins | sample OSDHelmetaG_FD_58716 | JGI IMG/M metagenome (GOLD analysis project Ga0055584, IMG submission 58716) | Pelagic marine sediment microbial communities from the LTER site Helgoland, North Sea, for post-phytoplankton bloom and carbon turnover... | ecosystem: Environmental > Aquatic > Marine >... | reverse complement strand
GACTCGGCAACCCATCCTCCACCATAAGAATGCTTATGTGCCGGGACGGATCCATTTCCGTCGAGAAAGTCATGGTAACCTGTTTTGCTGTATTTGTCTTCTGCGCAATTTTTGCTCATAAATCCTCCCCAAAGAGGTTGTTTATTACAACTTAGGTGGTATTAGCCTCAGTCTATATCAAGAGGCATTTTTTTTGACTTGATTTAGATCAAATTCGCGTATCCTATCCTCTGCTAGTGTACGGAACGAAAGAATGTTACTTTCGGATAATACTCCGAGCTGCCTTGCCTAAGTCGCCTTGTCGATATGGTTTTGTAGCCGGGGTCGTGGAGGAAACACCACGGCCTCCCGTGTTTGGAAAGGAGAAACAGTGAGTTACGAACCAACAATCGAAGATCGCTTCGGTCGCCGCTTCCCTTATCTGCGCCTATCGGTGACGGATGTATGCAATTTCAAATGCAGCTATTGTTTGCCGGATGGTTATCAGAAAATGCATGGAAATTCGTTCATGTCCGTACCGGAGATTCGGCGATTAGTGACGGCATTTGCAGAAATGGGGACATGGAAGATTCGCTTGACGGGTGGAGAGCCTACAGTGCGTTCTGATTTTTGTGATTTAGCCAATGTTGTTGCGAACACACCCGGCATCCGCAAACTGGCCTTTACGACGAATGGTTATAAGTTGCCACAACGTGCACAAGAATATTTTGATGCAGGATTGCGCGCAATCAATATCAGCATCGACTCGCTTGACCCACGTCGCTTTCATGAGATCACAGGACATGATCGTCTGGGAGAGGTTGTTGATGGCGTGCAAGCGGCACTGAATGTTGGATTTAAGGCAGTGAAGGTTAATACTGTTTTGCTGAAAGGGCTTAATGATGATGAAATTGAAGGGTTTCTTTCATTCATTGAAAACAGGCCCGTGTCGCTGCGCTTTATTGAACTGATGCAAACGGGTGATAATTTGAGTTATTTTAGAAAGCACCATATTCCTGCAACAGTTGTAAAAGAGAAGTTGTTAGAGCGTGGTTGGCACTTAATGGAACGTGAGGATGGCGCAGGCCCGGCTATGGAATATGCGCATCAGGATTATCAAGGGCGTATTGGTATTATTGCACCCTATGCGAAAGATTTTTGTTCAACCTGTAACAGGTTGCGCATTTCCGCGCGCGGGGAGTTACATTTATGTTTGTTTGGAACAGGCGGTCATAATTTACGTCCTTTGCTGCAAGATGATAGTCAGATTGATGAGCTCAAGGAAACGGTTGTAAATTTAATGCAGTTAAAAAAATCGTCGCATTCTTTACAAGATGGCAATACAGGGGCGCGGCCACATCTTGCATCTGTAGGAGGATAATATGAGCACAGTAAAAAAAATTATAGACTTTCCAGAGGTGGACTCGTCATTCCGTATGATTGATGTCGGACGCAAGCGCGTAACACATCGTCGTGCTGTGGCTAGCGGTACAATCATGGTGGGCTCCGTTGCCTTTAAAAAGATTAAAGAGAAGTCTTTGCCTAAGGGAGATGTACTGGCCTTGGCGGAAGTTGCAGGGATTACGGGTGCTAAAAAAACACCTGACTTGATTCCCATGTGTCATACCTTGCCATTGGATCAGGTGAGCATTCATTGTGTACCGCAAGAACCGGATGCGGTGACTGTTTATTGTCAGGTGGTCGCTCATGCTAAGACAGGTGTGGAGATGGAGGCTGTAACAGGAGTGCAGGCTGCGCTTGCTACCATATGGGATTTGGTGAAGGGGACCGAGCCGAATTTAACTATAGGCGCAGTGCGCTTGTTAGTGAAGGAAGGCGGAAAAAGCGGGCTCTGGGTTAATCCGGATGGTATTCCTGATTGGCTGGCGGCGCAATTGCCCGATCGGCAAACGATGAAAGGCGTAAAGGCTGCTATTTTTGTTATGAGTGACCGTGCTGCTGCTGGTACCTATGAGGATAAATCAGGCGCATTGTTGAAAGAGCTTTTATTGGGTGATGGTGCAGATATTGTGGAGTATAAAGTTATCCCGGATGATGGTGAGGTGATTGCGGCAGCAATGTGTGATACACAGAAATCGCAGCGCCCGAAGCTTATCATTGCATCGGGAGGTACGGGGCCAGGCCCGCGCGATGTAACACCGGATGTTCTTGATAAAATTTGTGATCGTATGCTTGAAGGTTTTGGTGAGGTGCTACGCAGGGAAAGCGCTGCTTTTACCGATACGGCGTGGCTTTCCCGTATGCGTGCAGGGATGATGGGTGAAACACTTGTTGTCGCATTGCCTGGAAGCTCGAAGGCCGTAGGCGAGTGCTGGGAAATTTTACGGCCATTTATGGCGCATGCGCTTAGGATGATCGAAGGTCAGGGTCATGGAGGAAAATCATGATAAAAATAGATGTGCGCTTATTCGGTGCATTCAGGAAATATGGTGAAAATATTAGCTTGTCTGTGCCATCTGGTTCTTCCATGCAGGAGATTAAAAATAAACTTGCAGAGGAATTAAGTCTTACTGAAATGGATCTTATTAACGATTCTGCTATGGCCAATGATAATGAAATTATTGGTAGTGATTTTATATTTACGCAAGATAGTGAGCTGGCGATTTTACCGCCGGTTTGTGGGGGCTAGTACTATGTCTGGAAAAATTAAAATCAGCATATCTGAGTCTTCTCTTAATATTGTATCAGCGCATGAATTTGTTGCCGATCCTGCACATGGAGCTGTAGACAGCTTTGTCGGTGCTGTTCGTGATAAAAATATGGGGCGTGATGTGCTAGGCGTTAGTTACGATGTGTTTGAATCGCTGGCGGTGAAAACATTGCAAAAAATGTGCGAAGATATACGCGATGAATATGATGGAAAAATTAATATTTATATAAGTCATTTTAAAGGGCGTCTGGATGTTGGTGGGATCAGCGTTATCATTGCTGTTAGCACGCCGCATCGGGCGGAAAGTTTTTCTGCCTGCCGTAAGTTGATTGAGGAGTTAAAACATCAAGCGCCGATCTGGAAGCAGGAGCACTACACCGACGGCGACAGTGAATGGGTGCAAGGACACGCGCTGTGCCAGCATGCACAAGAACATAGCCATGAAGATGAACACAAACATAAAAAGCATGCTCACGGATAGTGTTGCAGGAGTCGCGGGCATAGTTCTGGCGGGTGGGCAATCTTCTCGCATGGGTCAGAACAAGGCCTTGCTTGATTATGAGGGCAAGCCTCTCATTGAACATATGATGGCTTTATTGCGGAAAGCAGGGTGTGTTGAAATCCATATTAGCGGCGAAGTGAAGGGTTATGCGGGCATTCCTGATGCGGTGCGTCATGACGGCCCCGCACGTGCTATGGTAGATTTATTGGGCCGTTTTAAGGGTCGTCACGAGAGGCTTTTATTTGTGCCTGTGGACATGCCTTTGATAGAGGTTAGTGCCCTTAAGGAAATGATGAGTTGGAATGGCAGCGTATTCTATAAAAACTATCCTTTGCCATCGTGTCTGAGTACGAGAGTAACATTTTCTAATTGTAACTCAGTCAGAGATGTTCTTGCTTCTGCCGATGCGCAGTCTCTGGATTTGCCACCGGAATGGGAGGGTGGCATGGCAAACGTCAACACAAAAAATGAATGGGAGGCTATAACATCATGAATTTAAAAATTGCAGATAACAGTTTTCGTTTTCGTATCACACCAGTGGATTTAGGAAATCTTTTGCGCGGGCAGGATGTGGATCAGCGTGTTTGTATAGGAAAGCATTGCTTTACTTATCGTATATCACCTGTGTCGCAGGATGGTGAAATTAAACTGGAGATGGCTGTAGCAGGTTTTTGCTTGTCTGTACCACGCGAAAAGCTGGAAGAGCTGCGTGCGTTGGGTCGTTCAAAGGACGGGTTGTCGATTGTTCAGGACGGCGTAGATGTTTCGCTTCAGGTCGATGTCCGGCAGCAGAAAAAAAGTAAGCCTGATCATATGCCCGAAGAACGCCAGGCATCATAGCCACCTGACATGCTGTAAAGATCGGTAAAGCCTGCTTTGAGCAGAATTTCTGTTGCTATCAGACTGCGCGCCCCTCGTTGGCAGTATATAATGCAGGGGCGCTTTGTTGCGTGTGATTCAAATAGATTTGGTTTTTCCCGGAGCGCAGAAAGCGGTAATAGCTGTGCGCCTTCAATATGTCCGGCATCCCATTCGGCACGTTCACGCACATCAATGAAAGCAGCATTCATATTTGCTGCTTCTGCGCAGGTGATTTCCTTTACTTGTATAGCAGAGCATACGGGAGAGGCGTATTGCAAAGCAATATTGTCGGCTTCTTGATTGCAAGTGCAGCAGTCATCTCGTTTTGGAATTGTTACTGTATTCGTTTCCATCGTTCGAGCATCGATCATCATCAGTTTTCCGGATAGTGATTTGAATGAAGTATCTTTAACAATGATTTTAATCGCTTCTATTGCCTGGATTGTTCCTGCAATTCCTGCGACCGCACCAATGACACCATTTTCTGCGCAATTCATGATGTGTGCTTGTGGTGGTTGTGGGTGCAGGCAGCGATAACAAGGTCCGTTCATATAATTGAACACGGATATTTGCGCTTCAAATCCTTGTATAGCACTATAAATGACAGGCTTCCCCAGTTTTACAGACGCATCATTGATCAGAAATTTTGCTGCAAAATTATCGGTGCCGTCGATAATGACATCATATCCGGTGAACAGACCAACAACATTTTTCTCTGTTAATTCTTCGTTATGAGCATGTACGGTAATGCTGGGATTAAGGGCACAAATGCGTTTCTTTGCGGTTTCCGCTTTAGATTGTCCAACGTCATGAGCTGTGAAAAGAATTTGTCTTTGCAGATTGCTTGCCTCGACCTTATCGTAATCGACAATGCCAATTGTACCGATACCGGCACCGGCCAGGTAAAGCAAAACCGGGCACCCCAGTCCGCCTGCGCCTATGATTAATATGCGTGCTGTAGAGAGCTTTTCTTGTCCCTTTAACCCAATTTCGGGTAAGGCAACTTGGCGTTTGTAGAATTCATTTTCCATTTGCTGAATATTACCTTTTTAATGAGGAAAGGCAAATTTAGGCTGCTCCTGCTGCACAACTTTTAACCATAATGCATTCGGGGTGAGGTGTTGTTTCATTATAGCTATTGAATTGTATACTCTATTTGCATGTGCTAAAAATCCTCCTATAGCTTATTTACAGGGGGAGCGGTTATGTCAGTGACACATTTAAAAGCGGCAAGCACGCAATCTGATGCTGTGCCCAAAAGTCTAGAAGAGTTCTGGATGCCGTTTTCGGCAAATCGGCAATTCAAATCAAAGCCGCGTATGTTTGTTGGTGCAAAGGATATGCATTATACGACGGATGATGGACGACAGGTTCTGGATGCAACGGCTGGCTTGTGGTGTTGTAATGCCGGGCATGGTCGTCCCCGCATCGTTGAAGCCGTACAAAAGCAAATTGCAGAGATGGATTACGCGCCTGCATTTCAGATAGGGCACCCTAAAGTTTTTGAACTGGCTTCACGGTTGGCGGATATGATGCCGAAAACCCTGAACCATTCTTTTTTTACAAACTCAGGATCAGAAGCTGTTGATACTGCGCTTAAGATTGCACTGGCTTATCACAATGTACGTGGTGAATCCACGCGCACCCGACTGGTAGGGCGCGCGCGCGGCTATCACGGTGTTGGTTTTGGTGGTATTTCTGTTGGCGGTATTCCTAACAATAGAAGAGTCTTTGGGCCGTTATTGCCGGGTGTAGATCATTTACCACACACGCATAATCTGCAGGAGAATGCTTTTACGAAAGGGCAGCCAGCGTGGGGAGCGCATCTTGCAGATGAGCTGGAAAATGTTGTGGCATTGCATGGCGCGGAAACGGTTGCAGCTGTAATTGTTGAGCCCATTGCCGGATCGACAGGCGTTCTAATCCCACCAAAGGGTTACTTGAAGCGTCTGCGGGAGCTTTGTACAAAGCACGGCATATTGTTGATTTTTGACGAAGTTATTACGGCTTTTGGTCGCGTTGGTAATGCAAGTACAGCCGCTGAGTTTTATGATGTGCCGCCAGATATTATTACCATGGCTAAAGGTTTGACCAGTGGCACAATCCCCATGGGGGCCGTAGCGGTTGATGATAAGATTTATGATTCCTTTATGAAGGGGCCAGAAAATAATATCGAGCTTTTCCATGGCTATACATACTCCGGCAATCCGATGGCGGCAGCAGCGGCACTGGCAACACTGGATACCTATGAAGAAGAAGGGTTGTTTGCGCGCACAGAAGAACTGGCGCCGTATTGGGAATCTGCTCTTCATGGCTTGAAGGGCTTGCCGCATGTCATTGATTTGCGGAATACAGGATTAATCGGTGCAATCGAACTAGAAGCGATAGAAGGAAAGCCAACCGAACGTGCTTTTGAGGCATTTTTGCAATGTTTTGAAAAAGGTTTGCTGATACGCACGACAGGCGATACTATTGCGCTATCGCCGCCGCTTATCATTTCCAAGGAACAAATAGACAAGACTTTTGACACGCTTTCCGGCGTCATAAAAACATTGGCATAGGGAGAAAAGCCATGCTCGCTCAGTTAAAACATTACAATAACGGTACAGAGATTGAAGGACGCAGTGGACGCTTTGGCGATGTGTATAATCCAGCGACCGGAGAGAAAATAGCACAGGTTCCTTTTGCTTCAGCGGATGAGGTAAATCAGACGGTTGCTATTGCAAAAAAAGCTTTTGAAAGCTGGTCGGAGGTAACGCCACTGCGCCGTGCCCGCATTATGTTTCGGTTTTTGGAGCTGCTTCATAAAAATGCAGAAGAGCTGGCAGCGATTGTTTCTCGTGAACATGGCAAGGTTCCGGCTGATGCTTTGGGTGAAGTACAGCGCGGTATGGAAATCATTGAATTCGCAACCGGTATCCCCAGTTTTTTGAAGGGCGAGTATTCGGATAGTGTCGGCACCTCTGTAGACAGTTATTCTATGCGCCAGCCTTTGGGCGTTGTTGCGGGGATTACGCCTTTTAATTTCCCGGCTATGGTGCCTATGTGGATGTTTCCCATTGCGATTAGCTGCGGCAATACATTTATCTTGAAGCCGTCGGAACGCAATCCATCATCGTCTATCTTTATGGCGGAGTTGCTGCAAGAGGCCGGATTGCCGGAAGGCGTTTTTAATATTGTTCATGGGGACAAGGAAGCGGTTGATGCTATTTTAGCTCATGCGGACGTAGAGGCTATAAGCTTTGTCGGCTCTACGCCTGTGGCTGAATATATTTATAAAACGGGTACCGGTAGTGGCAAGCGTGTGCAGGCGCTGGGTGGTGCGAAAAATCATATGATTATTATGCCGGATGCCGATATGGATCAGGCCACAGATGCGCTGATGGGGGCGGCTTATGGTTCGGCTGGAGAACGCTGTATGGCGATTTCAGTTGCTGTTGCCGTGGGGGATCAGGTTGCCGATGAGTTAGTTAAAAGACTAAAGCCAAAGGCCGAGGCTTTAAAGGTAGGGCCGGCCACAGATCAAAATGCAGAAATGGGGCCGTTGATTACAAAACAGCATCATGAAAAAGTTTCTTCTTATATTGAAAGCGGTGTGTCAGAGGGCGCAACCCTTGTGGTTGACGGGCGCGGTCTGTCTGTTAAAGGCCATGAGAGCGGTTATTTCATGGGTGCCTCTATCTTTGATAAGGTTACATCAGGTATGGAAATTTATAAGGAAGAAATTTTTGGTCCTGTGTTGTCAATTGTGCGTGCAAAAAGTTATGAGGAGGCTGCAAAGCTTATTAATGACCATGAATTTGGTAATGGCACAGCTATTTTTACACGCGATGGTGGGATTGCCCGGAACTTTTGCCGGGATATCAAAGTCGGCATGGTGGGTGTGAATGTTCCTATACCGGTTCCTGTCGCCTTCCATAGCTTCGGTGGGTGGAAGCGCTCGTTATTTGGTGATGTGCATATGCACGGCCCGGAGGGTGTGCGTTTTTATACCAAGCTAAAAACTATCACGGCACGCTGGCCGGAAGGCCCGGCGCAAGGGGCAGACTACCATTTCCCACAAATGAAATAGATTGCGAAGTTAAGGTTCTAATTTTATGCGGTTTATAGCTGTCGGTATTTCTGCAGCGCGCTTCATTTTTAATGCATCCTGATAGCTGGGGAAGGCGGGGCGATCTATGTAGTGACCCGCACCTTTGACAGTGCTTACTTTCCCGTCTTTATAAACAACATTACCCTGGCTAATTGTTACACTATTGGCGCCGCGCAGCTCCATGCCTTCAAAAATATTAAAATCAACATTCTGAAGGTGTGTTTTCGCTGATATGGTGCGTTCCTTTTTAGGGTCCCATATAACTATATCCGCATCGGCGCCGATAGAAATCGATCCCTTGCGCGGATAGATGTTAAAGATCTTCGCTGCATTTGTTGATGTCGCTGCAACAAATTCATTCATGGTCAGGCGTCCTTTATTCACGCCATGATGCCAGAGTACGCCCATGCGATCTTCCACACCACCTGTCCCGTTTGGGATTTTGCGAAAATCATTTTCGCCCATGGCTTTTTGGTTGGCTTTGAAACAGCAATGATCGGTTGCTGTGGTTTGCAACATGCCCGCTTGCAATCCTTTCCACAAGGCATCTTGATGTTCCTTTCCTCGGAAAGGTGGGCTCATCACATGTGCGGCAGCAAAATTAAAATCTTTGTTCAGATAGACACTGTCATCAATTAGCAAATGTCCGGCAAGAACCTCGCCAAATACACGCTGTCCTTCATTTCGGGCGCGGGTAATAGCTTCTAATGAATCTTTGGCTGAATTGTGTACAAGGTAAAGTGGTACATCCAAAGCCCGGGCAATGTGAATGGCGCGATTGGCCGCTTCACCCTCAACATAGGGCGGGCGTGACAAGGGATGTCCTTCTGGCCCCATTATGCCTGCCTTGGTAAGTTCGTCTTGTAAGTGGGCGACTAGCTCTCCATTTTCGGCATGCACAGATGGTAATGCACCAAGGTCGCGTGCGCGGGTAAAGCTTTTAACGAGTACTTCATCATCACACATGATGGCATTCTTGTAGGCCATGAAATGTTTGAAGCTATTGACGCCATGTTGCTCGACCAACGTGCCCATATCCTTATGCACGCTTTCGTCCCACCATGTGACGGCAACATGAAAGCTGTAATCTGTAGCAGCTTTCTCAGCCCACCCACGCCACGTGTCATAGGCTTCGATGAGTGATTGTTGCGGGCTGGGGATTACAAAATCGATAATCATCGTTGTGCCGCCAGCAGCTCCTGCTGTGGTACCGGTGAAGAAATCCTCGGATGCAACTGTGCCCATAAAGGGAAGCTCCATATGCGTATGAGGGTCAATGCCGCCGGGCATCACATATTGGTTAGTGGCATCAATAATTTTTGCGCCGGCAGGAACATCGATATTTTCACCAATCGCCTTGATAGTGCCATTTTCGCAATAAATATCGCTTTTGAAGGTATGGTCTGCGGTAACGATGGTGCCGCCTTGAATAAAAATAGACATAAAAACCCCCTTAAAAAGAACTTGTATTCTTCTGGTAACTCATGCTTTGTTACGTCTTCTAATGCATTTGGTCAAGAAAAACTGATTTTAATATTGGGGGGGTTATTATGTCTACTATAAGGACAGGATTGATTCAAGTTGGTTTAAAGGGCGATCCGGAAAGTAATACGCCGGACCAAATTAGAGACAAGATGTTGGCAGCGCATTGGCCTTTGATGGAAGAGGCTGCTCAAAAGGGCGTGCAGATACTCTCTTTTCAAGAAGTTTTTACACAGCCTTATTTTTGTCCCAGCCAGGATGCAAAATGGTACAAGGCCGCTGAAAAAATTCCAGATGGTCACACGACTAAGCTTATGCAGGAATTCGCAAAGGCTCATAATATGGCGATCGTTGTGCCAATTTATGAAGAAGATGAAACCATTAGCAGCCTTTATTATAATACAGCAGCGGTTATCGATGCGGATGGCACGTACATGGGCAAGTATCGTAAAACCCATATTCCACAGGTGGCAGGGTTTTGGGAGAAATTTTTCTTTACGCCGGGTAATAACAAGACTGTTAGTGGCACGGACTGGCCCGTTTTTCATACGGCTCATGATGTGAATGTGGGTGTTTATATTTGTTATGACCGTCACTTCGTTGAGGGATGGCGTGGTCTGGCTTTGAACGGTGCAGAATATGTGGTCAACCCGTCTGCTACGGTGTCCGGTCTTAGCCAGCATCTTTGGCAAGTGGAACAACCGGCGGCAGCGATTGCTAACGGTATGTATATAGGGGCTATTAACCGCCCGGGCACGGAAGCCCCCTGGAATATCGGTAAATTTTACGGTAGTTCCTATGTCGTTAGCCCACGTGGTGAGTTTTTAGCAGTCGCGAGTGAAAATAAAGACGAGTTAATTGTGGCTGATCTGGATAAGGACGTCATTCGTGAAACCCGTGATCAGTGGCAGTTTTTCCGTGACCGCCGCCCGCAAGTTTATGGTGATTTAACAAAAGGATAAGAACATGTCTGCTGATCTTTCAACGACTTTCACAGGCCTTAATTTTGTTAATCCGTTTCTTTTAGCATCGGCGCCACCGACCGAGTCTGATGATAATATTCGTCGTGCTTTCGATGCGGGCTGGGGAGGCGTGGTTACAAAGACGATCGGCCTCCACCCAGTTGTTAACGTGGTTGGACCGAAGACAAAATTTTTGCGCGCGGCTTCAAATTCCCCACACATATCGATGAACATGGCCAAAAAAGACTATCAGAGCGCAGCTTTGCACTCTTCATGGAACTGGGAACTTATTTCTACGAAAACGCTTGATTGGTGGGTTCCACGATTAGAGCAGCTTAAGAAAGAGTATCCTGATCGCATGTTGGTGGCTTCTATTATGGCTGGATCAGGGAGTGATGAAGAATTGCGCCACTGGCAGCAGCTTGCAACTGCCTGTCAGGATGTTGGGTGCGATGCGCTTGAAATAAACCTGTCTTGCCCGCACATGGATCGCAAGGATATGGGAGCAGGTGTTGGTCGGGATACAAAGCTTGTTTCAAGGGTAACAGAGGTTGTTGCGGATGTGGCGACAATCCCTGTGTGGGCAAAACTAACGCCATCAACAACGGATATTACCATTGAGGCAGAAGGTGCATTTAATGGAGGAGCATCAGCGATATCTTCATCTAACACATTTCCGGCCTTGCCTCTTATAGACCCCGAGACTCTTGATTTTGAGATTAATGTTGATGGGCTTGTGTCGCCCGGTGGTTTGGGTGGGCCTGCAATTTTACCGCTTTCGCTTGCTAAAATGTCATCTCTTACGCAAGCTTTTCCTGATAAAGAGTTTTCCGGCATTGGCGGGATTTCAACGTTTGAGCATGCTTTGAATTACTTCATGTTGGGTTGTGGTACGGTACAGGTCTGCACGGCGGCCATGCTTGATCGTGGTGTGGGGCCAAACGTTATCCGTGATCTTAATCAAGGTCTGTCACAGTTTTTTGAACGGCATGCCAACAAAGGCTGGAATAAACTAGATGATATTATTGGGTTGCAGCGTAATGCTATTGTTGCGCAATCAAAAATACGCCGGCCTGATGATAAGGGCTATCACAATACATAGAGTACTGCTCACGTATAGGCTGATTAGTCGAGAGTATTAAAATAAATAACCCGCTGCCATATAAGCAGCGGGTTATTAAATGTCTCAGTTTATCTTACTGTTGTTGATTAATGTCGCAAGGCTCGTTCTGAAGGAAGGCGTTTGCACAGAATATATCGTCTTGTGCGCCACCTTCATCATCACCCGCAGCAGGCTCAATTTGTGAAGCATCTTCAGCGCTGTCTACGCTTTCTTCACCAGCGGCTGGTTGGATGCCAGCCAGTGCCGCCGCAGTGTTTGCTGCCGGAGTGTTCATCGCGATATTAACATTTGTGTCCGTTGTTAGAATTTCTGTCGGCTCAAACGGCGCATCGTTAACGATGGCTTGGTTGGCGTAAGAAATGATCGGACGACCCAGAGGATCAAATTCGACAAACGGTGTAATAACCGGTTCTGCAACAGGCTGGGCCGTGATCTGCAGTTGGTTGCCGATATAATTCAACGTATAGTTGGCGCTGGCCAGGAACAGTGTTGGGTATCCCTGAGATTCATTCAGGATGTCATAGAACCCAATGTCTTCACCCGGCTCGCGTGTAAGCGCGCCTGTTAGAACATCGCCGGGTTGCTCGCCATTGACCAGACCGCTGACTTGATAAGTTAGTTCCGGGTCAGTGTCACCAAAGAGCTTGCTCTGTGGGTCGGCTGCGATGGTAAGCGGTGCAGGAGCAACTGTCAAAAGACCGGTGTCATATGTGACGTTGTAGTTACTCAGATCGGCTGTACCTG
>Ga0055584_100005502_pt1 | contig 12420 bp, 11 predicted proteins | sample OSDHelmetaG_FD_58716 | JGI IMG/M metagenome (GOLD analysis project Ga0055584, IMG submission 58716) | Pelagic marine sediment microbial communities from the LTER site Helgoland, North Sea, for post-phytoplankton bloom and carbon turnover... | ecosystem: Environmental > Aquatic > Marine >... | reverse complement strand
CCAGGACCACTTCCGGGTCCGGACTGTATTGTTTCTATGGGTGGTCTCGTATTGGTGTCGTAACCCAGACCAGCGCCTGCCCGTCGCATAAATGTATGACCAGGCTTACAGGTCTGTGTTACCTTTTGTGCTTTGGGCTGCATGGTGGATGCGGGTTCGAGATCAACCGCGCGTGCATCGCAGCCGAAAAGAAAATTTACAGCGAAAAACAAAAAAACGAAAGGCGCTATTGGCTTCACAAGATTTATGCCTGTCGACTACTGAATAGATCGGATTCAATTTTATCATTGCGATAATTCAAAAATATGGTTATATGGCGACTAATAGACATGGGTCAAACTTATAGATAATGTCATGAGCTTGTCGGGAACGGTTTAAACATGAGTCGTTTCCGGGTACATGCCATCAAGCACCGGGTTATTTCTGACGTTAGAGAAAATTGTATGGCGAACATTTATCAGGAAAAAATATGAAACGAAGAGATTTCTTTAAAAAAGCCGCTGTTAGCGGTGTTGCAGCAACTGCTGTCGCGGCACCGGCTATCGTTAGTGCAAAGACAAAACTGAAATGGAAGATGGTGACGACATGGCCTAAAAACTTTCCGGTTTTAGGTACGGGTGCAAATCAGTTTGCAAAACTGATAACCCAGATGTCTGATGGTCGTATCAAGGTTAAAGTTTATGGTGCCGGTGAATTAGTTCCAGCCTTTGAGGTGTTTGATGCTGTATCTCGCGGTACCGCGCAGATCGGTCACGGGGCGGCTTACTACTGGAAAGGAAAAATTGAAGAGGCGCAGTTTTTTTCGACCGTTCCTTTTGGTATGAATGCACAGGAGATGACCGCGTGGTTATATCACGGTGGCGGTATGGCGTTATGGGAGGAAGCCTATAAACCCTTTGGCGTTATTCCTGCTGCTGCGGGTAATACCACGGTGCAGATGGCAGGCTGGTTTAATAAAGAGATAAAAAGCGTGAATGATCTAAAAGGCCTGAAGATGAGAATCCCCGGTCTCGGTGGCGAAGTATTAAGACGCGCCGGTGGTACACCCGTGAACCTTCCAGGCGGTGAGTTATTTACCGCACTGAAAACAGGCGCTATCGATGCGACTGAGTGGGTGGGTCCCTATAACGATCTGGCGTTTGGTTTTCATAAAGCGGCTAAATATTATTACTATCCAGGCTGGCACGAGCCGGGCACAACACTCGAGGCCATCATCAACCGGGAGGCGTTTGATGCGCTACCAAAGGATCTGAAGAGCATCGTGAAAAATGCATGCAAAGTAGTCAATCAGGATATGTCGACCGAGTATACTGCGAAGAATAACTCTGCCCTGAATACACTGGTAAACAAACATAAGGTCGATGTGAGGATGTTGCCAGACGATGTTTTGGAAAAACTAAAAGCACTTTCGAACGAGGTCGTGTTGGAGCTGGCGGGTAAGAATAAAGCCGCCAAAAAGATCTATGCCTCCTACGACAAGTTCCGAACACAGGTCAGTGCCTGGCATGAGATATCGGAGAAGAATTATTTCAATGTACGATAGACCTGTTGGTCATGAACATGTGAGAGGTATGAATGAGCGTCCCATCGCCATGTGTTCGTAACTGCTGCCTCGATGATGATGAGGTTTGTTTGGGCTGTAGTCGCACGTTAGATGAGATTCTTCGCTGGGGAGCTGCATCGGAAAAAGAGAAGGCGCAGATTCTCCTCGATGCAGATATCAGAAAAGACGGTCGCCGAATATGCACGTTATGAGGATCAGCTAGAGATTCTTGTGGCCCTTGATCACTTGCAATATGTTGCTTCGCATATGCGTGCTGATGAGTAATCTGGCTTCTTTGTCTGCTTTCATAAAAGCGTCACTAAACTCTAGTGTATTCTTACTGTTGATCTTCAGATTATCGTTGTTGATTAATTCACCGACCAAACCGCTGATGAGTTTCCTGTCTGCAAAATCGGGTGCATTGAGCTCGTGTATCAATGAAACACGTTGCGCCATCAGATAGCAGAGATCGGTCGCCTCATCGACAGTGATGTTGTCGTTTCCCTTACGGGCCAGGATAGAGATGGTCAGATAATACAATTCCAGTATCGGCGAAATGATCTTCCCCAGAGAGTCGAGCTGGTTGAACTGGATGCTACCTGAGCCCGGGTGTGTATATACATCGAGCACTTCATTTCTGATTAATAGATTCTCATCTACCATCCCGGCCAATGTTTTATCTACCGCTGCTTCCAGGTTGTCTTTGTTATAGTTAAGAAAGAGTTCGGCTTTTAGATAAGGGAACACCAGAGATGTCAGTTTTTGTATTTTATCTCGGCTGATAGTTCTGGTCGTATTGAAACAGCAGGCGATAACTGAAGGCAATACGAACAGGTGCAGTATGTTATTGCGATAATAAGGCATGAGCATGGTTTTCGCGGGATCTATCAATATGATGTCTCCGAGCTCGTGTTTTTTACGCATCACCAGCTTTAGCGTTTCGGCATGCTGAATCTGTTCTGTGCCAGATAAAGAAGTTACGACAGCCTTGCCGGAGTATTTAATTCGACTCAACAGGTGTGCATAGGAATCAAGAAGCTCAGCCAGTTCGCTCTCATCCATGCGATGACTTGCCGTTGTCAAAAGTATGGTGGATATCAGGTTAATCGGATTGACGGTGGCGGCCGCATTTACCTGCATCAATATCTGATCGCCCAATAAACCTACTGCATTATGTAACCATGGCGGTCTATTGTTATCATCATATCTGTTGTCCGACCAGTCCGCATGGACTTCATCTAGCACCTGATCTAATAAAATCGGGTTGCCAAAATTGGTATAGACTCTGCCAAATTCGCCACGGATTCGAAACATAGACCGAATCGAATTGATGAATGTTTCAGATTTTTTCTTCTTACCCGAAAGCTCTGACAGGTAGGAGCCGCTCTCGATCATTTTTTCATAACCGATGTATACCGGGATAAAAGCAACGGGTTTTTTGCGGTATTTGAGAAAAGCACGAACGGTCATTGCTAACATGCCGGGTTTTGCGTTGAGTAAGCGCCCTGTTCTGCTACGGCCGCCCTCGATAAAATATTCTATCGGCATCCCGGTGGATATGAGCAAGGCGATATATTCAAACAGTGCTGCCGAATAGAGCGTATTGCCTTTAAATGATCTGCGAATAAAAAAGGCACCACCACCACGAAGAATAGGGCCGATGATAGGCATTTTTAAGTTTTTACCTGCCGCAACATATGGGATGACGAGTGCTTGTGCGTGGATGATGTATGAGAGCAGTAGATAATCAACGTGGCTACGGTGGCAGGGCACGTATACCAGCGAATGTGTTAGCGCTAGTTCGGGCAGTTGTTCGCTACCGTTGATAACGATACCAGAATAAAATTTATTCCAGAATTTTGTTAGTCCGCGCTGCATCAGAGAGATAGTAATGCCTGTGCAGTCAGCGACGATCTCATAAAGGTAGCGGCGAGCGATGGTTGCCGCTTTGTATTCACTGATCTTGTTCGCCACCTGCAGGTGGTGCATCTCTGTCTTGAGGTTTTCGTTATCCAGTAATTTTCTGATCAGTGTGCGGCGGTGAGAAACATCCGGGCCTAGCGTTGCTGTTCTCATCTCGATGAGCCTGTGGACCAGAGCGTCATGGGTGTTGTCGATTATCGTATTGTCATCCAGGTCGTCTTTGATGAAATCGCGATAGTGGATAACGGATGAAAAATTGATCAGCGTCTGTCTGCCATTCAAGAGGATGGTGAGTGTTTTTCTGGTTCGACCGGCAATAGCCCAGGAATCAGCAAATAAAATCTGTAACCAGTGTTTCTGTTTGGAGACTGGCCGGCCCCAGAGTATCGAGACAGGAACAAATTGTATGTCTTCAGAAGGGTTGGCTTTCAGGCATTGCAGGATGCCATCGAGAGCGGCAGAACGTTTAGGTTGATTCAGAAGCCATGCTTTAAAGGGTTGTTTATGCGCTATTGTGTAAACTGACCGCCACTGCTTGAAGTGTGTGGTCGAAAGTCGGGCTAAAGGCGGCTGCAGTCCAAGATCAATACAGGTTTTTGACAAGACGTTTAAATCCGTCCACCCCCTGTTTTCTAGAACATAGATAATGGGTTTATCGGGGTCGATATGTAATTGACTGATATCACCCGGCGTTGCGGTGACCCTGACAAATGGCTGTAGTAGTTTCCCGCCGATATCAAATAAAACAGTGCTTAGACTCATCGTTCTTTATTTTTCCTGCACCAGCACCCAGGGTTTTACAACGACAGACCATAGTCGGGTGTTATCTGCGTACCATCGTTTTGCCTGATCGTTACTAACGTGCTGTATCTTGTTTTGCACCATCAGATTTTCGATCGCTTCTTTATCATCTCGCGCCATCAGGTGAGCAGTATCGACCAGATCAAGTTCGCTCGCGAGCCATATCACAACACCGGAAGCGAAAAGACGCTGCAGTTCATGCCATGGCACGGTCGATGTTTCTAAAAGTATCGCCTCTTTTTTGACATCGTTATCAGTCATCTTCTTGATTTATTATAGGGGCCAGTAGGAAATGCCGATCATCATAAATTTTACCGATAGGGCGCTACAGCAGATGGCACCAGCTAACAGGTACTGGTTCACGCCCGAGTTGAATATCGATCTGATTGCAGTAACTGCACCGATCGCATTTACGATGAAACCAAATTCGCTGATGATCAACATGGTCAGTAAGGGTAGTTTAGGTTCGCCGCCAGAGACTTCGGGTGCTGATTTTATGAGTAAGACTAAAAGTATTAATCCTAAGATAAAAGCGATGAGTGAAAAGGGCTTGTTGTGAATATTCATCTAGATCGTCGTCGGTGTAATGTACCAGAGCAGGCTTGAGCCATCATCATCGGTGTCGATGCATACTACGGCACTATTTTGAAATGTAATACAGTTTGCGTCTACATCCTTGCTTAGTAGATGTGAGATCAGCCTATCCAGCTGTGGCAGGTGACCAATAAACATTGCATCTGCTGTATCGGCAGTCAGTCGTGTTTGTGCAAACGGTTTGACATCATCATTGGGGTTCAAGTCGTCGATCACATCGATGGTGGAGAGACCCAGTTCGGCTGCAATGATTTCGGCGGTCTGAGCGGCGCGTGTTTTTCCGCTATGGTATATCTGTGAGAGCAGTACGTTATTTTTAGCGAGATTTTTAGCGATAGCGCGCGTTTCGATGATGCCTTCTTCAGATAATGGCCGTTTCTCATCGACATCTTTAGATACGGCTTTACCATGTTGTACAAAATAATGTTTCATTTCGATCTCAGACACTTTTAAGGAAAGATAATTACCTCACGGCAAGGAGTATAACGTGTTTCTGAGCCCTGGTTTGTCGAAGTTTACGGTTGTAAAACGTAAAAAAAGACCATAAATCAGATGATGTTTATGCGTGTAATAGACTGATCAAGAAAGAACTGATGGCAACCATGTTGCTAATTCTGGCCAATAGGCGATCATGCCCATCGCCGCAAGCTGGATAACGATAAAAGGCGCAACGCCTTTGTATATGTCAGTGGTCTTTATCGAGTCAGGGGCAACACCGCGCAGGTAGAAAAGTGCAAAACCGAAAGGCGGTGTCAAAAATGAGGTCTGTAGGTTAATCGCAATCATGATGCCGAGCCAGATAGGGTCTATGCCCATGGCGAGCAGGATGGGACCGACGATGGGCACTATCACAAAGGTGATCTCGATAAAGTCGAGTACGAAGCCCAGTAAAAACATCACCAGCATGACGAGCAGCATGGCGGTAAATTTACCGCCAGATAAATCACTTAAGAATTCATGGATGATCTCATCACCGCCAAACCCACGAAAAACGAGAGAAAATAATGAAGCCCCGATGAGGATCATGAAAACCATGCTGGAAACGCGCGTGGTACTACGCACGACTTCGGTGATATTTTTCAGTGTCAGCTGCTTTTTTGTCAATGCTAAAAACATGGCGCCAACTGCACCGATAGAGGCGGCTTCAGTCGGCGTTGCCAGACCGCCGATGATCGAACCTAAAACAGTCAGGATTAAAAACAATGGCGGCAATAAACTGATGAAAACATCATGAAGTATGTGTCTCTGTGAGCCATCTGTAACTAAAGTGGCGGCCGGCATCGAATTTGGTTTTAGCCATGCGATAACCATCAGGTAGATGATATATAGGAGCACTAATAATAAACCGGGTATCAGCGCACCCATAAATAGATCGCCGACTGAAATGGTTTCAGGCGAAAAAATACCCATATCGAGTTGGGCCTGCTGATAGGCAGAGGATAAAACATCACCGAGTAATACCAGAACGATAGAGGGGGGAATAATTTGCCCCAGTGTCCCTGAGGCACAGATGATTCCGGTTGATAGCCTGGGGTCGTAACCGCTTTTTAACATAGTCGGCAGGGATAAAAGCCCCATGGTGACAACCGTGGCACCTACTATGCCGGTGCTGGCGGCTAATAACATGCCGACGATGGTAACCGAGATGCCTAATCCACCGCGTAGTTTGCCAAATAAACGTGTCATGGTTTCGAGTAGATCCTCAGCGATCTTTGAACGCTCAAGCATCACACCCATAAAGACAAAAAGCGGAACCGCGATCAGGGACTGGTTGATCATGATTCCGTATAGCCGATTTGGTAGTGCTTCTAAAAAGGCAGGATCAAAAGTGCCCGTATACTGGCCGATGACAGAGAAGATCAATGCGACACCAGCCAGTGTAAATGCGACCGGATAACCCAGCAGTAAGACGATAAAGACCGCAGCAAATAGATAGAGCGCCATCCATTCCATCAGTGTTTTCCTGCTTCAGTTTTAGCGGGATAAAGTATCCTGAGCATCGACTCTATGGCCTGGACAATGCCTTGAAGCATTAATAGGCCCGTGAAAACCAGAATCAGTGTTTTTAATAAAAAGACACCGGCAAGTCCGCCTGCTTCTCGTGAGCCTTCATGTACGGCCCAGCTTTCAGTGACGTACTCCCAACTCACCCAGCTGATAAATACCATTACGGGTAATAGCAGAAAGAGGCTTCCTATGAGATCGATCCAGGCACGTACTTCCCGGTTGAATTTTGTATAGAAGATATCGACGCGTACGTGTGCATCTTGTTGCAGGGTCCATGCGGCGCCGACAAGAAATATCGATGCGTGTAGATAAGTGATGGATTCTTGAAGTGCGATCGAACCGGTATCGAAAGCATATCGCAGGGTGACAACGATGAAGGTTACCATCACCATCGCCAGCGATAGCCATGATACTAAGCGTCCGCTCCATTCGACGAAAGACTTGATGCTACTGATGGCAGATGAAACGTTCATGTTGAGCAGTTACACCCAGTAAGACAGGTATTTATGCTGATTCGTTATGCGGTCTGTAAGGATGGCTCTGAATTCATCGGGATTTTTTGTATGTACGATTTCGCCCGCCCTTGGAAAGTGCTTGTCATACAAACGCGACAACCAAAAGCGTAGAGCGCCTGTACGTAACAGCACTGGCCAAAGTTCATGCTCTATTTCTTCAAGCTTTCGTTGTTGGTTGTATGCTGTAATGAAAGCGCAGGTTTTGTCTTGGTTTAAACTGAAGTCGTCATTGCAGCACCAGTCGTTAACGGTGACTGCCAGGTCATAAAGCAAGACATCATTGCAGGCATAATAAAAATCGATGATGCCGCTTAATTTATCGTTGTTCCATAAAGTGTTGTCACGAAACAGATCGGCGTGAACCACGCCGCGGGGCAGACGTTTATCACGATTAGATTGTTGAAAAGCGAGTTCGTTATCGAGTATCTCGCGATCACCATCATCTAGTTTGTCGTGAATCTGTGCAGCAGTCTGAGCGAACCAATGTGGCCCGCGTGCATTTGTATTCTCCGGTATGTAGCTTAAGCCGGCGGAATGCATTTTCCCCATGGCATCACCGATCTGTGTGCAGTGGCTGATGCTGGTTATAAGAATGCTACTACCCCTGAGGCGTTCGACTAGGGCAGCCGGCTTATCTTTCAGAATGCGCAGATAGGCGCCTTGCTTATCTGCGACAGGGTCTGCGCTTGGTACTTTGTGATCAGCCAGGTGATGCATCAAACCAAGGTAATATTGCATGTCCTCAAAAGTGTGTGTTTCGAAGATAGTTAAGACATAACGACCCGCTTCAGTGTCGACGAAGTAGTTGGTGTTCTCTATACCGTCGGAGATGCCCTCAAAGCTTTTGAGTTCCCCAACATCGTAAAATGCCAGAAACTCAACCAGTTCATCTTGTTCGATTGTAGTGTAAACAGACATGTAACCGCTTATAACCTTTGTTCACTCGGCGTCAAAAGCAGCGATTTTAGCCTATCCGGGCTAGGGCTGCCCTAAATATTCAGCAGCGCTAAACCCTTACAGGTGCGACAGTATTTCCAGCTCATCCTCGGATGGTTCGAAATCTCTGTCTTCATAGTGATCGAAGATTGCTTTTACGATCTCATCAGGATCGTCGATGAGCTTGAAGAGATTCAGGTCTTCAGCAGAGATCGTGTTTTCCGGAACCAGCGTGTTTTCGAACCAGTCGAGCAGTCCTTTCCAGAAGGATGCATTGACTAAAATAATGGGAATATTGCGTGTTTTACCTGTCTGGATCAAAGTCAGTATCTCAGCCATTTCATCCAGTGTGCCAAATCCACCTGGGCAGACGACGTATGCTGAGGCGTATTTCACAAACATGACTTTGCGGGAGAAAAAATGGCGAAAATTCAGGGCGATATCCTGAAAAGCATTGCTTGATTGTTCGTGTGGTAATTGGATATTAAGACCGATACTTGGCGATTTGCCCTCAGATGCGCCCTTGTTGACAGCTTCCATGATGCCGGGACCGCCACCACTGACAACGGAAAAACCTGCGTTGGATAGCGCCAGACTGATTGCTTCTGCCTGTTTATAATAGGGGTGATCAGCTGGGGTGCGTGCTGAGCCAAAGACGCTGACCGATGGCCTTATACGTGCCAGTTTCTCAAAGCCTTCGACAAATTCGGCCATGATCTGGAAGATCTTCCATGATTCTCGAATTAATGCAGCATCATTAATAGGATTAAGGCGTGTTAATTTACGTTTGGTTTCTTTCGATTTTTCTTTCAAGGGATAAAACCTTCATTGTTTTATTAATGACATACCTTAATCATAGTCGTTTGCGATAAACTTTCTTCACTTTTTTCACTGGAAATAATACAGGATAACTCAATGGCCGAAATAACGCCGCCTATCGTCTTGGTTGATGGTTCATCATATCTGTATCGTGCTTTTCATGTTCCCCAGCTACAGCGTTTAACTAACAGTAGCGGCATGATGACGGGTGCGATTTATGGTGTCATAAATATGCTGCGAAAGCTAAGAGACGATTACGACCCAGAATACATGGCGGTGATATTCGATGCCAAAGGCAAAACCTTTCGTCATGAGATGTATGAAGAATATAAGGGTACGCGACCGCCGATGCCTGATGACTTACGAAAACAGATAGAACCTTTACACGAGATCGTTAAGGCGATGGGTTTCAAGCTCATCTCTGTGTCAGGTGTAGAAGCGGACGATGTTATCGGCACCTTAGCTAAGCAAGCCAGCGAGAAAGATATACCGATGGTTATTTCAACCGGCGACAAAGATATGGCGCAGCTGGTTAATAGCCATGTCACCTTGATTAATACCATGAGTAATACGTTGATGGATGAAGCGGGCGTGGTTGAAAAGTTCGGTGTAAAACCTGATCAGATTATCGACTATCTGGCACTGATGGGTGATACCTCGGACAACATACCCGGCGTACCAAAAGTGGGTCCGAAAACGGCCAGTAAATGGCTGGTTCAATATGAGACCGTCGAAAACATTATCGAACATGCCGATGAGATCAAAGGCAAAGTTGGCGAGCACCTTCGTGGCGCTTTAGATCAGATTCCGCTGTCGAAAGAACTGACCACGATCAAGTGTGATGTAGAGCTGGATGAGTCGCTGGATGATCTAAAAATCGGGGATGCGGACAAAGAGTCATTAAAACGTTTATACACCGAGTTTGAATTCAGGACGTGGCTGGGTGAGTTATCAGGCAGTATCGAAGAAAAACAGACGGCGGTTAAAAAAGCAGCAAACTACGAAACGGTGATGGATGAAAAATCGTTTGACACATGGATTAAAAAATTAACAAAAGCAAAACGTTTCGCGTTTGATACCGAGACAACCAGCCTGAATTATATGCAGGCAAAAGTAGTCGGTGTTTCATTTTCCATCGAAGCGGGCGAGGCCGCCTATGTGCCCTTTGGTCATGATTACATCGGTGCACCACAACAGCTAAGTGAAGCAATAGTCCTGGGTAATCTAAAGCCGTTGCTCGAAGATGCGAGTTTGCTGAAGATTGGCCAAAACCTCAAGTACGATGCGCATGTATTAAACAATCATGGTATTGAGATGCAGGGCATCGCCGAAGACACTATGTTGGAGTCCTATGTTTTGGACTCGACGCAACGCCACAATATGGATGCGTTAGCTTTGCGATTTTTAGGGCATAACACGATCCATTTCGAAGATGTTGCAGGTAAAGGTGTAAAGCAGCTCACCTTTAATCAGATCGAGCTAGAACAGGCTGGCCCTTATGCGGCTGAAGATGCGGATATAACATTGCAACTGCATGAGGCGCTATCAAAAGAGTTAAAAGAAAACGCAGCACTGCAAAAAGTGTATAAAGAAATCGAGTTGCCGTTGTTATCGATCTTGAAAAAAATTGAGAACCATGGCGTAAAAGTCGACGTTGCGATGTTAAATAAACAGAGTGGACAGCTTGCGACGCGGATGAAAGAGCTGGAAGAGCAAACCTATGAAGAAGCCGGCGAGGAATTCAATCTGGCATCACCAAAACAGATTCAGCATATACTTTTTGAAAAACTGGAAATACCTGTGGTACGTAAAACACCTAAAGGTCAGCCATCGACAGCAGAGGATGTACTGCAGGAACTAGCGGAAGAATATGAAATTCCAAGGTTGTTATTGGAGCACCGAAGTTTAAGTAAACTTAAATCGACCTATACTGATAAGTTGCCATTGCAGGTCGATAAAAAAACGGGTCGTGTGCATACATCTTATAACCAGACAGTTGCAGCGACGGGACGCTTATCATCAACCGATCCTAACTTGCAAAATATTCCTATCCGCAGCGAAGAAGGCAGGCGAATCCGCCAGGCGTTTATCGCAGAGAAAAATAGCTGTCTGGTGGCTGCCGATTATTCGCAGATAGAATTACGCATCATGGCACATCTCTCGCAGGACAGCAGTTTGTTAAAGGCGTTTGCTGATGGTGTCGATGTGCATAAAGCGACAGCTGCCGAAGTATTTGGTGTCGAATTAAATGATGTCGAAACAGAACAGAGACGTGCTGCTAAGGCGATTAATTTTGGCCTCATATATGGCATGTCAGCATTTGGTTTAGCAAAACAATTGAATATAGGGCGGTATGAAGCACAGGATTATGTGAACCTCTATTTCGAGCGTTATCCCGGTGTTAAAAATTATATGGATAGCACGCGTGAAAAAGCGCATGAACAAGGTTATGTTGAAACCGTTTTTGGCCGTCGGCTATATCTTCCCGAGATCAATGCGCGTAATAAACAACGTCAGCAATATGCAGAGCGCACTGCGATCAATGCGCCGATGCAAGGCACGGCAGCAGATATCATCAAACGTGCGATGATCACTGTCGATGCTGCTCTGGTGAAAAGTAAACTCGATGCGCTGGTTGTCATGCAGGTGCATGATGAGTTAGTCGTCGAAGTTGCAAAAACACAAGTTGTAGACCTGAGTGACCTTTTGAAAACCAACATGGAAAATGCCGCAAAATTAAGTGTGCCTTTAGTGGTTGATATCGGTGTTGGTGACAATTGGGATGAGGCGCACTAGTTAATTTGTAAATAAATAATCATTTCACCACAGAGACACAGAGTTCTATTTTGTTAACGACGCCGCAGGCGCCATTAACATCACACATGTTTTCTCTGTGTCTCGGTAATTGCTCCATGCATTACACTACCTCCCAAATCCATTTGGTCGTCTGTGGTGTGATGTTTTTAAGTTTTTAAAGAAGTTTTAGCGACAAAAAATGCGTTAAGTCTTTTGCAAATATTATGAGTTGGTTGTTTTTTGTGCAAAAAATCCCGACAACAATAACTTAACGGCTATCCCTTTTAAATCAGATTACATAGATTATATAAATATATGATTTTATTGGTTATTTATAAGATTTTTTCCTGCCTATCGTATAATCTTTTCACCCTTTAGCGTTCTTTTACAGCCTTTCGTCGGCTATGGTCAGCAGAACTTTTTGGTTAGTCTTTAATCATAGTTAACAGATACTTTTACTGAAAAAGTTTTGTGGTTGCGCTGAAG
>Ga0055584_100005501_pt1 | contig 12421 bp, 15 predicted proteins | sample OSDHelmetaG_FD_58716 | JGI IMG/M metagenome (GOLD analysis project Ga0055584, IMG submission 58716) | Pelagic marine sediment microbial communities from the LTER site Helgoland, North Sea, for post-phytoplankton bloom and carbon turnover... | ecosystem: Environmental > Aquatic > Marine >... | reverse complement strand
GCATATTATGAATGAGCGCGGCATCGACAATATTCGTATTTTTTGTCATGACGCTGTTGAGGTTATACAAAACAATCTTGAAGATAGTAGCTTCGATACCATCCAAATATTTTTCCCGGATCCCTGGCATAAAAAACGTCACCATAAGCGCCGGTTGATTCAACCTGAATTTATTGAGAAGTTGCGTCGCAAGTTAAAACCTGGCGGTTGTTTACATATGGCCACAGATTGGCAAAATTATGCAGAACACATGCTAGAGCTTTTGAATGACAGTAGCGGTTATCTGAATCTATCTGCAGATAGGACCTATATAGAACGTCCTTCCAATAGGCCTCTGACCAAGTTTGAGCAGCGCGGTGAGCGATTGGGTCATGGTGTGTGGGACTTAAAATTTAAGCGCATTACTTAAACTTTAGCTGGAAGCCTATGTAATACGGCTAACCACCAGAGGTAAATTATTCATCGGTTTTGGAAAGGGCAGGGTAGACATTTTTCCGTGTGCTGCTGTCGATTCAAATTTGTAGTGCGGCAACATTTCAAACAGGGCAACTTTGACCAGCATTTCCGCAAAGTGCAATCCAATGCACTTATGTGCGCCCCCACCGAAAGGGAACCAGGCAAAGGGATGAACCTTGTGCTCTTCCCGTCCTGGAGCAAAGCGCAGGGGTTCAAATTCGTCGGGGTTTTTGTAAATTGTTTCTAGTCTATGGCAGGCGGCGAGTGGTACCGAGACCATGGTATTGGCGGGAATTCTGTGTCCTAAAAATTCGAACTCGCGCAGGCTGCGTCTAGCCAGGCCAACCACCGGCGGATAAAGTCGAAGTGTTTCTTTGAAGCAATAGGTAAGGTTTTCGAATGTGTCCAGGTCGTCGTAAGAAAGTGTGTCCTTGTCGGTGTTCAAAACTTCATTGCGACAGGTTTGATACCACGACGGCTTTTGTGTCAGTTCGTACATTAAAGTTGAGAGCGTACTGGTGGTAGTGTCGTGGGCGGCGAACAACAAAAAATTAACATGGTGAACAATATCATCATCACTGAAATAGCTGCCGTCTTCCTGGGTTTCCTTACAAAAAAGACTAAACATATCGCTGCTGTTTGATTCGCGTTTTTGAGTAATTTGCCCGCGGAAGTAATCAGACATTAATTGATAGCTTTTCAAACCTCGGTAGTAGGCTGTACCGGGAATGTTAAATCGCAAAGGAGAGGAGCTGGCCTCGGCCATGTCGATAAACGCTTGGTTGAGCATTTCGCTGTCGTCTCCCAGCTCCATGCCCAAAAACACTCGAGAGCCAACTTCCAGTAGTGCCGCTTTTATGGCCTGCACAAAATGAATATCTCCCTTATCCGCCCATTGCGCAACATGTTTGCGTAATATCTTGTGAATATCTGGCATATAGGCTTCGAGCATGGAGTTCTTAAACGACGACTGCATGATTCGTCGGTGCATGCGATGATCGGAAAAATCTCTTAGTAATAATCCATCAGGGAAAAAAATGGCCAAGCTATTGCCGTAGCCTTTTCTAGCCGAAAAGAGCTGATCCGGATCCAGTGTCAGCATTTTTTGTGCTTCGGGGTCGACTAAATTAACGGTTGGGTCAGGTCCGATGCGGGTTCTGAATACAGGACCGTATTGATCCACACAGCGTCGTGTGTAGCCGATTGGGTCAGCGATAAAGGGAAATGCATCACCTACGATGGGTAGGCCATTTCGGCCGGGAATATGGGAAATATCTCCAGTTGCCTTGTCATCGAGGGCTTCGGCTTGCGCCAATGCCAATTCTGCACTTATTCTCGCCATTGGAGACTTACCTGCTGTATTTGTTAGTGGTTGACTGGAACTACCTGTAAAAGCCATCAGAATAGCACTACTTTCTGCAGACTGCATTTGTGATAGTGTCGCCAGGTGCCTGCAGTGTTTTGTTATGATCGAAAATTAAATATATCCGGTATCTTTTAGGGAAAATAATGTCAGAACAAAGCTTTTTCGACTTTCGTGCTGTTGATATGGATTATTTAGCAACCGCCCCAACTCGTTATATCGTCAGTGCTGAAATAGCATTGCCGAGACAAATTGTCTGGAATTATTTTTCAGACGCGAGCACTTGGTGTCACTGGTTTCCCCATGTGAACAGGGCCTGGTATGAGGGTGAGCAGCCCTATGGCGTGGGCACAAGACGAATGTCTGATGTGGCTGGCGTTATTCATGAGGAGACAATGGTGGCCTGGGATGAGCCAGTCTGTTGGGCCTATACCATCAATCGAGCTACCGAGCAGCTTTCTGCTGCACAAATAGAAGTTACTGAGTTTGAAGAAACAGAAGTTGGCACCAAAATAATCTGGTCACTGGCCTGTGATCCTCTGGAAGCTTGGAACTTTTTGGCAGGGGAGCAAAATTTTGAAAAATTTCTCGAAACCTTACTCAATAAAGCGCTAGGTAATCTGGCTAGTTATCATGCTGGGACAATAAACTGAGTTGCCCAATGTCGCGCAATGCCGACAAACTGCTGGGTATTAACGAGCGTTACCTTCCCGGACTCTGTACCAATAGTGATACAGTTCTTGGTAACCTAATTTTTTATAGAGTGCGACCGCAGGAAAGTTTTCTGCTCTCACCTGAACATAGGCTGTATGCCCACCAATAGCGTAGGCCCAGTTCATCAGTCCGGCAATCAATTTTTGTGAAAGCCCCTGACGTTGGCTAGCTTTGCTGGTGACGATATTGAAGATTCCAAAGTAACCATTTTCGACTACGCCAATACCCTGGGCTGCAATGTTGCCTTGTATATCTCTTTGAATGGCCATGCAATGTGGTGCGGAAATAGATTTAACCATCTGTAGATGTTGTTGCCTGTAGTTATCCGATTCGGTGCTAATCTGATAGAAGTTATCGATCCATTTGTTTTTTGGTAGCTGTTCTATTACCTGTTTGGCATTATCAGCCAGACCAACAGATTGTGTCATCACATAGGTTTTTTCAATGGGCCAATAACCTTTGAGGGCTAACGTCTGGTCGAGCAAATTGGCGTCGCAAGTTGATAACAACCGAAAGACGCTGGTTTGCCTACGCTCAAGAAAATAATCCTCACAGCTTTCTATCACTGTTTCGAGACCAGTGGTCAATGTAGTGATTTGATTGGCCGAGTTGGCACGCTTGGTATAACCACCATTGGAGCGAAGAATAAATCCCGGCACAGAGCTTTGTTCGTTGGCTGGACAAGAGGCAAATGCAGCCTGTTCAATATCTAAAATGTTCATCATATTCTGCCAAGTAAAGTTGCTGATTTTGGAGCATAAAAAAACCCCTAAGGTCGGAGACACTTAGGGGTTTTTTTAAACTAGCTAAAACTTAACCAATACATCTCCGAGCGATATTTTCAGAGCGTATACGTCGTGCGACAGCAAACCCAGTTAAGTCACTGTCGGTCATTATTTCAGTCGTTGCTGTCAAAATTAGTGTATACATTGGACTGTTGGTTAAGTTATTTGGATGGGCGAAGTTAAGGTAATACCGCAGTTGGGTCAATCGTTTTAATATCCATCGTAATTTTTTCACAAATATGGATCATAGGATATAAACAAACATTATAGCCGGGCACCGCCCATCCGCGATCGAAATATTCTTGTCATGCAATGCGTTTTTATTATCAGGCTAGAGTTCGCTATTGTGTGCCGAGGCCTGGGTCGCGGTGCCCAGCCATGCGCCCACCGTCAGCTACAAATTCTGAACCGGTAGAAAACGAACTGTCGTCAGAGGCCAAAAACAAAACCATTTTAGCGATTTCCAGTGGTTGTGCTGCTCGCGGTATAGGCTGACTGGCGTAGGCGGCATCTTTATCGACATTTTCAAATCCAGGGCCGTTAATCATATCGGTATCGACAGCACCTGGATGCACTGAGTTAACACGTATTCCATCGCTACCCAATTCCATCGCAGCGGCTTTGGTCATGCCTCTTACAGCCCATTTACTACTGACATAACCAATAACACCCTCGACACCTTCTTGGCCAGCATTGGAAGAAATATTAACAATAGCTCCCCCACCAGCTTTGCGTAGGGCAGGGACCGCTGCGCGCATGCCCAGGAATACACCCACCTGATTGACATTAATTACAGCCATATAATCCTCTAGACTCATAGATTCCAGCATGCCCGTGCGAAGTATCCCCGCATTATTAACCAGAATATTTAGGCCTCCGAAATGGTTGACTGTTTCATCCATGGCTTTTTTCCAGCTATCTTCGTCGCTGACATCTAGATGTATGTAGTGGGCCATGTCTCCCAATGAATCAGCAAGGGCCATACCTGCATCATCGAGTACGTCGGCAATAATCACCTTTGCGCCTTCTTCAATAAAAAGCCTGACTTCGGCTTCCCCTTGGCCGCGAGCACCTCCGCTGACTAGTGCCACTTTTCCATTGAGTTTTGCCATGGTAATGTTTCCATATTGGTTATTATTTTTATGGTTAATAATATACTTGCTGCCGGTAAAAGACTAACTGTCAAAAAATTCCTCAAGTACAGTATTTAAAAAGCGTTGTCCCAGGGCAGTGGTTGATACCTGCGCGCCATCGTTTAACACCAGCTGTCTTTCTTTGAGGCGTTGAATTTGTACGTCAATTATATCTGCCGACAAACCGGTAGTGTTTTCAAAGTTGACGAAGGAAAAGCCGCCGTTGAGGCGCAAGCTGTTCATCATAAACTCACTAATTTTCTCTTCTCTATCCAACAGTCGGCTACCGGCAATAAATTTTCCGTCATCAGTCAGGTACTGCTCCGGCTGGCGACGTTTCCAGTAGCGATTGATTTGTAAGTTGCCGCCAGCTGGATCAATTTGTGTAATCTTACTGTGTGCGCCAGCGCCAATGCCGAGATAGTCGCCAAAGGACCAGTAATTATTGTTGTGCTTACTTTGGTAGCCAGGCTGTGCATAGGCTGATACTTCGTATTGTTTATAATTATTAGAGGCCAATAGTTTTAGGCCCGCTTGTTGAATATCCTCAAGGTGGTCTTCGTCGGGTAGGGTGGGTGGGCGTTTAAAAAATTCTGTATTGGCTTCAATGGTTAATTGATACCAGGAAATATGTTGAGCATTCAATTCGATCGCCTGGTGAATGTCCTGCTGCGCATCTTCACTGCTTTGTTTTGGTAGTCCATGCATCAGGTCAAGATTAATGTTGTCAAAACCTGCCGCTCTTGCCATGTCCACAGCCGCTATTGCTTTTGCACCTGAATGAATTCGTCCTAGCTCTTTTAATTTGTCGTCGGCAAAACTTTGTACACCAATGGACAGACGGTTAACACCGGCTTTGCGGTAGCCATCAAAACGCTGGGCTTCGGCGGTGCCAGGATTGGCCTCCATGGTAATTTCTATCGTCTCAGAAAATTCCAGTTTGCTAGCAACGCCCTTTAGTAAAGTATCGATAGCGTTGGCTGAAAATAGGCTGGGCGTGCCACCACCGATGAAAATTGAAGATAGCTTTCTGCCTTGGGACAATGCCAAATCTAATTCTAGGTCTTGCAGTAGTGCGGCAGTATAGCTTTGCTCAGGAATGGCGTCAGACTGGTGCGAATTAAAATCACAATAGGGACATTTTCGTGCACACCAGGGAATATGGATATAGAGGCTAAGGGCGGGCAGCGTTAGCGATTGGCTCATCTAGCCGCCGAGCTGTTTGAGTAAAATCGCCATGGCTTTGGCGCGGTGGCTGAGTTTATTTTTTTGTTCGGGGGCCAATTGTGCAGAACAGCAATCCAGCGCTGGAATATAAAACAAAGGGTCATAGCCGAAACCATTATTGCCCTTTGGCAAGTCAACGATATAACCCTCCCAGCTGGCTTGACAGATTAACGGCGTGGGGTCTTGATCATGACGCATAAAGGCCAGCACACACTGAAAGCGCGCTGTTCTTTGTTCAGGAGAGACAGCGGCCAATTCAGCTAGCAGTTTTTGATTATTAGCCTGGTCGCTATTTTCTGGTCCTGCGTATCGTGCAGAATAAATTCCAGGGGCGCCTTTTAGGGCATCAACTTCGAGTCCAGAATCATCGGCTAGGGCGGGCAGCCCTGAATAGCTCGCGGCATTACGCGCTTTAATTATTGCATTTTCAACAAAACTCAGCCCAGTTTCCGCAGCCTCGGGAGTATCAAAATCAGATTGGGCTCGAAGCGTCCAGCCAAGGGGTGTTAGTAACTGCTGAAACTCCCTGATCTTTCCAACATTACCGCTGGCTAATACCAGCTCGCTTGTCCTCTCAGGGGTCGACATAGAATTGCTGCTTAAATTTAAAAATGTAAGGTGGTTTATTGGGGTCGGGACTTACACTGATTTCGAACCAGCGAAATTCTTCATTAATAAAGCGCACTTCGGCAATATAGTAGATGGCGTTTTGTTCGCGAATTTCTCTAAAACTCAATGGTTGGTTTTGCATCAAATCCCAGCTGCGACCGGTTACTATTGCCGCCTTGGCGCGATCACCAAGTTCTGGATGGTTTTCTCTTATCGCAATATTCACCATGGCGCGTTTTTTGCCGCGGGTAATGTTGTAGACCGTGGCGATAGCTGGTGTTAAAAACGTGGTGTTTACCACGCTATAATGAACACTATAGGGTCCAAACTGTTTTGATTGTTCGGCAAAGACAACTGAGCTGCACAGGGCTAAAAATAGGGAAAGGGTAGCTATTTTTAGATAGTATTTATTCATTACTTGCTGATCCGATAAATCGCCGTTGTCGCAAATAGATTGGCCCAGCTGTTTGCAAGCCATGAATTATTTTTTCCTTCGCTGACCATAGCGCGATCGAGAATTCGTATAGATTTTTCATTACACAGAGCTTCGAAATCCTTAACGGTACAAAAGTGAATATTAGGCGTGTCATACCAGGCATGAGGCATAAATTTGGATACTGGCATACGCCCTCGGGTACCAAGATGCAGACGGCAAGCCCAGTGTCCAAAATTTGGGAAAGTGACAATACCTTCCTGGCCGATGCGAAGCATTTCATCAAGCACCAGATGAGGGTTGTGTACCGCTTGTAGGGCATGTGCTAAAACCACGGTGTCAAAACTATGATCCGGAAAATTGGCCAAGCCCAGATCCATATTTTGTTCTATGATGTTAATCCCTGAGGCAATTCCCTTGGTAATTTTCTCCGCATCGATCTCTAGGCCCAGGCCGTTGACACCCTGCTTATTTTTTACATGCAGTAAAAGAGTGCCATCGCCACAGCCCAAGTCGAGAACTCTCGATTGGGGTTTGATCCATTGTTCTATTACGGTTAGGTCCAAGCGCATCAGCTTTCTGCCTTTATACGATTCATATAGGCGCTAAATACATCCAGATAGCGGGGGATGGGTAGCAAAAAGGCATCGTGCCCCTGATCGGCTTCTATTTCTGCATAACTGACTTGCTTGTCGGCAGCGATCAACGCATTGACAATTTCCTGAGAGCGTCGCGGAGAAAATCGCCAGTCACTGGTGAACGACATAACCATAAATTGACATACGGCTTTGCTGAAGGCTTGTACTGGATCGTCATTGTATTCTCTGGCCAGATCAAAATAGTCCAGTGCTTTGGTCATCAAGATGTAGGTATTGGCATCGAAATTGTCAGAAAATGTGTGCCCCTGATGGCGCAGGTAGCTTTCCACTTGAAACACCACATCTTCTTCTTGGCCTTGCTCAAAATTACCCGAGCGTAAATCTCGGCCAAACTTGGCTGCCATGGCATCGTCTGACAAATACGTAATGTGACCTATCATTCGTGCGATAGACAAGCCCTGTTTGGGAACCAAATTGTGTTCGTAATAGCGACCCTCTCGAAAATCCGGGTCCGATAAAATAGCCTGCCGCGCTATTTGATTGAACGCGATGTTCTGGGCGCTTAGCTTCATTGCAGCCGCAATGACAATGCAGTGGCGTAAACGCTGCGGATATTCAAGCGACCAGCGCATGGCCTGCATGCCACCTAGACTGCCACCGACCACCGCCGCCCATTGCTCAATGCCCAGCAGGTCTGCTAGTCGAGCCTGACTGTGTACCCAATCTCTGGCGCGCAAAGAAGGAAAGTCGGGGCCGAAAGGTTTACCCGTTTCAGGGTCTATACTTTTTGGCCCCGTGGAGCCGTGACAGCCGCCGATATTATTTAGGCTGACAACAAAAAAATGGTTGGTATCAATGGGTTTGCCAGGGCCTATACAGGCATCCCACCAGCCGGGTTTTTTGTCTTGCTCACTGTGATAGCCGGCGGCATGGTGGTGGCCGCTAAGAGCGTGGCAAACCAGAATGGCATTGCTAGCATCGGCGTTGAGTTCACCGTAGGTTTCATAGACCAGATCAAATTCAGACAATACTCGACCACAGGCCAAGGTAAGGGCCTGATCAAAGTGAGCAGTGCGAGGGCTGACTAGGCCCACGGAATTTTCTAAAACCTCATTTGCCATAAGTGCCTAGCGTTTATTATCCAGTGCAGGGAGTCTAATTAAGCTACTCCTCCGGGGCAAGTTACTAGAACGCTGTAAACTATGCCAAAGAGTAGAAAGCCATAATCTACCTGTCGTTATTTAGATATGCTCGGGGTAATATCCAGGCTTTTGGGTATTGTCCCCGGTCGTTTGATGCAAACCAGCTTCTGACGACTGCCTTTACCGGATTCGATGGCCACGTCGGCTTTGGCCACGTCAAATTGCCCTGACAGAAATTTGATCAGGGCATCATTGGCTTTTCCACCTATTGGCGCCGCCTGGATTCTAATTTTCAGGCGCTCACAATGGATGCCGGCAAATGCATCTTTTGAGGCCTTGGGCTGGAGGTGACAACTAAGCAGTAAATCTTGATCTCGCCAGCGGTAATAAGCCACTATTTACTATAGACCTAGTACCAGCGCGGGATACAAGCCAACCGAGGCGGCGGCATGTCGCAACATGATTTGTAAAACATTAATGGCTAAAAATACCAGAATAGGTGAAAGGTCCAAGCCACCCATTGGGGGCAGAATACGCCTGAAGGGTTTCATTACGGGCTCAGTGACTTTGTAAAGCAAGGCTACAGCTGGGTTATAACTGCCTGGCGCAATCCAGCTGAGAATGATGGTCACTAGCAGTGCAAAGAAATAGAAGTTTACCAGCATGCCTGCCAAACCCAGTAGGCTCCACACCAGTAGCAAAAAGATATTGGGTGGTGACATACCGTAGATTACCAGCGATAACACAATAGCTGTCATTTGAATGATCAGTGCCAAAACCAGTGCGGCAATATCCAGGCCACCAATACCCGGTATAATTTTTCTTAGCGGTTTTAGCGGTGGGTTGGTAACGCGCACCAGAAACTGAGAAATGGGGTTATAGAAATCAGCTTTTACTACTTGCAGCAAAAACCGCAATAAAACCGCTAGTAAATACAGACTTAAGATTGTTTGTAGAATATATATAGCAATTTCAGCAGCAGCACCCATATTAATACCCTCAGCCCATTTCCTTCGCCATTTCGATTGCCCGGTCCAGGGCAGCCTGCATAGCGTTGTCGACTGTTTGCGCCAGGCTTGCACTTTCAAAACTTTCAACTGCCTTGAGGGTAGTGCCGCCTGGGGAGCACACGCGTTTTCGCAGTTCAAGCAGATCAACATCGCTTTGCATGGCCATTTGTGCGGCCCCCAATCCGGTTTGCATAGCTAACTGGGCGCTGGTTTCTGGATCCAGGCCCATTCTCACACCGGTTGCTGCCATGGCTTCCATAAACATAAAAAAGTAAGCGGGGCCGCTACCCGACAGTGCAGTAATGGCATCGAGCAGGGCTTCGGTATTTACCCAGCGGGTAATGCCAATGGCATTGAGAATGTCTTCGGTCAGCACTTTTTGTTGCTCACTCACCTGGGTATTGGCGTAGAGACCGGTGGCTCCAGCTTTAACCAGAGCCGGCGTATTGGGCATGGTGCGAACAATAGCAACCTCGCCTCCCAGCCATTTTTCCAAACTGGCTATAGTGATGCCGGCCGCAATGGAGATTACAACCGCATTCTCGCGGTTGACCGCTTCGCTGATTCCGGTGGCAACTTCCGCCATGACCTGGGGTTTAACCGCGAGTACAACCACACTTGCGCCCGCAATGGCCTCATCATTATCGATATAGGTAGCAATGCCGGTAGAGGCTTTGATCGCCTCCAGGCTTGGTGGGTAGGGGTCGCTGGCGGCGATATTGTCAGTTGAAAAGCCCTGGCTGACCAGGCCTCCAGCAATAGCTGTGGCCATATTTCCGGCGCCGATAAAGGCAATTTTTACTGTGCTCAATGTTGTGTTCCCAATTGCTAAAATAGAGCCAGAGTATACCGTTAGCGATTGCGCGGGCCAAACAATGCTGTGCCGATACGCAAAATAGTGGCGCCTTCGGCAATCGCGCTGTCCATATCTGCCGACATACCCATCGATAGTGTATCGAGTGCGGGCCAGTTTTCTTGTAATTGCTTCAAAGCGTCAGCTAGTTGTCGGTATGCCTGGCGTTGTTGCTCGGGATCTTGGTTGGGTTTTGGTATGGCCATCAATCCACGCAGTTGAATATTTGGCAATTCGACGACGTGTTTGACCAACTCTGGTAGCTGGTCCAGCCAGACACCTGATTTAGTTTGCTCGGCATCGATATTGACCTGGATGCAATACTGCAATGGTTTCAAGTCAGGGGGGCGCTGTTCACTGAGGCGTCGGGCAATTTTAAGCCGGTCTACACTGTGAACCCAATCGAAGCGTGTGGCGATAGTTGCGGTTTTATTGGATTGTATAGGGCCAATAAAATGCCAACATAGTGGCAGGTCGTGGAGTTCTTTCTGCTTTTCTACGGCTTCTTGCAGATAATTTTCACCAATATTATTTAAACCGCCTGCAAAAGCCTGGCGAACATCCTCGGCAGAGCGGGTTTTACTGACCGCTAACAAGGTAATTTCACCCTCAGAACGGCAATATTTTTGCGCTGCCTCTCGAATCCGGGCATTGAGCTTTGCTATATTGACGCTTAGCATCTTATCATCAGCCATAACAACTACTTAGTATCTTTGGTTGGCAGGCATTATACTGAACAAATGCATAGCCATCGAAAGCGATAACTCATTAGCCGAGGAAAATCATGGATATTACTGAATTGCTAGCCTTTAGTGCCAAACAGGGCGCCTCAGACTTACACTTGTCAGCGGGCTTGCCTCCAATGATTAGGGTTGATGGTGATGTGCGGCGCATTAATTTGCCGCCCATGGAGCACAAGGAGGTCCATGAGCTTATCTATGAGATCATGAATGATAAGCAGCGTAAGGATTTTGAAGAGTTTATGGAAACCGATTTTTCCTTCGAAGTGCCTGGTGTAGCCCGTTTTCGTGTCAATGCCTTTAATCATAATCGCGGTGCAGGTGGTGTCTTTCGTACCATTCCCTCCAAGGTTCTGACTATGGATGAACTTGGTATGGGCCAAGTTTTTAAAGATATTTCTCTGGTTCCCCGGGGTTTGGTGTTGGTGACGGGGCCTACTGGCTCCGGTAAATCGACCACTCTGGCGGCGATGATGGATTATATTAACGACAATAAATATGAGCATATTCTGACCGTTGAAGACCCCATTGAATTTGTTCACGAAAGTAAAAAGTGTCTAGTTAATCAACGTGAAGTGCATCGTGATACGCTAGGTTTTAACGAGGCTCTGCGTTCAGCATTGCGGGAAGACCCGGATATCATTTTGGTAGGGGAATTGCGAGACCTAGAAACTATTCGTCTGGCATTAACCGCGGCCGAAACCGGTCACTTGGTGTTCGGTACTTTACACACCACTTCAGCGGCCAAAACTATTGACCGGATCGTTGACGTATTTCCAGCCGAAGAAAAGTCTATGGTGCGCTCAATGCTGTCGGAGTCACTACAGGCGGTCGTATCTCAGGCGCTGTTGAAAAAAGCATCAGGTGGTCGAGTGGCTGCCCATGAAATTATGCGCGGCACGTCGGCAATTAGGAACCTAATTCGGGAAGACAAGGTTGCGCAGATGTATTCGGCGATACAGACCGGTGCTGCTACCGGTATGCAGACGCTAGACCAATGTTTGCAGAATTTGGTAGAGCAGCGAATCATTACTCGCGAAGCCGCGAAGGAAAAGGCCAAGGCACCTGAAACATTTTAATTTTTTCACGTTTTAATCGAGATCTGATGTGGATATTAATAAGTTATTAACCCTGATGGCCGAGAAGGGCGCCTCTGATGCCTTTATCACCGCTGATGCGCCGCCAAGCATTAAACTTAATGGCAAGTTAATGCCGGTGGGCCCGACTGCGTTAACTGCGGATGGTTATTCTCAGTGTAATGACCGAAGACCAACGGCATGAGTTTCTTGACAGTCATGAATGTAATTTTGCTATAAACGGTGGTGATTTGGGCCGTTTCAGGGCTTCAGCTTTTTTT
>Ga0055584_100005500_pt1 | contig 12421 bp, 12 predicted proteins | sample OSDHelmetaG_FD_58716 | JGI IMG/M metagenome (GOLD analysis project Ga0055584, IMG submission 58716) | Pelagic marine sediment microbial communities from the LTER site Helgoland, North Sea, for post-phytoplankton bloom and carbon turnover... | ecosystem: Environmental > Aquatic > Marine >... | reverse complement strand
ATAATCTTTGGGTCATTAATTCTAACTTTTGAACATATTGGAAGACAACAATTTTTTGGCTTTCTATACCCTTGGCTCTCTTTAATTTTTATTTTTTTCATAATTTATTTTTCATTTACAATGCCTTACTACTATAAAAAACCTAAAGGTTTGTATGTCTTATTGACTGGTTTACTGTTTATTTTTATGCATTTAATATTATCTTCACAAGAACATTTTAGGACAAGTATAATTTTTTTATCTTTTATTATTATTATAACCCTTGTAGTTCAAAATTCAGATCATCATAAATTAAAAATCTTTTTAAGAATAATCACATACTGTTGTTTGATAAATTTAATATTTGCTATTTATTCAATTTTCATTGGTACAAATCAACTAGGTCCTACATTTAGAATTGGTGGCTTAGACCAAGCTCCAGTTCTTTTTGGTTACAATATGCTTTTGGGATTTTGGTTAGTCTTAATAAACTCAATTATTGAACCAAAAAAGAATAAATCAAATACAAAGTTAGATAAATATTTTGCTTTGGCATTTGTTTTTGGAATTTTATTATCTAAAAGTATGGGGGCTTTTTTTGGTCTAATTATGGGTTTATTTGCAGTTATTTTTGTTCTGGCACAAAGAAAAATTAGTATAAACATTTTTTTAAATTTAATTATTTTTTGTTTATTAATTATTTTTTTATACTATTTATTTCCTTCATTATTTAAAGATATTTTTATTCTAGGAAGGCTGGAAGAGAAAGCAGTTGCTATATCAAAATCAGAAGAGGCAAGATTTGAAATGTGGGCGGGTATGTTGAAATCATATTTCGATCAATTGAGTTTTTTTAAGTTATTATTTGGTGGTGGTCAAGGCTTTGGAAATAGTTTAATTTCACGTGGTGTTCATAGTGATCATTTAAAACTTTTCTTTGATTTTGGAATTTTTGGTCTACTTATTTACTATTTTAGACTTTTGTCATGTTTAAAACTAATTAACAAATTTAATGTTTTTGTTGTAGGATTTGTAATAAGTACCTTTGCATCAGGTATTTTTTATGTGAATTTTGGATCAATTACTAATTCTTTCTCGTATATATTATCTTTAATTGTATTGTCTAATTATGAAAAAATTAAAAAAGTATGATTCTTAATTTTTTAAATTATAGAATATTCTATATATACTTATTTCTTTGCTATTTATGTTTAAATATTTATGAATAAAATTTTAATTACTGGTACAGCAGGTTTTATTGGTTTCCATTTAGCCAAATTATTATTAAAACATGGTTTTCAGGTGTATGGTTATGATGGTATAACTGATTACTATGATGTCAAGTTAAAAAAAAATCGTCACAGTATTTTATCAGAAAATCAAAATTTTTATAAAACTGAAGGAATGTTAGAGGATATTGATAAACTCAATTCTATATCTTCAGAATTTAAGCCAAGTGTTATAGTTCATCTTGCCGCGCAAGCAGGTGTTCGTTATAGTCTAGATAATCCAAGATCATATATTAATTCTAACATTATTGGGACATTTAATGTAATGGAAATTGCACGTAAACAAAAAGTAAAGCATCTTTTAATGGCATCTACATCTTCAGTTTATGGAGCTAATACCAATATGCCTTTTAGAGAAAATCAAAAATCTGACTCGCAATTAACTATTTATGCTGCAACAAAAAAATCAAATGAAAGTATGGCACATTCATATGCATATTTATGGGAAATTCCTATCACTGTTTTTCGGTTTTTTACAGTATATGGACCTTGGGGTAGGCCTGATATGGCTTTGTTTAAATTTGTTAATGCAATTCTTAATGATAAACCAATAGATATTTATAATAATGGTAATATGTATCGAGATTTCACATATATTGATGATATTGTAAACTCAATAAAATCATTGATTGAAAAACCCCCATCTGTTTTAGATGATAACTCTCAAAAAAATTCTCATTCTGCTGTTGCTCCATTTAGATTGATAAATATCGGCAACTCTAAAAAAATTAAATTACTTGATTTTATTGATGAGATTGAAATAATACTTAAGAAAAAAGCAATTAGAAATTATTTACCCATGCAGTTAGGTGATGTTTCATCTACATGGGCAGATGTATCTGCTTTAAAAAAATTAATTAATTTCACCCCCTCAACAGATTTTAAAGATGGAGTTAAAAATTTTATAAAGTGGTACAAGGAATATTATAATGTCTAATTTTATTAATGTTAATTCTATATATAAAAAATGTAAATTAGCTATAGTAGGCCTAGGTTATGTAGGTCTTCCCTTAGCTCTAGAATTTGGAAAAAAAAGAGATGTTATAGGGTTTGACATTAATAACTCTAGAATTGAAGAACTTAAGAAGGCTGAGGATAAAAGTCTTGAAACAACCTTTGAAGAAATAAATTCTGCAACGAATTTAAAATTTACAAATAATCTTGATGATATTAAGATTTGTAAAATTTTTATTGTAACAGTTCCCACACCTATTGATGATAAAAATAAACCTGATCTTAGTTTTTTAAGACAAGCTTGTAGTATGATAGCAAAGTTATTAAAATTAAATGATCTTGTCATATTTGAATCAACTGTTTACCCTGGCTTAACCGAGGAAATTTGTGTCCCTATTCTTGAAAAAAAATCTGGATTAATTTTTAATAAGAATTTTTTTTGTGGTTATTCTTCCGAACGAATCAACCCAGGAGATAAGGAACACCGCTTACCATTTATAAAAAAAGTAACTTCTGGATCTACCGAAGAGATAGCAAATGAGGTTGATAATTTATATAAGCAAATTATTATAGCTGGAACCCATAAGGCCCCAAGTATTAAAGTAGCAGAAGCAGCAAAAGTTATAGAAAATATACAAAGAGATGTAAACATTGCTCTTATTAATGAAATTTCGATGATATTAAATAAACTTAATATTGATACAAAATCTGTTCTAGAAGCTGCAGGCACTAAATGGAATTTTATACAATTAAAACCAGGAATTGTCGGGGGGCACTGCATTAGTGTTGATCCGTATTATTTGTTGCAGAAGTGTTTAGAGATTGGCTATAAACCTCAAATGATTACAGCTGGCAGAAGTATTAATAATAATATGCCTATTTTTATTGTAAATGAAGTCATTAATTTGATGTCAAAAAAGTCCATTAAAGTTTTGAATTCAAATATTTTAATTATGGGTTTTACATTTAAAGAAAACTGCCCAGACATTCGCAATACTCGGGTTATAGACTTAGTTGACGGATTTAAAAAAAATAAAACAAATATTGATGTATATGACCCTTATGTAAATAAAAAAGAAATTTTAAATCAATATAACATTGAAATTATTGATGAACCTTTACAAGGTAAATATGATGTAATATTATTGGCGGTTGCTCATGATGAATTTAAGAAATTATCTGCAAAAAAAATAAAAAGCTTTGGAAAAGAAAAATCTATAATTTATGATATGAAATACTTATTAGACATAAAAAAAGTAGATGCAAGACTATAAACATAAAATTAAAAAAAAATATTTATAGCATAGTTAAATTTCTTTAATGATTTATTATATATCAAATAATTTTTTGAAACTATTGAATAAGATAGTTAAATCAGATCAACTAACAAATAAAATTAATCGTTTTAATTTAACTATAGCTTACCAAACTATAAATAAGCTTTTTGAAGTTAAAAAAAAAAAATTTACTAATAAACAAATAAAAAATCTTTTTTTTCAAAGAGGAATTAAATTAAACTTCAATAATGATGGCGTTTATATTAAATTATTAGACTTAATTATTGGTGAAGGTGATTTAAAAAAAAATAAAAATTTTTTTGAAAATTTTTTTAAAAATTTAACTCCTTTGCCTTATCAACATAAATCATGGATGAGATTAAGAGATATACTTTATTTAAAATCTCAAATATTTTTAGGTGGATTATGCAGAGAACAATCAATAAATAGTGTGGTTAAAAGCAAGTCTTCTTTTTTTTTGAGCCACAAAGATAGAGCCAGGGCTATGCTGGAAAGATTTTTAAAAAATAAAATTAATACAGAAGATTTCAAACTTTTTCCCTTTGAAAAATACTTAAATAAAAGACTTTTTAATAATTTTATTAGAATTTTTTTTGAAGATATTAATATTAAAATAAGAAGTGACAAAGATCAAGAAGATTTTATAAATTTTTTAAAAAATAAAAATATAGCAATAGTTGGTCCTGCAGCAATTGAAAATAACAATGCAAGCGAAATTGACTCTTATGATGTTGTTATAAGGCTTAATTATACATTCTCAGGAAAAAACCTTGATGAATTTCATAAAGGCTTAAAGGTTGATATTAGTTATTATAATGGCGAACAAATAGACCATATAATTAAAAATAATAATTGTAGATTGCCAGCTGATTTAGCAATGATTTGCATAAAAGATAATAGTTTCAAGAGATTTGAAAAAATAAAAAAAGTAAATCCTAAAAAAATAATAAAAAAAGTTACAAATTATAATGCTTTAAATTTCTATTCATCTTTAAATTTATTGCCAATAACCTTATTAGATATCCTTGCCTCAGATGTAAAAAGTATAAAGGTTTTTCATTCAGATTTATTTATTACTACAATGAGAAATTCAAATTATTATCCGAGAGCTTTTAAAAGAGAGAAATTAAAACAAACAAAAGTTCTAAAGGAAAGTTTTCTAAATCATGATCCAATGATGCATCACATATTATTAAAAAGAATATATCAAAACTCGAAAATTATAGGTGATGATAGCTTTGATAGAGTTATGAAAATGGAAACTCATGAATACCTAAAAAAACTTAGCGATCTATATCAATGATCATATTAAATTCTATAAGATTTTTAATTTATAAAATTGTTCCTTCTTGGCTTTACTATAAAATTGCTTTTTTTGTTAAAAAAGAAAGATTAAAAAAAGCAAATAAAATTTTTTGCAACAATAATAATAATTTAATAATATATGAATTTTTAAAAAAAACTAAAAAATATGAAAAAGTTTTTATATTTGGAAGTGGCCGTTCAATAAATGAGTTAAGTGTTGGCAACTATAAGGAAATCAATAAAAATTGTAGTATAGGGATTAACAAATGGATTTTTCATAATTTTATAACAAATTATTACATGCTTGAGCTAACCCCAGATGATTCATTAAATGAAAAGTTTAGATTAAGAATTCATCAATTGTTAAAAAACAAATCTAAAAATCCTATTTTTTTAATACATAAAGGGAGATCTGATCAAAACAAGATGCAAAATTGGATGACACGAATGCCCAATGATAGGGTATTTTTATATGAGTACCTTAGACCTGATATATATAAAAAAAATAAAAGAATTGAATTTATAAAGTCATTAAAATTTTTATCCAAAAAAAATAAAATATGCAATGTTCTAACTTTAGGTGTAGGTGCCACTTTAGAAAGAGCAATTTCATTAACTCTCTTACTAGGTTACTCAAACATTATAATTCTTGGAGTTGATTTAAATGACACTAAAGTATTTTGGAATGATAGTGACACTAATTTTAAAGGAATTAAAAGTGGTCAAAAGGAATATGGCCTGCATAAAACTGCAATAAAAAGACAAGGTGGATTGCCTGTACAAAATTCAATAGTCATACTTGATGAAATAGCCAGAGAATATTACGATTCGAGAATACTAATCACTACTAAAAATTCTTTGTTATCATCAAAAATAGAAAAATATGAGTTTAAAAATAAATGATTTATCAAACAAAACAATTATTAAAATATTTAATTCTTACATTACGTAAAATATATAATTTATTTTATTTATTTTTATTGTCTGAAAATAAATTCTCTAATTCACACTTAAAAATCAAAAAAAATATACTTTCTGATCGTCAAACTATATTATATTTAAAAAATAATCCGAAAGTTGGAATTATTAGATATGGTAATAGCGAACTAGGATTGATTGCTGGAAATTCTCCAAGAACTCAAATATATAATAAAAAATTAGGAAAAAAGTTAGTAAATATTTGTCATTTTTATGACTCAAATACAAATAAAAAGTATCTTTTAGCTTTGCCATTGGATAATTTGTTAAGTTCTCAGTCTAATTATAGTAAAAGAAGTATACCAAATTGGTATCCAGGCCTTGCTGCTAAATGGGCTATGCGATTTTTAGTAAAAAGAAATCAAATATATGGATCACCATTTTGTTTCAGAATTCTTAATGTCATCGATGAAGATATGGAAAATTACATTCAATTGATTCAAAGCTTGTTTATTAATCGCAAAATTATATATGTAGGTCCTTTGCAAGGAAAAAATCCTGACATACCTGAATTTATATCTCCTTCAGATATTATAAAAATACCTGAAAGAAATGCTTTTGATAAATTTGATTTAATAATTTCAAAAATTAAAAATCTTTGCTCAAATTACGAAAATCCACTTGTGGTTATTGTTGGTGGAACAACAGCATCAGCGATTAGCTTTGAATTGAATATCTCAAATATAACATGTTATGATTTTGGCCAGTATAATAGACTTTACAAAAAGTATTTACAAAGTAAATTTGAAAATCAAGAAAAGTAAAATTAAATTTTACTTTAGAGATTTTATTTAATATAAAACCATTAATTAAAAAACTAAAAAAAATGGATGATTATTATAATATAGAAGATGTTTCCAACATGATTGGAGAAGATGCAAAAAAATTTGAAGGTAAAACAATTTTATGGACTGGTACAAATGGATTTTTAGGTCAGTGGATAATTCGAGTAATTCAATATTTGAATAATTATGTATTAGATTCTCCTTGCAAACTTCTAGCCTATGATATGATCTTGCCTAATCATGAACATTTAGATAAATTTGCAGATTGTGGTATTCATTTTTATAGCCATAATTTGACTACAAAACTTTCAGCCCCTAGAGAAAAAATAGATTTTGTAGTTCATATGGCTGGTATTGCTAGTCCAACACATTATAAGTTAAAACCTCTAGAGACTATTGATGTAGCTCTTGAAGGAGTAAGGAGCACACTAGAAATTTCTAAAATTAACAAAGCAAAATTTCTATTCACTTCCTCTTCAGAAGTTTATCAAACTGCTACAATTATTCCAACACCTGAAACTTACATTGGGGCAATAGCCTCAAATAATGAGAGGTCTTGTTACGATGTTTCAAAATTAATGGCAGAAAATTATGTTTATGTATACTCAAGAAATTTTGGTGTGGAAGCTTGTAGTGTGAGAATATTTAATAGCTTTGGGCCTGGTATTTCTGAAAATGACTCAAGAATACTTCCTAGAATAGCAAGTGCAGCAAAGTCTGGAAAAATAATAAGTATTTATAGAACAAAAGAATTACCAAGACGTACATATTGCCCAACAGCTAATACTGTCGCTGGTATTTTTAAGGCATTACTTAATGGTAAAAAATCAGAAATATATAACATTGGAATGAGCAAACCTGAAATAAGTGTAGATAAGCTTATAGATATTATTAATGAAACAATTCAATCTAATATAAAGTATAAGTTTGTTGAGCCAACATCGGTTTATATTAGCGAACCTCTTAGGAGGTGTCCTGATATAACTAAAGCTACAAATGAAATTGGGTATTTACCTAAGGTTAGTCTTGAGAGGGGTATTAAGGACTTTTTTGGATGGGCGCTGAACGTTTATAAAGGTATAGAGCATTAGGAGAGTTAATTAAAAAATGAATTTATGCTTGGTTGGATGTGGAAGATGGGGAAAATCATATTTGAATACAATAGAAAAAATTGACTCTATAAATGTTAATTGGATTGTTATTAGAAAAACTATACCAAAAATTGATAGCAATTATAAAATTGTTTATGATTTGGATAAGTTGTTAAAAGAGCAACATGTAGATGGTGTTATTATTGCTGCACCTCCAAAAGCACATTTTGAATTAGCAAAAATTTGTATCAAATATCATGTGCCTCTATTAATTGAAAAACCATTTACAACATCCTATCAAGAATCAAAAATTCTTCATGAAGAGTTTAAAAAAAATCGATTAATTTGCGTTGTAGGATATCAGCATTTGCTTTCTAAAAAATATAATCTAATTAAAAAAAATACTAAAAATGCAGGAAAGATAAAAAATATATATTCTATAGCAATAAGTGAAGGGCCCTTTCGAAAAGATGTATCAGTAGTAAGAGATTGGGGTAGTCATGAAGTTGCACTTGCACTAGATTTATTTGAGGAAATTCCTAAATTAATTGAAATAAAAAAAGTCAAGAAAAATTATACGAATATTTATAAAGGTCTTTTTAATTTGCAAATGCAGTTTTCAGGTAAAAGATATTTTAATTCATTCTTTGGCAATCAATCCTCAATTAAAAAACAAGAATTAATAGTTGAATACGATCAAGGTCTAATATTTCAGGATAAGCTAAGCCAATATGGAAATGTGACAATTTCTAACAGCAAATTTCTTAATTTAAAAGAAATTATAGAAATTAACACCTTGCCTTTAGAGGCGTCATTAAAAATATTTTATAATAAAGTAGAGAACAGTTCTTATTTTGCAAATACTAGGTTGTCTCTTATGGTAAATAAAGTACTAGATCAAATAGAGGTAAAATTAAGGAGTTAAATTTATGTCTAAATGTATTATTTGTGACAATGAAACTATAAAAATTAAATCACTAGGGTTGCAACCTCTTGCCAATAAGTATCCAAAGGATGTTAATGAAATTAATAATGAGTTTAATGCTTTGATGGAAGTGCATTATTGTGAAAAATGTTTATATGTGAGTTTGCCCTGTGAAGTGGGGCGAGATATTTTTTTTGAAGATTACTATTATTTATCATCAGTAAATAAAGAATTAGTTGATCATTTTGAAAATTTGGCAAATAAAATCAATGATATTGGATCAAAGTTTATCCTAGATGTTGGTTCAAATGATGGGATTCTATTAGCTAGACTTTTGGATAAAAATATAAAATGTATAGGAATTGATCCATCTGAAAATGTATCAGATATTGCAAATAAAAAAGGTTTAAAAACTATTGTAGGTTTTTTTGATGAGAACTCAGCTGACTTTATTAAAAAAAATTTTGGTAAACCTGACATGATAACAGCTTCAAGCGTTTTTACTCACATGGAGGATCCGAGCTCATTTTTTAAAAACTGTAAAAGTCTATTACATAAAGATGGAAAATTGATAATAGAAGTTGAATATCTAGCCGATATTGTAAGCAATTTTTCATTTGAAAGATTTTACTTTGATAGGCCTCACTATTATTCTCTCAATTCACTTATTAAATTAGCAGAACCTTTTGGGTTCAGTCTGGAAGATGCCAACTTAATTAACATACATGGCGGATCAATTAGAACTATTTTTTCAAGAAAAAAAGTTATTGAAACTTCTAATAGTGCAAAAAAAATATTGATGGATGAAAAAGATTATCTTTCAAAAGAACATATAATTAATAAACTAGATAAATTTGAATCTTCTTGCAGAGAGTTAAAAAATAAAATTACTGAATTAAAAAATACAAATGTTAATTTTGCTGCTTATGGATGTCCCGCAAGATTTTCAACTATAACGAATTTTGCTGACATTACGAAAAATGATATACCTTTTGTAGTTGATGATAGTTCTTTAAAACAAGGCAGAATGTCTCCTGGTAAACATATCCCAATTAGAACATTTAGTAAAGATTATAACATTGATATATATATTGTTTTCGCTTACGAATACATTGAATCAATTAAGAAAAAGATAAAAAATCCTAATATTAAATTTTACAAACCAGTACCATTTAAGGAAATATGATAAATTTATCTGTGAAAAAAAATTAAAATTCTTTTTAAAAATGAAAAAAAATAATTTAAAAGTCTTTGTTATAACTAGATTTGGCATTGGCCAAAGTTCAAATAATTTTTATGATCGAGAGCTACCTTACTTAGAAAACCTTCTAGCAAAATCGATAATAAAACAAAAAAAATTTATTACAAAATGGATTATTTTAATTGATGTCCATACTCCAAAAAATGTAATTAAAAAAATATCAAAATTAATTCCAAAGGATATATTATGCATACATTTACATGATATCTTTTTATCAGCAGACTCAAAAGGAAGTACAAATATTATTGATAATGGTTACGGTGACCTGATGCCAGACATACCTATGATTTTAAGAAATCTCGGGGTAAAAGATTATGAAAAAGTTGTTACCATTAGAATTGATGCTGATGATATGCTTTCCAATGACTATATAACCAATGTACTAAATGAAATTGATCGTGATGATCTAAAAGATAAATACGAACTGATATCAGTTAATGCTAATTATGGAGTATACTTTTATCCTTTAAAAAAAAAGATGATCAAAATTTATAAAAAAAATTATAGCGTACAAGCATTATATTCTATTTTTGGCAAAAATTTTTATTCAGTTTATGATTTTGGGCATCAACAATTAGAAGAAATGGTTATAAAAAAAGGAGGTTATGGTTGTCAATTAAGAAAAAAAGAATTTTGGCTAAGATCTATGCGGCAATATTCAGTTTCACAACTAGGAAATAAATTTGGAGTTTTATTTGGTAGATTTGATTTAATTAAAAATATTATAAAAATTTTATTCAATAGGTTTTTGAATCACAATACCTTTTTCAAAGGCCACATAAAGAAGAGTGATTTATCTACAAGATTTGATTTTGCGCATAAATTAATTTATTTTTTTTACTTACATGAAAAAAATTTAGAGAGAAAAAAAACTGTTTTTTCACCTACGATAAAAGCAATTTTAAAATTAAATAAAAATAAAAATAAAACAAAAATTCAAAAAATTTTACTTGATATGTACGTAAAAGAAACAGATCAGCAAAAAAAAAAGAAGATTAAAAATGAATTTTATAATTTTTAAAGATGAAATTTATAGAAAATATTTAAATAAAAAATTATTTATTATTTATTTTATTAAGTTTTTTCAATTAAGATTTATTATTAAAAAGGGATTTAATAATTTTAAATTTTATTTTAATAAATGAGAGTTTTGCATATTATTACTGGATTAGGAGATGGTGGAGCAGAGCATACATTATTTAAAATTTGTAAATATGACAAAGTTAATAAGCATATAGTTATTTCATTAAAAAGTCCTGATAAATACTTCGCATTACTAAAAAAAATAGGTATTGATGTTTATTGCTTAAACTTAAAGTTTTATTCAATATTTAAATTTTTTTATCTTATAAAATTAATTCGTCTTTTAAATCCTAGTATAGTACAAACATGGTTAGTTCATGCAGATTTTATTGGTGGAATTGCAGCAAAATTTTCTGGTATTAAGAACATAATTTGGAATGTCCGTTATTCAAATCTTGAATTTGGAAAAACTAAAATAACAACAATTATAATAATTAAAATACTTGCAAAACTATCTTTTATTGTTCCTCGATCTATTGTGATAGTTTCAAAAAGAGCAATTAAAATCTATGAAAATGAAGGATACAATAAAAAAAAAATGATATTTATTCCAAACGGATATGATCTTTCATTACTTAAACCTAATGAATTTGAGAAAATAAGTTTTAAAAAAAAATATAAAATAATACCCGAAATACCTGTGATTGGTAATGTAGCTAGATATGATCCTAAAAAAGATCATTATAACTTACTAAAAGCACTTTCACTAATAAGGTCTAAAAATATTAACTTTTATTGTATTCTTGTAGGAACTGGAATTAACAATGATAATCTTAGGTTAGTTTCAGAAATTAATAAATTAAATCTTAGTAATAATATAAAATTATTGGGTCAAAATGATAATATTTTTAGCATTATGAATGGCATAGATGTTTATGTTCAAAGTAGTAGCTATGGAGAGGGTTTCCCAAATGTAGTTGCAGAATCGATGGCATGTGGCACTCCATGTGTTGTTACTGATGTTGGTGATGCTTCTTTTATAGTCGGTGAAACTGGTTGGGTTGTTCCGCCCTCCAATTCAACTAAATTATCTATAGAAATAGAAAAAGCTCTCAACGAAATTGGTACAAAATATTGGGATGACAGACATAATAAAGCCAGATTAAGAATCATGTATAACTTTGACATAAGTGATATGCTTAAAAAATACAATAATTTATGGAAAGCTTTAAACAAAAATTACAATTGAAATAAAATTTTATAAATATAATTGAATTATGTAGACAAATGATTATGATGATAATGTTTAAAATTTTATTTTTTTTTATGTCTTTTAAGTTTTTTTTAATTTTAGTTTTTTTTTCTATATTCAGCAAAAATGCGTATGCCTATTTAGATCCTGGTTTGGGAAGTATCATCCTGCAGGGGATTATTGCCTCAATAGCTGCAACTAGTATAACTATAAAAATTTATTGGCAAAAAATTAAAAATTTCTTTAGTAAGCAAAAAAAGAAAAAAAAAGATTAAAATGAA
>Ga0055584_100005499_pt1 | contig 12423 bp, 9 predicted proteins | sample OSDHelmetaG_FD_58716 | JGI IMG/M metagenome (GOLD analysis project Ga0055584, IMG submission 58716) | Pelagic marine sediment microbial communities from the LTER site Helgoland, North Sea, for post-phytoplankton bloom and carbon turnover... | ecosystem: Environmental > Aquatic > Marine >... | reverse complement strand
TGGTGGCTACAAATTGGGCCATGTTCGATCCGGAGTGAGGCGTGATGCCGTTCGTCGTTCCCACGATGGCGACCTGATCTCCGGTCCAATCGCCCGCCACCGGTGGAAAACGGTTCTCCGTAGTCGGTGCCGTGATCGTTTCGGCGATCTCGAAGCCACCGTTGGTCAGTCCGATGGAACGATGGTCAGGAACGTAAAGCACCGCGGATACAGCATCCACATATTGGCCTTCGAATTCGTTTGGATATGTTCCGTTGGAAACGTTCTCACGCGCGCTTACGCGAACTTCGAGATACGTGGCGTTGGTGGGAATCGCCAGGAGCCCGGATAGGGTTTCCCAAGTGTCCGGATCGTCATCGGAAAACAGGGTCTGGGAAAGCGCTGCCAGCGGTGTCGCGCTGCTCGAGAAAAAGCTGCTCTTGCTAGGGAAATCGGCTGGATCGCCGTCCCAGACCTTGAGGTCGAGTCGAAACTCCGAGTCCGTGCTGGAAGTCGGTGCCAGGCGGTTGAATTGGGCCTGCAGTCGGACTACGGATCGGCCGGTTGCGAGTGTGGGCTGATGGGCGGTCAAATCCACTAACTGGGCCACTTGCGACAGTGTCTGACCGCTGGTCGAACCGCCCTCGTAGCGCGTGCTTTCGAAGCGCAACATCCGCACCCCCTCCGCGGGCGTCACTTCGTTCTCCGCGATCACCGCACTGGCGATTTCACCCTGCCAATCTCCGGTGGTGACCGGGAGATAATCCGCGCTGGTGCCGGACCAGGTTTCATCCACCTCAAAGCCGGAATTGACCACGAGATTGGTGGTAGCTGGCATGCCTGAGGGAATGGCTACGGCGACGAGAAGGAGGAACGTGAAAGCAGTTGCCCGACTGAAGAAAAAGAAATAACCATAACAAATAACCCAAATTGAAAACCCGCCAGCAGAGGGGAAAACTACCAAAAAGATTCTTCCAAGAGAAACGGAAAATCCGCATTTGGATTGCCCCTCGTCGTCTTTTTGAGGCTGACCAGGCGGTGCCCCGGGCTTCATCAACAAGGCAGTTCCTCTGATTCGACTCGCTTCACAATCTGATACACTCCGCGACAACCTTCTTCAAATGCCACCGATCGCCTTGCGCGAAGCGAAGCAGCGCGTTGCAGCGGTCAGCAGCGCGACGCAGGATGATCCATTCGTGGATGACCTCGCTGCGTTCTATCGCTGCTTGGACTCCGAGGATGGTAGCGAAGGGCTGTGGGCTTTTGTGGAGCGGCGAAAACCGAATTTTACCGGTCATTGAGCATGCAGCGCCTTGAGGGGCTGGTGGAATGGGTCACCAGTAGTCGGAGGACCGTATGATGTAAACGAAATCAATGTTTTCGTATGCAAAATCCAAGTAAATCAAACTTGTGCTTGAGTCAGAGGTCTTGGGGGACGCTGTGTCACCGGTTGGCCCAAATCTCTCTTCTCCAAACTGAATAGTGTTCCAAGATGTGAAGGCGGAATGATCGTAACTGATTTCACGTTTCAATTTGCAAACGACATCAAAAGCACCGTCTATCTTAATCTTTTTGGCATTGGGATATCTGTTCGGTACATGAACCTCGCAGATGCCGGGGATTGTCATGATCCCATTGGTTCTTGTTTCCGGTCTGTTAAGGATGTCGTGGCCGGGCGTGTCTCGAAAGGTTACGTCAAGCGGTTGCACGAATCTTATCGCCGTTGTTGCTTCCGCGTAGTTGTTTGCCAGATTCTTGGACATCAGCCCGCGATTGTTGCGGGCGAAGCTGATCAGCTCAAACGTCTCGCCCATTGCCACTGAACTTGGCGGGCCGGGGTTAACATTTCCGAATGTATCGAGGTGTCCAGTCATGGCTGCCAATTTGCCGTTGTCCGTCGCTATCCAGTATTGATCGTCGGAAGCGATGACGTTGGTGATCGATTCCTCCATGAACCTGATGGCGCGGTCTGGAAGTTTCGTGGGATATCCGATCAGCGCGATTTCTTTGATTCCCGATTCCGGGTCTTCGGCTTCCACGTGATAGCCTGTCCTCAACGTCGAAATGCCGGGACGAATCGTGCTCAAGGCCCGCACACTTAACATTTCGGGCGGCGTAGAGTCCGGCTTCAACGTCAGCTCAAAACGTCGCATATCCGAGTTTGTTCCCTGGATGGCGACAACACGATATTGGCCGACCAGACCGGGATGCCCTTTTGCAGAGAAAACCGAACCGGCAATGGGCTGCAGCACATTGCCGCGATACCATTGATACTCGACGTTTTCGATGGCAAAGGCGGTATCGATGACCTGTATGGAAAACTCCGTCGCTTCGGATATTTCACCGGTCAAGATTCCCTGATCGTTGGTTTGGGGCAGGCCTTTGAGAGAGGTGATGGTGATGCCTTCCGGATGCTTTTCTCCCGTAATGTAGTTGCTCGCAACGGGTATGTTCCAGGTGGGTAGTTCTCCGAAATTAGTCGTCCAGAATTCGATCGATGGTTTTATCGCGGCGTCGAGTTTCTTGTAGAGCTTCCATTCATATTCCAATGGGTTGGCCTGAAACTTCGCGTCAAAGTGCAATGATGGTGTGAGTGAGCCCTCGACGCCGGCCAGACTTAGAAGTTCTACCGAGATGCTGGGAGTAAGGTAGGCTTGCGCAAAAAGATTGCCCTCAATCTGCCACTGAAGAGGCTGATACGAGGTTTTGGTGGGCAATCGTTCCCTGCTGAAATGCCAGCGATTGGTCAGATCTCGGCCGGCGTCATAGGTCGCCTCCCAAAGGCTGCTGACCTTGAGCTGAGCGCTGCGACCGATGCTGCCGCTGGCGGAGGCTCGAACGGAGTAGCCGGCGGTGAGGGCTTCCTCCAGTTGTATCCACACGGGAACAGGACCGATCTGTCCAGCGTAGTACAGCCGATCATCTTCGTAAAGGATCTTGGAACGTCCGAAGTTCGTGGAAACACTGACCGACAGCGTTTCGGACATCGTATGAGTGAACGATGGGGTGAGGGCGAAGCGGGCGCGCTGCAACTCTCCGCCGTTGATCTGAACGGATGCGGCGAGATCGAAACTGAGATTCCAAGTGACCGTTTCCTGAAGGGTGACCGGGCCACCGAGATCGAACGTTTCGTCAAAGGAATCGCTGATCGATATCGTGTGGCCGGCAGAGTGCGTTCCATTGATGAAGTCATCCACGAACCCGGAGGGTTGAAGACCGGAGGGAACCTCGGTCAGCCGGGAAATGCTGAGGCCGCCCTGTCTGACCACTTCATTGAGAGGAACGGAAAAGGTCTGCAAAGTCACCGTGCTCGAGTTCGTGTCATCCGCGATGCCGGTTATGCGTCGATAGAAGGGGTTCTGCGGATCATTGCTCCAAATCACCTGGTTCGTTGTGAAGCCGTGGGCGGACCCGGGGTAGGTCAGTTTGATGGACGACAAGGAAACCTGTTGAATCGCTGTTCCATCCGCGCTCGATCCCACGCCGACCGCGCCGTCTGCGAGCACGACATCCTGGGCTATGGTGAAGGGCCACTGAATCTCTCCCGAAGCATTGCCCCATTCATCCACGGCGGAGATATGGTAGATTACTGTTTGCCCGGCGCGGCCGTGGCTGTTGGTCCCCGGATCAAAGCTCGCAACGTTGTTGGTGAAAGTGAAACGTGAATCATCCAGACTCACAGCCTCGCCCTCTGCTGTCCTTAATGTGATGCGGCTGATATCGAGCTGGCTTTCGTCATAGATCGCAACTCGGAGGATCGCATTGCTCGCCACCGCGAACCCGTTGGTTATGGGGAAGATGAATCCGAATGTCGGAGCCTCGGTGTCGGCTTGTCGGATGCGCGTAAAGCCGGTCTGCTTGCCGACCAATGGGAGTTGCACCGAACTCAGCACGCCGGTGGAGGAATACGTCTGGTTGCCCAGCAGACCCCATGGTCCCTTGATATCGTTCGCATACTCCACCCAGTATTTGCCGCCTTCTTGCGAAAGCCAGTCGACCTTGACTGATGACAGCCCGCCTGGTGGCTGAATTCCGGCCGGAACAAATCGGGGAGAGAGATTGGTGCCGCCGTATCTGACTGTTGGCGCATAAACCACCAACGTGACGACATCGCTCACCGCCGTAAAATTCGGAAAGGAGGCCTGCACATGATATTGCCCGGCATGACTCGCGCTGGCTTCCGCGATCAGGTGCGTGGCGTTGGTGGACCCTGTCAGTGGCTCGCCCTTGAAGAACCATTGATAGCCGGAAGCCTGTGCCCCATGGGGTGTCGCACCAAGCGACACGGATTGGCCATGGATAACGGTGAGGTTCTGCGGCTGTACGGAGATACTCACGCGTGGGTTCACGGTAACCACCGAATTAGAACTCGTGACAGAGCCTCCGGCGTTGGAAACCGTTACATGATAGACGCCGGAATCCGACGTGGTGAGGCCGAATTTGGTCCAGGTCGCGCTGGTTGCAGCAGAGACTGGAGAGCCGTCTTTGTGCCATTGGTAACTGAGGGGTGCTGGACCGGTAGCAGCTGCTGAAAGGGTGATCCAACCGCCGGAAACACGTGTCACGTCAGCAACCGGATGACTGGAAATAACGGGCGGATCGGGTGGTGTTGTGGATAATGGAACTTCCACCACCCCGTAAGCTGGACCGAACCTGCTGTCCGTAATGGGGCTCGGGCTGTCCACCCATGTGGTCGGATCGTCGGTCAGCCCCGGAGTCGGCTTGACGATCATCGCGAACGCTTCGTCACCGACAGCGGCTTTAGGATAGCCGGCAAGCCAACTGGTGACACCGGAGGTTTCCCCACTGACCCACTTGAATTCGCTTTCTCCCGCATTCTTCTTCAATCCGATCCACAGACTGCGATGCGCCCCGGTATCCGGATCATTTCCGAATTGGCTCAACACCGGAAAGATCATCTCGTTTAAGAAATCGTTGATGGTCACCAAGTGACCTCCTAGCTCCACCGCGCGAGCCTCCGCGGCCTGCCAAGTACTGGGTTCCAACAGGTAGTAGACACTTTCAGGAGTTCCGTTTGTGATCGGGCCGGCGATGATCGCGGGGCTGGCAGCTTGTGCCTTTCCGCTTGCGAGACAGAATGCGCTGATGCAGAGAACTGGTAGACAACAATGTAACCAATTCCGACATGAACCGAGGGAAGATTTGAGAGACATTGGTTGAATGATTATGTTTTTCGCTTAACGAGCCGGAGACGCTAGCAGGAGGTGAAGTCCTACGAATAGTCAGAAAATTTCCGATCGTGGAGTCGGAAATTGAATGACAAGAGGTTGGCTGCTTGGTGATGAATAGCTCCAGATACAGAACAGAGAATATCGAATGTTGCACATCGATTCCAATCCGGTGGAACTCCCACGTGTGGATCAGGATATTTCTGAGATGCTTCCGCATGTTGTCGCAACGTCGAGGGGGGATATCCTGTGTCGAGTCCTTCACATCCGGATGACCTGACCACTCGACCCGAATACGAGTCAGTGCAGGGTTTTCGGCTGAGGTATTGAACAGGCCATGATCTGGCAGGGGTGAGCCGAAAAGTGGGACGATTGGCGTGGCAATTTATCGTCCAGGCTGATTTCTTTTCAGCGATGTCGATCGAAAAGCTCGTTGTCGAGATATCAAAATTGCTTTCAGCCGTCGTGTTCTTTTCGGCGCCCAGTTTTGGTGGATGCGCTGCGTCACCGGAACGACTCGAGGAACTGGTTCAGATCGACAACGGCGTGGTCACGGTTGGTATCGATCGCAAGAAAGGGGCTTCGATCACTTGGCTTTCGTGGGGAGGGTATCCGCAGAATATGGTGAACTCCCATGATCCGGGGCGGCTGATTCAGCAGTCCTACTACGCCGGAAAGAGTCTCAATCGGCAGGCGGACGGGCAGAGCAAGAACTGGAGTCCGTGGACATGGAATCCGATTCAGGGTGGAGGGATCGGATCGTGGGCGCGGGTGACGCGATTTGAAAAACAGAATCCGAACAGGCTTTACGGTGAAACCGTTCCGAAGCTCTGGGATATGCACGACGAAGAGGCGGAGGCGTTGATGAGGCAGTGGACCGGATTTGAGCCAGGTATGTCCAATGTTGTGACGGTTCGTTGCGAGTTCATCGCCAAACGAAAATCGGACGATCGCTGGGGGCCGGCCGCGCTTCGGCCACAGGAGATTCCGGCCTGCTATTTCACCCGGAACTTCGATCGCTTCAAGAGCTACCTGGGTGATGGCAAATGGCGGAACGAAACGCAGAAACCCGGCCCACCTTGGGGCAAGGCACAGCCGCCGCTCAATGCCATGGCCTGCTTCGCCCGGAACGGGCAGGGGGTTGCCGTGTTCAGCCCCGGCGCAACCCGACATTGGAACTTCGGACCGCACGCGGGGGGGCGCAGTTTCGATCCGGCCGCAGGGCCATGTGTTCACCTGGCTCCGATTGCACGCGTGAATCTGGGGCCTCAATCCACGTTGCAATATCGGTATTGGTTGGTCGTTGGCAATCAGGTCCAACTGGCGAAGTGTCTCGACGAGTTGATTGGGAAATACGTTCGGGAAAGGGTTGAACTCAGCAATCCGTCTGGCATTGAATCAGATCCCTTCCACAATCGAAAATGAATCGAATCCTTTTGCATGCCATCGCCGTTTCTCTGTTCGGTGCAAGTCTTAGTGCGGTCGCCGCCGCGAAACCAAACATCGTTTTCATCGTGGCGGATGATCTCGGCTGGGCGGACACGACGCTTTATGGGCATACCAAGTTTTATCGCACGCCAAACGTGGAGCGACTCGCCAGGCGAGGCATGACGTTCACTCGGGCTTATACCGCCAGTCCGCTCTGTTCCCCGACACGTTCGAGCATTCTGACCGGCCTCAATCCTGCCCGGACGGGACTGACAACTCCGAACTGTCATCTGCCACAAGTTGTCCTGCAAGCGACTGAGGGGACGGTGGGGCCGCCCAACAAAAAATCCATCGGACCGAAGACTGTCTCTCGACTGGATCCGAAGTATTACACGTTGGCGGAAGCTTTGCAGGATGCGGGTTACGCGACCGGACACTTTGGCAAGTGGCACTTGGGGAGAGAACCCTACTCCCCTTTGGAGCATGGTTTTGATGTGGATGTACCACACTGGCCCGGACCGGGGCCTGCGGGCAGTTTCGTTGCGCCTTGGAAATTTCCGGATTTCGATCCCGACACACCCAACGAACACATCGAAGATCGGATGGCGAAGGAAGCGGTGAAGTTCATGGAGGAGCATCAGGACGAACCGTTCTTTCTGAACTACTGGATGTTCAGTGTTCACGCGCCGTTTGATGCCAAGAAATCCCTGATAGAGAAGTATCGCCAGCGCGTCGATCCGAAGAACCCGCAACGCAGTCCGACCTACGCCGCGATGATCGAGAGTATGGACGATGCGGTGGGCACCTTGCTGAATACACTGGATCGACTGGGTCTTTCCGAGAACACCATCGTCATTTTTTACTCCGACAATGGCGGCAACATGTACAACACCGTTGATGATACGACTCCCACCAGCAACGCGCCTTTGCGTGGTGGCAAGGCGTCGATGTATGAGGGCGGTGTCCGCGTTCCGCTCATTGTGAGTCGGCCCGGACATGTGAAACCAGGGACGCGGAGCGATTCGCGGGTTCAGAGTGACGATTTTTATCCGACGATTCTCGCAATGCTGAATCTGAAACCGCGGGCGAAGCAGTTCTTCGATGGCGTCAGTTTTCTGCCCGCGCTACAAGGCAAGCCGCACCGTCGAAAACCTTCCTTCACCTATTTCCCCCACGATCCGCCGGTGCCGGACTGGATTCCACCGTCCGTCTCGGTTCACGATGGAGATTGGAAGCTCATCCGCATCTTTCACGGCGGCGATAGCGGCGCGCATCGCTGGAAGCTATTCAACCTTCGGAATGACATTGGTGAGAGAGACAACCTCGCAGCGAAGGATCCGACTCGAGTGAAGCGAATGGACACGCTGATCGAGAATTTCCTGAACGAGACCAAGGCGGTTCGTCCAGTCCTGAATCCCAGATTCAATCCGAAACTCTATCGGCCGCAACTGGAGGGCGTCGGGAAGGTTCGAACCAAGGGAAAACCTGCTCCGAAGAAGAAGGACGCAAAGAAGAAACCAAGGAAGCCAGTTGCCGGTTGGGTGCCCGGCAATGCGTGTGAACTGTCTGTCCGCGGTGGAAAGCTGTTCGTCAACGCCACAGGTCGAGATCCGCACTTCAGTTGTTCAGTGCCCGGGCTTTCGCATGGAGATTCGCTTGCGCTGAAGATCACGATGTCTTCCGAGGCCGGTGGAAAAGGGCAGGTCTTCTGGCGAGAAACCGGTTCAAGACCCGCGTTCAGTGCCTCACGTCGAGAGGACTTTAAGGTGATTGCCGATGGTCGCTTTCATGATTATCAGATTCGCTTCAGGCCGGTAGGTGAGGTGGTTGGCGTTCGTCTCGATCCCGCCCAGGCCGTCGGCAGAATTGCCATTTCTGCGATGAGCCTGCATGACGACAATGGCGAGGCGGTTTACACATGGAAATTTGCTTCGAAACCGGGCGTTACGAATTGATCGCTGCCGCAATCTGTTTTCGCCGTGGCCGACGACTAACACGTCGGCGGAGGTGCGCGATTGCCCAAGGGCGAATTCGGCGATAGAGCAGACGGATCACGAGGTAGACAGCCAGGCCGGCACCGAGCATGTTGGCGGTCATGCCGAGGACAAAAGCCCGCCCCCAAAGCAATTGATCGAGGAGTTTGGCGATTGTGTCTTCAGAAGCGATTTCGGGTGATTCGACCTGCAGGATCCAGCTCCCGGCCCGGATGTTGAAGATGAAGAGGAGGGGCCAGGCGAAGGTGAGACTCGCGCCGCCAATCAGGCCCGCGATCGTATGACCGCCAAACATGCGGGCAAAAAATCCTGAGATAAGAACGCCGAAGCCAAAAGTGGGAAGAAAGTTGATGATCATGCCCAAGGCGAAACCGCGCGCGATACGTTCGCTGGCGGCGCGGATGCGGAAGAACCTGATCGCGTTGTAGCGAAAGTAACGGATTACCCGGGCGATACGTGAGCGTTCGCTGTCCTCGGGCGGCTGGTTTTCCTTGCTGTTCGACAAAACTTGCTGCGGCAACTTCGTCTTTCCGGCAAAGAAGTTCAAGTGACGACGTATAGGGTAAACAGACGGCGCAACCGGCGGTTGTTCCAGCAATTGGGTGCGACGTCATTTTCCGCGATGTAGTTGGCCTGACGGGAAAATGGTGATGGGCGGCCTCGCTGCGACATCCAACCTCACCCCAAAGAAGTTCGCAGAGAATGTCCTGAACTTGGTTCGCTACAGCAATTTCTTGGACCGCAATTGTGCGCGAAACAATCCGGCAAACGCAGAGGCGTATCGCGAAGCCGCTCAGCGGGCTATTTGGTGCTCTCTTTGCGGTAAGATCGTCGCCAACGTTTCCTCCATTCAGTTGGAGAAGTAGAAGCGCGTGACGTGAAAGAAGATCGGTGCCGCGAAGCAGAGTGAGTCGAGACGGTCGAGCATGCCGCCATGGCCGCCGATCATGTTGCCGAAATCTTTGATGCCCCGGTCACGCTTGATGGCGGACATGGTAAGGCCCCCACCGAAGCCGAGGAGGTTTACGATGAAGGCCATGCCGGCGGCCTGGAGCGGAGTAAATGGTGTCACCCACCACAGGGCCGCGCCGATGCCTGTTGCTGCCAAGGTGCCGCCCCAGAATCCCTCCCAGGTCTTGTTGGGGCTGACCTTCGGCGCGATGGCGTGACGTCCGAGCGTCTTGCCAAACACGTATTGTAGCACGTCGCTGATCTGGACGACCAGCACGAGCCAGAAGAGCAGTTTCGCGTTCTGTCCTTCGTAGCCGGCGAGATCAAGCATCAGAATCGCAGGAATGTGGCTGATGCAGAATACGCAGAGCATGATCCCCCACTGAATCTTCGCCAGTCGTTCCATGAAATTCTCGCAATCGCCGGCGATCGCCATGCGCACGGGTATGAACAGGAATGCGTAGACGGGAATCAACAGGGCAAACAGGCCATACCACTGCACGTAGATGAGATAGTATTGCAAAGGCGTGATCACGAAGAAGGCCCAGAACAGAGAACGATGATCGGCGGCTTTCGTCGATGTCTGGGTGATGAATTCGCGGAGGGCGAAGAACGAAGTCAGGCCAAACAGAATGATGGAACCTATGCCGCCGGTCGCCATGGCCAGGGCAAAGACCGCGACCATGACCCACCACGAACGGGTCCGGGCCTGAAAGTTTGCCACCGTGGCGGTCGCGCCTTCACTGGTGGCAAAGCGTGGCATGATACGTCCGACGACGGTGGCGAGTATCAGGAGGATGCCGGTGCCGGTGACGAGTTGGATGGTCTGGATATCGATGACGAGATTCATGAGTGCGCGAGGTTGATGACGGAATTGCGGGTGCGGGTGAGGAAGGCGGGCTTGGCTTCACCTCGTTCAAGCTGGAGCGCAGAACCAAAGGAAATGGTGCTGAGGAAGGGAACGGGCAGGATTTCTCCGCGAGGAAGGATTCGATTCAGATTGCCGAGATGTAGCGGGACCAAGGGAACGCTTTTGCAGGCACGGGCCAGGTGAAAGAGTCCGGCTTTGAACGGCGCGACATCGTTGTGAGAGTTGCGCGTTCCTTCGGGGAAGATGATCAAAGATGCGCCCGCCTTCAGTGCGTCGATGAAATGGCGGACGGGATTGTCTTGGCGGGTGACACGGTCGCGATCAATTAGGATGGCGTTGAAGACGTTCTGCGCCAGCCAGCGTCGCCACGGAAAGCGGGTCCAGTAGTCCCGGGCGGCGACCGGGCGCGTGAGTTGCCGCGTCTGCTTGGGCAGTGAGGCCCAGATGAGGAGGGCATCCAGATGACTGGTGTGATTCGAAAAATACACCGCCTGATCTGGAACTTTGGTTTCTCCGCGCAGACTGGCTCCACAGATGAAGCGGATGAGTTTGGCGATGATGTCAGCGATCATGCCCCCTCCAACTCGGTGGCCGCGATGGTCAGGCGGCGGATGACGGTGATGAGCGATCCGATGACGACGATTCCAAGCCCGGCGTAGAGTGACCAGACCGTGTGATTGAGCGCGAGTTCGGCAGCGGCTCCAAGAGAGGCGAGGGTCATGATCGCCATCCGGTGCGGTTTGGCCATGGGCCCCATGAAACTTTGGGATACACCGGCGCTGCCGGCCAGGGCGCGGACATACGCGGTGAGGAGGGCCAAGGCCCCGGCGCACCAGCCGAACTCCAGTCCAAACGGATACGAGGCAACCGCATAGCCGGCTCCGACGAGTATCAGCAGGTCTGCGATGCGATCGGGAAACTCATTGTAGAGTTCGCCGGTTTTGGTCTTCTTGCCACCTTCGACGGCGACCATTCCGTCCATCAGGTTGCAGAGCAGGCGCAGCTGAATCGCGACGGCGGCGACAATGAACAGACTGAAATTGATGGCCGCACCGGAGATGAGGCAGATCGCAGCGAGGGCGGCGAAACAGACGCTCAGCACGGAAATCTGGTTCGGCGTGATGTTGCGCCGGGTCAACCAGCGGGCGAAGTTCTCGGCGACTTTGGTGTTGCGTGACGAGAGGGGGCGTCGGACCGGGGCGTGGGTGGCGCTGATCGTTTGATTCATGCCATTACGGTAGGCCGGCATTCCGTGGAGCGTTAATCGATAGAAACTTCGTGAGTATTGACGAAGCCGATATTCAGCTGATCCGGGGTTGCGGTCCGGATGGCTAGGGGATTCAATCCAGAGCATGAAATCGTTCGCCTCCACGGTCGTTCTCATCGGGCTTCTCATTGCTGCCACCGCGGAAGCGGGTGTACGAGGATCCTCGTTGGAACGATATTTTTCGCCGGCGAACGCATACGCCAATGACTTCGGGTCATACCGTTCAATGCTTCGCTTCGATGATGGTAGGGAAGTGAAGTCTCCAGCGGATTGGAAGCTTCGTAGACAGGAAATCTTGAACCGCTGGAATAGCCGGCTCGGGCAATGGCCCGCCTTGGTGGAGGATCATCGACTCGAAGTTCTGGAAACCCAACGGCGGGAGAATTTTGTTCAGAAGAAGATCCGCTTTCTTTGGACGCCCAATGAGATGACCACCGGGTATCTTCTGATTCCGGACGGCGGCGGGAAACGGCCGGCCGTGGTCACGGTTTACTACGAGCCGGAAACTGCGATCGGTGAGGGGAAAGAGTTGCGAGATTTTGCCCTGCAGTTGGTGCGACGAGGTTTCGTGGCGTTGTCGCTGGGAACAACCGAGACCACCAAGAACCGGACCTATGCGGTCTACTGGCCTGACCGGCAGAATGCCAAGGTGCAACCGCTTTCGATGCTGGGTTGTGCCGCGGCGAATGCCTGGAACCTATTGGCCAAACAACCGGAGGTGGATCCGAAACGCATCGGCATTGT
>Ga0055584_100005497_pt1 | contig 12426 bp, 11 predicted proteins | sample OSDHelmetaG_FD_58716 | JGI IMG/M metagenome (GOLD analysis project Ga0055584, IMG submission 58716) | Pelagic marine sediment microbial communities from the LTER site Helgoland, North Sea, for post-phytoplankton bloom and carbon turnover... | ecosystem: Environmental > Aquatic > Marine >... | reverse complement strand
CATATCGAATCAAATTGATTATGTAGATAGTGTTTGATATTTACAAGGCATATTTTCATGAAAGATTTAAAAATATTTATTGAATTAACAAGACTCGACAAACCAATAGGCTATATGCTTTTATTTTGGCCTTGCTCATGGGGCTTAGCCTATGCACACTCAATTAATCCAGACACAAAATTATTTTTTTACTATTTAATACTATTTTTTATTGGCTCATTATTAATGAGAAGCGCAGGATGTATAGTTAATGATATGGTGGATAAAGATTTTGACAAAAAAATTAAAAGAACGAAAAAAAGGCCACTTGCTTTTGGAAAAATTTCTGTGATCAAATCTTTTTTTTATGTTTTAGTACTATGTTTCTTGGCTTTTTTAATCTTGATTCAATTTAATCTTTTTACAATTTTTCTTGGTATAATTTCGATGTTTTTAGCTTTTTCTTATCCTTTTATGAAAAGAATTACTTACTGGCCACAGTTATTTTTAGGAATTACTTTAAATTGGGGAATAATAATGTCATGGACAGCCTTTAGCAATGATTTTACTTCAAATATTTTCTTACTTTATTTCTCGGCCATATTTTGGACATTGGGATATGACACCATTTACGGAGCTCAAGATATGTTTGACGATGAAATTATTGGATTAAAATCCACTTCCATTAAATTCAAAAAAAATATCAAAATTTTTGTATCAATGTGTTATTTGTTAAGTTTTATAATTTTAATTTCGCTTTTTAATAGAGAAATAGGAATTAATTTCTTTACTTTTTTAATGCTTATATTTTTTTTAAGTCTATTATATCAAATAAAAATTTTTAATAAAAATGACCCTTTAAGTTGTCTTAAGGCTTTTAAGATAAATAACTTCTCTGGTTTTTTTTTATTCTTATCAATCATTTTAGTTTAAAAATATGGAATTTTCGGAATTAAAATATATTATCAAGAGATTGTATCGTGAGTATGTAAGATTTCATATGAAGATAATAATTGTCTGTTTGTTTCTCTCAATATTAGTAGCGGGATCCACTTCAGCTACAGCATGGTTATTGGACCCAGCTGTTAAGAAAATTTTTATAGAAAAAGATCAAACTTCAGCATGGTTAGTTCCTATTGCTATAATATTTGCATTTGCAACTAAAGGATTGTCTTTATATTTCGCGAGATTGAATATTTTAAAGATTGGCAATAGGATTGCGGGTGAAGTTCAAAAAAAAGTAGCTAAATCAATATTATTTTCTGACATCCAAACTTTAGACTCAAGGCATTCAGGAAAATATATTTCAAATATTATGTTTGATTCTGGGCAGATTCATACACTAGTAAGTACAGCTGTATTAAATATTATGAAAGATAGTTTCTCTGTTGTGTTTTTAGTTGGGCTTATGTTCTACCAAAATTGGAAATTAGCTTTATTTGCTATGATCATGATACCTTTAGCTGGTGGGTTCGCCAAAAATCTTGGTAAACAAATGGGTAAAGCCACAACACAAGCCAGTGAATTATCAGGCAAACTAATATCTTTTTTGTCAGACATTTTTAGAGCTTCAAAAATGATAAGAATTTATCAGAAAGAAGATGCGGAAGAAGAAAAATCTGATGATGTAATCGCTCAACTAGTTGAAAAGAATATTAGGTTAGGAACTTTATTCATAAGAGCTGCGCCTATAATGGAAACTTTGACGGGCATAATGATTGCAGGCTTTATTTTCTATTCTGGAAAACTAATAAATGCTGGTGAACTCGAGGTAAATAATTTTTTTTCTTTTTTGGCCGCAATGATGCTTGCTTACCAACCTATAAGATCTCTAGCTACAATTAATATGACAATTTATCAAGGTGCAGCTGCTTCAAAGAGAATTTTTACAGTAATCGATAAACCAATTGAAATTAAAAATGAAAATGATTTGCCCGAACTAGAAATTAAAAAATGCAATATAGAATTCAATAATATTGACTTCAAGTATGAATCAAAAAATGAAAAAGCTGTAAAGAACATCAGTATGGATATCGAAGGAGGGAAAATCTCTGCTTTAGTTGGGCAAAGTGGTGCAGGAAAAAGTACAATCATTAATTTAATTCCAAGATTTTATGACCCTCAAAAAGGTGTGATTAAAATAGATGGTCAGGATATTAGAAAAATAAAACTTAATTCATTAAGAAAGCATATTGCTTTAGTAAGCCAAGACATTATTTTATTCGATGATACAGTAAAAAATAACATAGCTTACGCAAATCCAAAAGCAACGCTGAAAGATATTGAAGTTGCTTGTGAATTTGCTGCAGCAGACGAATTTATTAAAAAACTTCCTAATAAATATGAAAGTCATGTTGGGGAAAATGGTGTAAAACTCTCTGGAGGACAAAAACAAAGATTATCAATAGCAAGAGCAATTATTAAAAATTCCCCAATAATATTATTAGATGAAGCGACGTCTTCGTTAGACGCTGAGTCTGAAAGAATAGTACAAAATGCTATTAACAATTTAATAAAAGATAGAACTACGATCGTGATAGCTCACAGGCTTTCCACAATTCATAATGCAGATAAAATTTTTGTTTTTAAAGATGGGAATATAATCAATTCTGGTGATCATGATCACTTAATGAATATTTGTGAAGAGTATAAATCTTTGTATAAAAAACAACTTCGGTAAATTTAATGACTCTTATATATAGAGCTTTGACCACAGTTTTTTATCCATTTTTTATTGCAATAATTTTACTAAGAAAATTCATTGGAAAAGAGGATCCGACCCGATATAAAGAGAAGATTCTTCACACTCACTTTAATGTTGTAAGAAAAAAAAATTTAAAACTTGTTTGGTTTCATGCAGCTAGTATAGGTGAGTTTAAAAGCATAATACCAATAATTGAAGAATTAATCAAAAAAGAAAGTTTTGAATTTTTAATAACTACTACAACTCTGAGTTCAAGTAATTTAGCAAAGAATGAACTAAAAAATTTTAATAATGTTCATCATAGATTTTTTCCTTTAGATGTAAATTTTTTAATTGATAAATTTTTATTTTTATGGGAACCAAATGTAATTTTTTTTGTAGACTCTGAAATTTGGCCAAATTTAATTTTTAAAGCCAAAAAGTATAGAATTCCAATAGGAATAATCAATGCGAGAATAACTTCTAAAACTTTTAAAAGATGGATGCTTTTTCCTAATACTGCAAAAAAAATTTTTGGCTTATTTAATTTATTTCTTACATCAAATTTAGAAACAAAAAAATACTTATTAAGATTGAATGCCAAAAATATTTATTTTAATGGCAACATTAAACTTATTAATAAAGTTGGAGAACAAAACATAAAAAGTGTCAATGAAAAAACTTTGTTAAATAGTAGATTTTGGATAGCGGCTAGCACTCATGAAGGTGAAGAAGATTTGTGTTTGAAAGCACATCTAAAAATTAAAGATAAACTTGAAGATATTATTACAATAATTGCACCAAGACATATTGATAGAGTAATAAAAATTGAAAAATTGTGTAAAAAAAATAACTTAAATGTGCAAATATTAAGTAACAATGAAAAAATTTTAAAAGATAAAGAAATAATAATTATTAATTCCTTTGGAAATTTACCAGAATATTTTAAGTATGCAAAAAGTGTTTTTATTGGAAAATCTACAATTAAAAAGCTAGAAAATGTTGGGGGACAAAATCCAATTGATGCTGCAAAATTAGGATGTAAAATTTACCATGGACCATACGTATATAATTTTAAAGATATTTATGAAATTTTAGAGAAAAATAATATTTCAAAAAAAATAGATAATTTTGAAGAATTAGGTGATCATTTAATTGAAGATTTAAAAAATTCTGCTAAAGGAGACCGTCAAATCTCATCATTAATTAATAGTTTGGGTCAAAAAACTTTAAATGATACTATGAATAATATTAATAATTTTTTATTTAATGAAATTAAATAAGCCAAAATTTTGGGATACTAAACTTAGTTTATTTACAATTCTTTTAATACCTTTTTCACTTATAGTTATTTTAATTATTTATTTAAAAAGAAAATTTACTCGTACTATAAAATTTAATATTCCAATCATATGTGTTGGAAATATATATATTGGAGGTACGGGAAAGACCCCTGCTTCAATATTTATTGCAAATGAGTTGTCGAAATTAGGAAAAAATCCAGTAATATTAAGAAAATTTTATAAAAAGCACGTAGACGAACATAACCTTATCAAAAAAAACTTTAAAAACCTAATTCTTAAAAAGAGTAGGGTTTTGGGAATAAAAGAGTCCGTAGAAATGAATTATGACACAGTGATTCTTGATGATGGTTTTCAAGAATACAAAATAAAAAAAAATCTAAACATAATATGCTTTAATCAGAAACAACTTATTGGAAATGGATTAATATTACCGTCTGGCCCGCTTAGAGAAGGACTAAGTTCATTAAAACACGCTAATATAATTTTAATTAATGGAATAAAAGACAAAACCTTCGAAAATAAAATTTTAGATATAAATAAAAACCTTAAGATTTTTTATACAAATTATAGACCAATAAATATAGAAAAATTTAAAAATAAAAGATTTATTGCTCTAGCTGGTATTGGTAATCCGAACAACTTCTTTGATTTACTTGCTGAACATAAAATCAATATTATTAAAAAGTTAATTTATCCTGATCACTATAAGTTTACTAAAAAAGAAATTTTGAAGATTGTAGATGATGCTAATAAGAAAAACGCTGGAGTTATTATTACTGAGAAGGATTACTATAAAATCAAAGAATTTAATTTAAATAATATTGAATATCTTAAAGTTATTTTAAAAATAGAAAATAATGAAAAATTTATACAATTGATTTCAAAAATATATGACTAAAACTATTAATTATTTAATTCAGACTATAATAATTTATTTATTTTTTATAATTGGCCGAATAATTGGAATTACATTAAGTAGAAAAATTTTTTCATATTTATTTGTTTCATTAGGGCCTTTATTTAAATCAAAAAAAATTATTGAAAAAAATTTAAACATCTTTTCTCAAAATAAATCTGAGATAAATAAAAATGAAATAATTACGAATATGTGGAAAAATTATGGAATGACTTTTATAGAGTACATTTTTTTAGACAAGTTTAGAAAAAAAAACTCCCATATAGAAATTAAGGGTGAAGAACATTTAATTAATATTAAAAAAAATAAACCTGCTATCTTTATTTCGGGTCATTTTGCAAACTTTGAATTAATGTCCATGGAAATTACAAAAAAAAATATTGATGTGGCTACAATATACAGACCTATAAATAATTTTTTTTTAAATCCTCTTATGGAATATTTAAGAAAAAAATATGTTTGCAGAAATCAAATTAAAAAAGGTATTCATGGTGTAAGAGAAGCAATTAAATATGTAAAAAAAAATTACAGCATTGCTTTAATGATAGATCAAAGAGTTAGTGAGGGTAAAAAAATAAATTTCTTCAATCAACCTGCCCTGACAACAACCTTGCCAGCTCAAATAGCTATGAAATTCAATCTAGAAATAATCCCTGTATTTATAGAAAGAACCAAAAAAAATAAATTTATAATAGAATTTCAGGAAGCAATTGATGTGAAAAAATATGAGAATAAATTAAAACTCACTAGTGAATTAAATACAATTTTAGAAAAAATGATAACAAAAAATCCTAACCAATGGATTTGGACACATAATAGATGGAAGTAAAATTTTATTTTTTTTGAGTTTCATGTCTTTCTTTAGCTTCTAAAGGAGAAAAATATGCTTCTTGTAAGTCAACATTCCAATAATTTAAATTTTGTAATAGTATCTCTTTTCCAGAAATAGCACATATTACATAATCTCCTTCTTCCACTATTTCAAAAAAATTGTGTTTAAAAATAAGTTTAGCTTTTTTTTTATTCATCAATAAATTATACAATATATAATTTAACATGAATATTGGATTAATAGGCAGTGGTGGTAGAGAGCATGCTCTTTGTCACAAAATATATAAGTCAATTTTATGTAAAAAAATTATATGTTTCCCCGGAAATGCGGGAACCTCTGAATTTGCAGAAAATGTAGAAGTTGATATTTTGAATTTTAAAAAGATTCTGAAATTAATTAAATTTTATAAAATAGATTTAGTGATAGTGGGGCCTGAAGAACCTTTAGTTAAAGGATTAGTTGATTTTTTAATTAAAAACAAGATTAACGTGTTTGGTCCAGATAAAAATGCATCGAAGTTAGAGGGTTCAAAATCTTTTGTAAAAAAAATATGCAAAGAAAATAAAATTCCAACTGCTGACTTTAAAATTTGCAGTAAGAGAAGCCAAATACTTGATTTTCTTAAAAAATATGAGTTGCCCGTAGTTGTAAAGGCTGATGGATTAGCCGCAGGTAAAGGTGTTATTATTTGCAAGACAAAAAAACAAGTAATAAATATTTCAAATAAAATATTTCGCGGTAAATTTAAATCATCAAAAAAATTGGTATTAGAAGAATTTTTAAAAGGTGAAGAAGCAAGTTATTTCTTAATAGTCGACAAAAACAGTTTTAAATTTTTTGGAACTGCACAGGATCACAAGCGAGTTAAAGAACGTGATAAAGGACCTAACACGGGTGGTATGGGAGCTTATTCTCCAGCTCCAATTATTAATAATTCTCTTGAAAAAAAAATTATTAACAAAATTATAAAACCAACACTATTAACTCTAAAAAAAAAGAGAATTTTTTATAAGGGCTTTTTATATATAGGTTTAATGATTAAAAATAATGAACCATTTTTGATAGAATATAATGTAAGAATGGGTGATCCTGAATGCCAAGTAATTTTACCTCGACTAAAAACTGATTTAATCAAAATAATTATTAGCGTAATCAAAAATAAATTAAAATATACACAAATTAAATGGAAAAAAGACAAAAGTATGAGTATTGTTTTGTGCTCAAAAGGATACCCAGGAAAATATAAAAAAAACACAAAAATTAAAAATTTAAAAAATATTAAACTTTCACAAAATGATTTTATATATCATGCCGGAACAAAATATAAAAATGGTCAACTTTTATCAAATGGTGGAAGAGTGCTAAACATTACGTCGACTGGAAAAAACTTTCTTAATATTCGAAAAACAATTATAAAAATAATAAAAAAAATAAATTGGAAATCAGGTTTTTTTAGAACAGATATTGGGTGGAAAGTAATAAATAAACATGAGGATAATTAGCGGTAGTTTAAAGGGTAAATCAATTAATTTCGTAAGAAATTCCACGACTAGGCCTTTGAAAGACTCAGTAAAAGAAAATATTTTTAATATATTAAGTCATTCAAATTCTATTAATACAAGAATTGAACAATCTAATATTTTAGACTTATATTCTGGAATTGGGTCTTTCGGATTGGAATGTATATCAAGGGGTGCCAAAAAAGTTACTTTCATAGAAAAAGATAAAAATACTTTAAAAGTTTTAAATAAAAATGTAATTAATTTTTCTATAACTAATCAAGTAATAATTATTAATGATAAAATTGAAAATTTTTTTAAAAAAAGTATAAAAGAAAAATATAATATTTTTTTTTTCGACCCTCCATTCCGAGATAAAACATTTGTTAAAAACCTTAATTTTATAAAAAATAATAGAATTTATGAAAAGAAACATATTGTTATTATCCATAGAGAAAAGGAAACTAATGATTTTTTAGATAAATCTATAGATACTATTATTGAAAAAAAATATGGCCGGTCTAGAATAATATTTGGAACTTTTAACTAAGTAAGTTTTTTGTAAAAATTTTAACTTGCTCCACAGCAGGTTGATCAAATGGGTTGATTTTTGTGATTTTACCGATAAATATAGTTTCTAACATAAAATAAGAGAATAATTCACCCAAAACTTCTTCGTTAATTCTATTAATTTTAAATTCCCTAAAAGGAATTTTCTTTTTTTTTAAAGCTTTAATAAGCGCATTTTTTTGAGCATCTTTAATATCATTTAAATCTTTACCATGTAGGTAATTGATTCGATTTGAAAATTTCTTAGTTTTAATTTTTAAATTAGATTTTTTTTCAACACTAAAAATATAAAATAATTTATCTCTTTGACCATCTAAATACAATTGCAATAAGCTATGGTGGTCTTTAGGAACATTTGAAACTACCGGCAAGAAACCTTTTCCTTTTTTGCCTAAGCTTTCAGCTACAAGTTGTTGGTACCAATATAAAAATTTTTCTAATTGAGGCGCATAATTAAGTAGAATTAAATTATTTAATTTATTTTTAATCAATATATTAGCAAGATTCAGGACGCTTGATTTTAATAATTTGATTTCATTTTTAAATAAAAAAAAATTTGAATTTTTACGAATTTTTAATATATTTAAACCCATTAAATAAGCTGGAACTAATCCAACTTCTGATAAAACTGAGTACCTTCCGCCAATATAATTTTTATGCTCAATGTAGAACAAATCTAATTTTTTTGAAAAGGAAAATAGAATATTGTTTTTTTTTTCTGAAATTAGAATAATATTTTTTTGTTTCTTTTTTAATATATTTAATGCTAAAAAATTAGTTAAAGTTTCAATTGTATTACCTGATTTTGATATTATTAAAAAAAGAGTTTTGCGGTAATTCACTTTTTTTTTTAAATCATTAATCTTATCTGCATCTAAGTCGGACAAGAAGTAAAATTTTTTTTTTATCTTTTTTTTCAAAAAAAAATAAATTGATTCTGTTCCCAAAATAGAACCACCCATACCAATAACAACAATATTTTTAAACTTTTTGAATTTTACTAAATCTTTTGTCTTAAAATTAAGTTTAAAATGATCGCTGAAGATATTCCATATTTTTTTTGTATCATTAGTACTTTTAAAAATTTCTTTTTTTATATTTTCAAAATCACGGATAAATTTTTTGTTAAAATCACTTTTATGAAACGAATTTTTGATTATTAAGTTCTTTTTTTTCACTTTCGGATTTTATCAATTATTGATTTTTCCACAGATGTAGAACTTGTTTTTTTTGATGATTCATTTTTTTGCGTTCTTAAGATTTTTTTTATTTTATCATTATTTTCTGTCATTTTTTTTTCTTTATTTAAAGATCCTGGTTCTGGAATTTTTGTATAATCAGGTGGTAATATTAAAGGTTCTTTTTTCTTAACAAGAAATTCATCTGTACTTGAGATTTTTTCATTTCTTAATATTTTTCCAATATTACTATTACAAGAAAATAATATTAACGAGGTTATTAATAATAGGCTTATATTTTTCATTTTGTTAACTTTATTAAATAATCTTTAGCAATAAAAGTTATTATACCAGTAGTTATAAATATATCTGCTACATTGAAAGTAAACCAGTGAAAATTATTGTAATGTAAATCAATAAAATCTGGAACGGCGCTGTAAAAAATCCTATCATATAAGTTGCCTAAGGCCCCACCAATCAAAATTGAAAAAATTATTTTTTCAATTTTTTTTGATGTAAAAAAAATATATAACAAAATTAATATTATTGATCCTATAAAAGTTGAAATTAAATTATAAACTAACGAATGTTCAGAACTAAATAATCCAAAACCAATGCCTGTATTCCAAATTAAATTTATATTAATAAAATCGTTAACAAAAAAAGTGTTTTCATTAAATTCGTTAACTATTTTAATTTTTGAAATTCTGTCTAAAAAGAAAATAGTAAAGATTAATATAAATGAATAAATATTTTCTTTTTTAAAAAACAAACCTTTGATTTTACTTAATTCTTTTCCTGTGTTCATTTATTTTCTAAAATTGCTTTTTCGCACCTTTCACATTTTTTTTCTAATATTTTCCAACATCTTTCACATTTTGTTCCTGAAGTTTTTTTTACTTCTATTTGTATATTTTTTTGTTTATCAGATTTAATCGTTTCTGCCTTTGAGGTAATAAAATACTCTGCTAAATCCAAACCTTTAAATAATTCTAAATTTTTACTATTACTAGTTATTTTGATTTCAGCTTCTAAGCTTGAGCCAATTTCTTTATTAGTTCTTTTTTCTTCTATGGCTATATTTGCTTCCTGTTTAATTTTAAATAACTTAATCCATTTATTGTTAAGCTCTTCATTTTTCCATCTAGTTGGAATATTTACGAACAACTGTTCATGAATGCTGTCTTTGTTTTTACTTACTAATGAATAAATCTCCTCGGTTGTAAAAGTTAAAATTGGAGCAAACCACTTAAGTAGGCTTTCTAAAATTATATTTAGGACAATCACGCAGTTTTTTCTTTTATTTGAATTTAAACTATCGCAATAAAGAACGTCTTTTCTTATGTCAAAATAAAATGAAGATAAATCTAGCGTGCAAAAGTTTAATAGTTCTTTGGAAAGTTTATGAAAATTATATTTTTTAAGATTATCTTTAACAGATTTATCAATTATATACAGTTTGTGTAGAATGTATTGCTCTAGTTCATCTAACTTTTCAAAATCTATTTTCTCAAAGTCTTGTTTTTGATGGTTATCTTTTAAATTGCCTAAAATAAATCTGAATGTATTTCTTATCTTTCTATAAGACTCAGAATGCTGGGTTAAAATACTTTTATCAATTCTAAGATCCTCTGCATAATCGGAAGAAGCAACCCACACTCTTAAAATATCTGCTCCATAATTTTTTAAAATATCCTCAGGAGATATAACATTTCCCATCGACTTAGACATTTTTAATCCTTTTCCATCAACTACAAAGCCATGAGATAAAATGCTTTCAAATGGTGCCTTGCCTCTTGTGCCACAAGATTCTAACAATGAAGAATGAAACCAACCTCTATGTTGATCTGAACCTTCAAGGTACATATCTGCTGGCCATTTTAAATCTTTTCGTTTTTCTAAAACAAAGCTATGTGTAGATCCGCTGTCAAACCACACCTCAACAATATCATTTAATTTTTCATAATCATTAGAATTATAATCACTACCCAAAAATACTTTTGAGTCATCTGTAAACCAGCAATCAGATCCCTGTTTTTCGTATATAGATGCTATGCGATCAATAACTTTTTTATCTCTTAAAGGTTCTCTAGTTTTTTTATTAATAAAGATAGGTAAAGGAACTCCCCAAACTCTCTGCCTAGATACACACCAATCAGGTCTTCCTTCAACCATCGATAAAAGTCTTTCCTTACCTTTTTCAGGATAAAAAATAGTATCTTTAATTGCTTTAACAGCTTTTTTTCTTAAATCATTTTTTTCCATAGAAATAAACCATTGTGGTGTAGCTCTATAAATTAATGGTGCTTTAGATCTCCACGAATGTGGGTAACTGTGATTTAATTTATCGTTCTTTAATAATTTATTTTGTTCCTTTAGTTTTTCTATAATTATAGGATCTGCTTTAAAGATGTGAGTTTTTGAAAAAAGTGGTATTTCTTTGGTATAGAGACCAGCGCTATCAACAGTGTAGAGGGAGGGGATATTGTTTTTTAAACATAAATTAAAATCATCTGGACCATGGCTTGGTGCGCAATGAACAATTCCTGTTCCTTGCTCTAAATTAACGAAGTGTGCATCTAACATAGGCACATCATAATCATAGTCTAACTCTGAAAATGGATGAGAGCAAATGGTTCCTGCAAGATCTTTTCCTTTAAAAGTTTTTAAAATTTTATAATTTTTAATTTCACAGGCCTTTATTATTGTGTCAATTAAGTTGCTAGCTACTACAATTTTTTTTTCTTTAAAATGTTCAAGTTCACTAATCTCGACAACAGAATATTCGATACTGCTATTAAACGCTAATGCCTTGTTAGCTGGAATTGTCCAAGGGGTTGTTGTCCAAATGACTGCACTTGCGTCATTTAAAAAATCCTGATTAGACTCTTTAATTTTGAAAGCGACATATATAGTATTGGATATGTGGTCCATATATTCAACTTCAGCATCAGCAAGAGCTGTTTTTTCAACAGTGGACCAAAATACCGGCTTAAATCCTTGATATAAACTTCCATCCAAAAGAAATTTACCTAACTCTCTTACAATTTGAGCTTCAGCATCAAAACTCATTGTGGAATAATAGTTCTCAAAATCTCCTACCACACCTAATCTCTTAAACTCCTTGACATGGACTTTGATCCATTGTTTTGCAAATTCTCTACATTCTTCTCTAAAAATTTTTATTGGAACTTCATCTTTATTTTTTTTCTTTTTTTTGTACTGCTCTTCAATTTTCCACTCGATTGGCAGTCCATGGCAGTCCCACCCTGGTACATATATCGAGTCTTTCCCATTCATTTGATGAAAACGTATAATTATATCTTTTAATATTTTATTAAGAGCTGTGCCCATATGAATATGGCCATTGGCATATGGAGGCCCATCATGTAAAATAAACTTTTTTTTTCCTTTTGAATTTTTTCTAAGTTTTTCAAAAATTTTATTTTTTTCCCATTTTTCTAA
>Ga0055584_100005496_pt1 | contig 12426 bp, 11 predicted proteins | sample OSDHelmetaG_FD_58716 | JGI IMG/M metagenome (GOLD analysis project Ga0055584, IMG submission 58716) | Pelagic marine sediment microbial communities from the LTER site Helgoland, North Sea, for post-phytoplankton bloom and carbon turnover... | ecosystem: Environmental > Aquatic > Marine >... | reverse complement strand
TTTAAAAAATTGACCCCAGAAAATTCGCGATCAATTAATTCGAAATGAACATTCTCCTTTTGGCTTATTTCACTGCTCCCTTTATCTTTCTGATGGTTCTTATCCGAATTACAGGAGCATACCAATAACAGAGTTAAGGCACTAATTGATATTATTTTTCTCATCATTTTAAAGCGCTAATTTAACACATCTACCTAAAAAAACAGGTAATACGTTCATATATAATATTTGGGCACAAAAAAGCAGCACCATGTATTGATGCTGCTTCCTTAAATAAATTATCCTATTTAAGATTTATTGTCTTATTAATATATTCTCCAATACTATCTCCCATGGATCTTCCTTCTACAATGGCTGGTGTGAAGTGAATACCACCATATTGCCTGCTTATGCAAGCTTCGGTTGCGGCCATTTTAAAGCTTTCGAATTGCCTAGGCTGGTTACCAAAAGGAAGTTCTGTTGAATCTGTGTACGCAAAATTGTCTCCAAATTGGTAGGTTAATAAGGTGGTGAGAGTTCCAGATACAACACTATGACCACTTGGATATTCTGGGAAAGCAGGCGTTTGAAGAATCGGTCTCCAATCCGCATCAATTCTTCTATTTATCACCGTCTCAGGACGTATATAGTTACTTCTATATTTCTCATCCCAACAAGCTATAAAGGCATCGTGCATTCCAATTGCAATAGAAGTAAACGCTTCTGCTTGTTTCGCCAAACTCGCATCTGTCATACGTATTGCCGTTGAAGTAATGCCCATCCAATGTCCTGCAGGAGAAGGTTTCTCTGTAGAATACATCATATGACCCACATGGTGCGAAACATTTGGATTATCATCCCAGAAACGCGCTATTGCGATTCGTTCGGGTGTGCTATCATTAACTGCCTGATACACTTCCATGGCTTCTAACATAAAAGGAGATCCTGGAGTCGAATCATATGCTGTAGGGCGCTTTGGTTTAAAAGCATCAGCACTCGGTATAACAAAAGGTCTGATCCGATTCCAATTCGGCTCTATTGCTCGTGAATAATCTGGTGGGGTCTGTTCCCAATACCCAACCGTGTTTGCGGGTTGAAACTGATCAAAGTTTCTAGATTCACTAAAAGTATCTCTACTGGCCCATTCAATAATGATATCAGCTATTTGTTCTCCATATTTTTTGGAGGCTTGATAGTTTGATTCAGGCAATAACTCAGTATAAATGGAATCTTTAATATGACTAAATTGCTTAACAATAAACTCAGAATATGTTAATGCTGTGGCGACTTTTGTAAATGCAGTGAAGGCAACCAAATCCGCATTCATTGTATTGGTATCTGCACCAGGGGTCTCTGGCATATCATTTAACTGATTTGCTAAACTTTTATATCCTGAATTAAATGCTAACAAAGATTGATATGCAGCAATATTTGCATATGCATAGTTTCTTGCAGCAACAGGAGGTGTAAACTTATCTCTCATCATTGCTAAACGCAAGTTTTCGTTGCATTCGCTTAGAATATTCTTGTTAATTAATGTCGTAAATTCCTTGTTGCCGCCAGAATTACAGGCAACAATTGTCAAGGTAAGGACAAGATATGCACTTAACGTTCTTAACTTCATAAGTGATACTATTGATCTTCTAATATAACGCCAGACTCCCCTTTGTATGGAGACTTCTGCGTTGGAACTAAATTGTTCTTTACCAACATTTGTTGACGCTGTCTTTCTCGTGTTCTTAGTCTGCGCAACTTTCTTTCTGTTCTTGTAACTGCCATGGTTATATTCTTTAATCTCAAAAAACACTGCTTTTTGAGGAGTGCAAATTTAAGCAAATAGTTAATTATTGCAAAGCCTTGTCAATAGTTTAATGTTAGCTCATTAGATTGTTCTTTATTACTCTCTTGTAAGCTTCGATCTACGAGGGTAAAACGATACCGAATTTGGGTATGTGCAAAGAATAAAGTGGGCTTTACAGGAATGCGCAAACGCAGCGTTCCTCGTACGGATTTAACATCACCAACGGGCGTTAAATTGGCTATTCTTTGGCTCAATTGAAGGCTATCATCGCTAGCTAAAATCCAGTTTCCATTTTCCTTGTACTCTAAATCGATCCATAAATTATTAAAATAGGGCTCACCAAAGCGAAATGGGCTAAATGTATCTGAATCAGATAAACCAATATCTCCATCACCATCTTTATAATTTATTACAGCTATAATTAAACTGTCTAAATTGGTAACTGGATGCTTCAGCACTTCTATTGCCTCCAGTTCAATTTCAGGAATAGGTGAATCTCCAAAACTTTCAGGCTTACAAGAATGAATAAGCGTGAGGATCACACTGCAGAATAAGATTAATATAGTACTTTTGAAACGGATAATATTCATGGCCAACCTTAGCTCAATAATAGCCAACTGCAATAACGACAATTTTAAGGAAATAGCCTTAGAATTATTTCAGTTTCAGGCAAAAAATTGCATGGTTCTGAACCAGTATATAAAGGAAATTGGCAAGAATGCTTCTGAAGTAGATTCCATTGAAAAGTTAATCTATTTACCCATTTCTTTTTTTAAATCGCACCGGATCAACAGCCTAAATTCTAATACTGATTTTCACTTTAAAAGTAGTGGAACAACCGGGACTCCCTCAAAGCACTATATTCCAGATTTATCCATTTACGAATCCAGCTTTGTCCAACATTTTAATCATGCTTTTGGCGATTTTGAAAAGTATTGCCACTTGGCATTGCTACCGAACTACCTAGAGCAAGGCAACTCATCCTTGGTTTACCAGGTAAATCACTTCATTGAACACGCAACGGTTAAGGGTGCGTTTTATTTAAATGATTTTGATGCACTTGCCAAACACCTTGAGTCCAATAAGAAAAAAAATATTCCTACCATACTATGGGGTGTTAGTTATGCATTGCTCGATTTTATTGCTGGCTTTCAACTTGAATGGGATAAGCTCAAAGTGATAGAAACTGGTGGAATGAAAGGTAAAAGAAAAGAAATGATTCGCACAGAACTTCATTCTATATTGCATTCTGCTTTTCCTAAGACTGAAATATCATCTGAATACGGGATGACTGAATTACTATCACAAGCCTATTGGGATGTTGAAAATCAACAATTCCAGACACACCCAAGTATGAAAATCATTATTCGAGACCCTAGAGACCCATTCAATATGATGGTCACAAATCGTCATGGAGCCATCAATGTGATTGATTTAAACAATTGGCAAACGTGCTCGTTTATTGAAACGGAGGATCTTGGCAAGATGAATGAAACAGGTGGCTTTGATGTCCTGGGTAGAATGGATCAAGCTGAAACTCGAGGTTGCAGTCTAATGTATACGGAATAAATTTAAATTATCTACAAACTAGCTTGTTTGCATATTCTTTTTTAGTGCCAATAGCGAATGAGTTGAGTCTACTGCTTGGATTGTATTCACTAACTTACCAAGACCTGTAATCTCCATTTCTACCGTATCACCATCTTTAAGCCATTGTGGAGTAGAATTTGGATCAGCCAGCTTTGCAGACCCATTGAGTTCCATAAAGCAACCGGTGCCAACCGTACCACTTCCAATCACATCACCTGGATATATATCTGCTCCATAAGCACAACGTTCTAGAATCTCAGCAAATGTCCAATCCATATCTCCTGCATTTCCTCTGCTCACTTCAACCCCATTTACTTTACAAGTCATAGTCAAATCATACTGATTACCGGTATGACCTGGTTTGGTTGGTTTAAGGTATTGTTCCATTTCATCTGTAGTAACCAAGAAAGGTCCTACTGCTGTACTGAAGTCTTTTCCTTTGGCAGGCCCTAAATTAAGACGCATTTCTTCCATTTGGATTAAACGTGCGCTCATGTCATTCATGATTAAATACCCTGCAATATATTCATCGGCTTCAGCTGCTTTAATGTTTCTTCCTTTCTTTCCTACTATAATAGCAACTTCCAATTCAAAATCTAATTTATGAAAATGATCTGGCATGCATTCAATTGGCCCCGGTCCTTGAACCGCATTGTGATTGGTAAAATACCATATCGGGAATTGATCAAATTCAGGTATCATGTCTACCCCGCGATTCCTTCTTGCGGTAAAAACATGTTGACGAAATGCATACGCATCTCTACATGAGGTTGGATTCGTTATTGGAGACAACACGGTTTTCTCATCATATCCAAGTGCAGCATTTCCATTCCCGTTTAAAATGGTTTGTTCAACCGCACGAGCTTTATCCATCGCACCTTCTCCCATTTGTAAGAATGACAGCATATCTGATGGCAAACTTCCATCATGTGCATTTAAATCATAAATGGTGCTGTCCACTAAAACCCCAAGTCGAGCTTCATTAGAATTGGTATAGGTAACTAATTTCATGTTAATTTTTACTTAAGTATTTTTTCAATTCGGTTATATTCTTTACTTGCATATTATCTGCACCCACCTTATTACTTAACAAAATGCTGAACCAATCTAATATATGCACTGTTTTGTATATTTCACTGATTACAGCACCATCAAAATTAATCGTAACAAACGGAATATTGTTTTCTTTTAATACCCCTTTAAGGAAATTGAAACGCTGAGTTACACGCTCATTGCTATTGCCATCCAAAAGCACAAAATTACTCGGCAAGGCAGAATAATACGTTTCTAATACATTGTGATTATTCTCTGGCAATACATTCACAAATGCCTCTAATTTGGCATTCTCTTGAATTTGTTGTGCAAAACGGGTGGCAGTTGGTTCTGCATTACGGTCAGCAACTATGACAAATTTGTTCTTCACTTTGGCATCAAAGTAATTCAACATTCTCTGTGCACTTTCCTTCCAATCATTTCCATTTTCGTAGGTCTTGATCGTATGCTTAAACTCATCTGTTATATTATCAATCCCAAGCAAGTCTGCGAGTATTAAAAAGTTGATTGCAGAAGAGAAACCAAAAGCCATTCTTGGCTGATAACCTTCTGGAACTGCATATGTTTTGAATTGATTTTCTTCGCTAATCTCTGCTAATATTCCACCACTTGAAATGGTGACAATCTTACAATTTGCCTGTAAGCCTTCGGCCAACATTGACAAGGTTTCTTCCGTTTCACCAGAATAACTTGCTAAAATGAGCAGCGTGCGATTGCCAATATAGTTAGGTAAATGATAATCTGAAACTACTTCTATGCTCTTATCGGACAACTCATAAAAAAAGTTTTTAGCAAATCTCGCTCCTATCCCGGACCCTCCAAGTCCCCCCATTACTATATGATCGATGTCTTCCGGTTTTATACCATGCGAAGTATAATTATCTAATGCGTATTGCAGTTGATCCTTGAAATTTTCTAATGACTCCTCTTGTGTTATCATATTTAGTGTGCAAATGTAATGATAATGAATAGGAAGATGAAGTATTGGATAAAAAATTGGTGCAATCTTTATCACATACCTAGAAAGGATACCCAATAATTAAATTTAAATTTGCCATGTGGTTGAAGAAACGCAAGAACAGGACAATTCCTCTTCAGAGGAAGAATTATATGAACACCATCAATTTACGGTTGATCCTGGGCAATCACCTTTGCGCATTGATAAGTACTTGATGCACAAAATACAGAATGCGAGTCGTACCAAATTGCAGGCCGCAATGCGCAATAACTCCGTTTTAGTAGATGATAAACCGGTTAAGCCCAATTTTAAGGTCAAACCCAATCAGGAAATTAGCATTGTCCTTCCCTATCCTCCTCGAGATACCACGGTTCATCCGGAAGAGCTGGACATTGAATATGTGTATCAAGATGATGATCTGGCTATTATTAATAAACAAAGCGGTATAGTAGTACATCCTGGATTCAACAACTACACGGGCACTTTACTGCATGGATTATTGTACGATTTTAATAAAACCATTCTCCCTGATATTAAAATTACACCTCAATTAGCGCATCGGATTGATAAAAATACCAGTGGGCTTTTAGTTGTGGCTAAGCATGAAGATTGCCTTGCCCATTTAGCCAATCAGTTTTATCACCACACCATCGAGCGCAAGTACTTAGCTTTGGTCTGGGGCAATTTTGAAGAGGACCATGGAACCATCGAGGCTCCCCTTGCCAGAGATAACAAAGACCGAAGAAAACGATCAGTTCCTGCTAATCCTGAGCTAGGTAAGCACGCGATAACCCATTATAAGGTATTAGAAAATTTTCATTTTTGTAGCCTCATTGAATGCAAGTTAGAAACTGGTAGAACGCATCAAATCAGAGCGCATATGGCTCATATTGGTCATCCTATTTTTGCAGATGAGCGTTACGGTGGAGACAAAATATGGAAAGGCAGTCGGCATGCGAAATTCAAACAGTTTATCGATAACTGTTTTAAGATAATTCCGCGTCAAGCATTGCATGCTCAAGTACTTGGGTTCGAACATCCAAAAACTAAAAAAGAGGTTTATTTTGAGGCTGAATTGCCATCCGACTTTACATTAGTGCTTGAGAAAATTCGGGATTACGTGACAAACAATACCCTTTAAAAATAGCTCAAGATAAGCCGGTAAAATCATGTTTGTTCATGCATTTAAAATGGCCATATGGGCACTTTTTAAAACCGATTTTACTACAAGGTCTGCAATACACATCCACTTCCAGTTGCCTGTTTTCATAATCATGGAAATTGACAGGATAGAATGGATACATGCCAAACTCAGGTATGGTATTCCCCCAAATTGAAATAATGGGTTTAAGCAGTGCAGCAGCTATGTGCATTAAGCCGGTATCATGGGTGATCACTTTTCTAGATTGCTCAATGATGCTTGCTGATTCCTGCAAATTATAACGCCCACAAGCATTGTGACAATTGGGCACTGCCTTCATCAATTCCTCAGCATCGTTATAATCCTCCTTACCTCCAAGCAGGATAGTTGTTTGATTCAATTGAGTAAGCAAATCAACTTGACGATGAAAAGGCAATTTCTTCGTTTCATGTTGACCTCCAATGGCATAGGCATAGTATTTCTTTGCCTCTAATCCAGGATAATGCTTCGGTATATCTATTCGGAAGCGCTGCTCAATAAAATAATCTAAGCCTTTGTCATCGAAGGGAATTCCGATTTTTTCCAAGGGTTTCATGTAACGATGAACGATGTGCTTCTTGGGCAATACGCGTTTTAGTTTAAACCGAACGGCAAACCATTTTGCCAAATTGATCTTATTAAATCGTACCCATTTCGGTCGATGCCGTTGTTTCAATAGATAAAACCAAACCCGTCTGGTTCTCAAATTGTTATGTAGATCAACCACAAGATCAAACTTTTGACGAGCTAAATGTTTCAATGTTTTCTTGCCTTCCCAGTAGATTTCTTTATCAATAAATGGATTAGCTGAGAATGCATGGACAAACTTCTTTTTACTTAAGAAATGCAAAGTGCTGTGTGGATACTTCCGCTTAATACATCGCAGGGCAGGGCTTGTCAGCACTATATCACCTATAGAGCTAAAACGAATTACTAATATGTTTGAAGGGCTTTTAGCCATGCAGGGGCAAATATAAGCTTGAAATTATTACAGACTAATTCAAATTGTCAACCATCTTTTGAATTAATTCCTTGGCCTTCAAATAGCCTGCAACCGTCTCTTTTCTTTCAAAGTGACTATTCAGGAATACCAAAGATGGGTAAGCAGAAATTTTGTCGAATACCATACAAAACTCATGATACCCTTGTTTACCCCCTGTTTTTATGTAGGAATAGGTCCTTCCTAAGAATTGGATTTCACCTTGATATTCCCCATCAAATTTGACGAAATAATAATGCGCATTCATCGAGTCAACAATCGTGGAGTCGCTAAGCACATTGACTTCTAATAGCTTACACCATTTACACCAATCTGCATAGTAATAAATCACCACCGGTTTTGGATTTTGTTTCATACTGTCCTCGAGGTGAAGCACGGATATGGTTTGAATACTTTTATCTTGGGTACTGTCTGTTGAGCCATTTGTGGATTGCACAAAAGCCAAGGACAAAACGAATATGAAGGATACTATTTTAACCATTTATAGGATAGCCCAATGTAAAACCTTCTGCCTTGATTTGAGGCGTACACGTAACTTGGGTCAAAAGTTAATGCTTGTGGGTTATTAACGGTGGGTATTGCATTACCGTTTGCATCAAACTGCACTTGTTTATCAAAAGGATCAAAAGAGCGTGCAATACTCAAGCTACTTGGTGTAAAATTGAGCAAGTTCTTCACCCCACCATACAATGTAAATGACTTGAATGTTTTGGTCACCTTAATATTTTGCAAGCTATACCAAGGAGAATTAGCACTGCGCTGATCTAATGAACCTAGCCGTGGAAGCTTCATCGGACTATATACATTTCCAGTATAATCAATCAATAATTTAAATCGTGGCATTTCATAGCTTATTTTCCAAACTCCACTTAACTGTTCGGTGAGTAATTGTCTTGTTTTTTCTCCGTTATCAAATTGACTCACATCCATAACGGTGGCTCCTATATTGGCTCCAAACCCACCACTTGTAATTAAATCTAAGTTTAAGGAAACACCTTGAGAAACGGCATAACCCGCTAAATTATCATAGATAATCTGATTTGGATTGGTTAGGTAATCTGGAATAATTTTATTGGTAAAGTAGGTATACCAAGTGGAAGCGTCAATATTCAGTAACTTATCTTTTCCAATGATTAACTTCTTCTCCATATTCACATTCCCATTCCATGATTTTTCGGGCTTCAATTTTGATTTAAAAACCACTTTACGTGCACCGGTTAAGGCGGCATGATCTTCCGTAAATACATTTGCCACTCGATATCCATTACCTGCACTTATACGAAAAATGGTTCGTTTATTCGCTGAATTCCATTTGTAATTTACTCTAGGAGTAAGGATGTGGCCATGAATGCTGTTATAATCATAGCGCAATCCTGTGAGTATTATCTTATTTTCTTTGATGTAGTGCTGTGTTTGAATGAATGCACCCGGTAAATGCGTAATGCTCGGTTGATTATTGTTGTGGATGGTATCCTGTTCCTGTGTAGCAATGGTGTTGTCATCATAAAAGGTATACCGATAGGTTACCCCTGCTAATAATTCGGTGTTCTTTCCAATACGCTCTTCATGAATTAACTGACCGAACTGGACAAATTGATCCGCAAAGAAGCCAACATTGCCATAATAAGAATTCTGCTTATGGTAATTGCTACTGCATTGAAGCTTTAAGTTGAATTGAGTCGGTAATTCATATACACCAAAGGCCTCCCAACGATTGGTATAGATACTTTCACCATAAATACTATCACCTCCTCGAAACTGAGTTTCCCAGTCCATTTCTCCTCCCCATCTTTTCTCTGAGTTGTAACGGGCCGCCAATGAGAACAACTTATTCGATTTCCTTTTCAAAAGCATTTTTGAAAACAATGATACGCGGTTCTGTATGGTAAGATCCGTAAAACCGTCCCCATTCTTATCAATCGGGTTATCATAGTTATAATAATTGGCGGATACCAGCATGTCTACTTTTTCACCCAAGGCTGTTTTGTATGCTACGTCTAAATTAGATTCATTCCAAGAACTGTGCATATAATCCACTGCTAACTTAGCTGTATTGTATGGATTCTTGGTTATTACATTAATAATACCCCCTACCGCCTCAGAACCAAACAAAGTAGAAGCAGGTCCTTTTACAATTTCAACTCGTTCAATCAAAGATTGTGGAATTCCGTTGAGGCCATAAATTGTTGACAGACCTCCAACAATAGGCATACCATCAATTAGAATCATCGTATAGGCTCCTTCCAGCCCATTGATATGAATATCACCTGTGTTACACACGTTGCAATTGTTTTGTGGTCTTACCCCATTTACGGTTTGCAAGGCTTCAAAAACAGAAGGAGCTGGATTCGCTTGTAAATATTCTGCACTGATTATATCAATTGGAACTGGGCTTTTAGATTTAGAGACTTCCTTTAGATTCCCACTGACCACAACCTTATTCATCAATTTTGCACTAGGGAGCATTGAAATTTCCAAGTCTATATCTTCACCCAATACACTTAAACGCTGGAATAACATATCGTATCCCACTAACTTTAATGTAAGATTATAATTACCCGTGTCCACATTATTGAATTCAAACCGACCTGCAGTATCGGTATACGTTGTTCTGCTATCTAACTTCACCTTCACAAAGCTCAAATTCTGGGCATTGTTTTGCACCACACCTCTGACATTAGCCGCCTTAAAGGCTGATGTAGTAAATAATACAAAAAGAATCAGTAATGCTTTATTCATCTAGGCATATAATTTAGACTGTACAAATATAATATGTTAGACTACTCTAACAAAATTATTATATTAATCTTATTATATTTGTACTAACAATTCGACCAATGCTATCCCAAACAGAAGAAAACTACCTTAAAACGCTATATTTATTGGCGAATGAGGAAGATGTTGTGAATTTATCAGAAATCAGCAAACGGCTTGAGATCAGCTCACCTACTGCCAATAGTATGATTAAGAACTTGCATGAAAAAGGCTTGGTTAAATACGAAAAATATAAACCCATTCTTTTAACGCAAAAAGGAAAGCTCAGCGCTGCTTATATCATCCGTAAACACCGACTCACCGAAATGTACTTGGTAGAAAAAATGGAATTTGGATGGGAAGATGTGCATGAAATAGCTGAACAAATGGAACACATTATTGCTCCACGGTTTTTTGACAAAATGGACGAATTACTTGGTTTTCCAGAGGTTGATCCACATGGTTCTCCTATACCAAATAAGGATGGAAAAGTGATTCAACAACATCATCAGCAATTGAGCCAATGTGCGGCAGGTGAAACGGTCATTTTATCTTCCTTAAAACAAAGCGAAAATGATTTTTTAAACTTCCTCAACAGCAGAGGTCTCGCCTTAGGCACATTAATTACGATTGTTTCTATTGAGCCCTTCGATCAAAGCATGGTGGTTAATTTTAATGATCAAAAATCCGTTTCTTTATCTCAGACTGTTTGCGAACAATTACTTGTAACCAAAAAATAATTTGCAGTACACAGAAGCAATCGATTGGCTTTATTCCCAATTACCCATATTTCAGAAACAGGGCAAGGCCGCTTATCACCCAGGACTAGATAACATAAAGCTTTTGCTTTCAGAATTAAACAATCCAGAAAGAGAATTCAAGACTATTCATGTGGCTGGAACGAATGGCAAGGGCAGTGTTTCCCATATGTTGTCAGCCGTGCTGCAAACGGCAGGTTATAAAACCGGTTTATACACCAGCCCGCACCTTAAAAACTTTGAGGAAAGAGTTAAAATAGATGGCAAAGAAATCGCGAAAGAACAAGTAGTCGATTTTACGCGCAAAATGATGGTTTCGGATGTTAAGCCCAGTTTTTTCGAAATGACTGTTGCCATGGCATTTGAATATTTCGCCAAAGAACAAGTGGACATTGCAATTATTGAAACGGGCATGGGCGGAAGATTGGATAGCACCAATGTGATCCAACCCCTTTTGAGTATTATCACGAATATCAGTTTAGACCATCAGCAATATTTGGGGGATACCTTAGAAAAAATCGCCCATGAAAAGGCTGGTATTATCAAATCAAATACACCCGTTGTTATTGGAGAAACGCAGCTTGAGACTTCAACTGTATTTATCCAAAAAGCAAAACTGGAAAAGGCAGAGATTTGGTTTGCAGATAAAGAGAAACTGCCATCAATTGAATCCGATTTAATCGGATCCTATCAAACGTATAATCTAAAAACCGCATTGTGCTCACTTGAGCGATTGATTAAGTTAGGTTTTCATATCACAGATGAGCACATTGAAAATGGATTACAGAATGTTCAACAGCTTACTGCGTTCAAAGGTCGATATCAGCAATTGGGATTGAATCCCAAAATCATTGCAGACACCGGACATAATGAAGCTGCATTGGCCTATCTCATTCCCCAATTATTAAGCGAAGACTTCAACCAATTGCATATTGTTTTCGGCATGGCAAATGACAAAGACATTCATTCTATTTTAATGCTCTTACCTAAAAGTGCCCATTATTACTTTTGCAAACCCAATGTACCAAGAGGAATGAGTGCCCAAGAATTGGAAAGAAAAGCGGCCAAAGTGGGTCTACAAGGTGAAACCTTTGAATCGGTTAATCTTGCCCTGCAGGAGGCAAAAAATAAAGCATCCAACAATGATCTTATTTTTGTTGGAGGGAGTACTTTTGTAGTTGCCGAAATTATAGAATAGTGAAAATAAATTTATATACTGACGGTGCATGCAGCGGCAATCCTGGTAAAGGAGGTTATGGAGCAGTGCTTCTTTTTGGAGAAAAAAGAAAAGAGATGGCAGAAGCCTATGAACTGACTACTAATAATCGAATGGAGCTATTAGCGGTAATTAAG
>Ga0055584_100005494_pt1 | contig 12428 bp, 11 predicted proteins | sample OSDHelmetaG_FD_58716 | JGI IMG/M metagenome (GOLD analysis project Ga0055584, IMG submission 58716) | Pelagic marine sediment microbial communities from the LTER site Helgoland, North Sea, for post-phytoplankton bloom and carbon turnover... | ecosystem: Environmental > Aquatic > Marine >... | reverse complement strand
TATAATTTTAGGGTGGTGAAATTCATCTTCAGCTAATTTACTGACTTTATTAGCAAATAACCAAGCTAGCTTATAATTTTTAAATCGGTAGGAGCGCTCTAACATCTTTATCTTGTCACGAGTTTGGAGAGTCCAATCAGGCACTTGACTAAGTAAATCTGTTAGTTCGTCATCACTCACTTTAGGTGCATCAACATGGCAAACTTTACATTGCTGAGTTAATAGTGTGTTATTCATTGTCATTACTACCTATTAAAAGCTATTAAAAGATCTAAAATAAGAGAGTTTTATACTTTTCGATGAATTAAGTCTTTAATTGTTGATAACATTTGCTTTCTCACGTGTGCTAACTTAGGTTTTTCTTCAAAAGGAACAGGACGACATAATTGCATCGTTTTCACACCTAAACGTGCGGTCAACAAACCTGCTCCTAACCCTTGAGCTAAACGCCCTGACAACTTACCGAGTAAATCAGCACCTATCATATCTGATCCAAAGTCGGTAATTAGCTCACTTGCGCCAGCATAAACCATATTAACAAATACTTGTCGTATTAATTTTATTCTGCTCCAATAGCCTAACTTTATACCATATAAGAGTGCAACTTTATTAATCATACGTAAATTACGCCATAATATAATTAGCATATCGATTAAAGCTACCGGACTGAGTGCAACAAGTACTACTGCTTCAGTTGAAAATTTCGCTATTTCGGTCATAGCTTTTTCATCAACTTTAGTCAGTACTAAACGCGAATAAAGCTGTAATAATTCAGCATCAGAATATTGAGAGTCCAGCGTATCTTGCCAAGCTTTTTCTTGCTCTGAAACGAGATCACAAGGTAAATTTTCACTGATTTTTTGACAAAAAGTTTTGACGTCAATTTCGCTAACACTCTGTTCATTCATGCCATTATTTTGAGAAAGTACTTCGTAAGCTTGCTGCTTCAACTTTTCTCGTCGTTTAAATTGACGTAAAGCTGACCATTCACTAAATACACTCTTTGAAGCAAGAATGACTAAACAAGATAAGATAACAGCATAAACACTTGTCATAATTGGTGAATTAGCAAAACCCGAAATAAAAAAATTAACGGTTTCTACTCCAATGACACCTGTCATTAGCGTTAGTGCAATGCGCCATAACCAACGAGGTTTAGTGTTAACTGTCGTTAATTCTTTTTCTAATGCTTGCTCTAATATTTCTTCATCTAGTATTGAGAGATAATCTTGTCTTTCATCTATCGACAAGTATTCTTGATTATCAAACACAATTTGTTGCCCATATTTCCCTTCTTTTACTTCATCATTAACTGGTTGGTTTAATAATTCAGTATCAGAAAACAATATTTGTTGTTGCTGTGTTTTTTCATCTATTTTGTTATTAGCTTTACTCATATCATTTTATCCGCCAATAAAAATTGTAATACCTGATCCATACGAATATGAGGTAATGCTTGGTGTTTCTCGATACCGGTGATGGGTAAAAAATTAATAAAATTAAAAGCAGATGTCTGCCAATAATTTTTTTCTGGTAATTTTTCAGGTACCGAGCCAGGAAAAAGTGTAATTTTTTCTGTCGATTCTGTTCCTTTAGGTAAAGTGTTACCCTGAATAACGGGTATTTGTTGCCCTTTATGTACCGTTTTGCCTGATGTTGTGCTTTTAACTGCAGCGATAGCAAGTGTTTTCATTTCTATAGCTTCATAATTAAGCTTATGTTTACTTTGATATATTAGCTGATTTAATAAAGAAACCATCGGCGCATGTTGCTCTGAAGTAACATGATCAGCTTTAGTTGCCGCAAATAACAACTTATCTATTTTTGGTGAAAATAGTCGAGAAAACAAACCCGATTTACCGTAATTATAACTTTCTAAAATCATATCAATAGCCAACTGCAAATCAGCAAAGCTCTCTGAACCACTATTGTCTGAACAAGCATTTAATGGTGTTAAACAATCAGCTAGAACAATCTGTCGATCAAAACGTAAAAAATGTTGTTGATAAAACACTTTGACAACTTGTTCTTTATATTCAATATATCGCGATCTAAGCATACCAATAAAACTATCGTCACTGGCATTTTGGTAATCATTTCCGTCTATTCCATTCAAATTTGGGAATGGAAAAAACTCTAATATAGGCGCCCCCGCTAACTCCGCGGGTAAAATAAAACGTCCTGGTTGAATTACCGACAATCCCAATTTATAACGAAATGTATGTAACAAATCAGTATATTCTTTAGATAACTGAGCTAATAGTTCTTCATCGGCTATGCTAAATGGATCTATCTTTCCGACTTTTGTTAAAAAACCTTGAGAAATTATACCTCGTGGTGGTGCAGACAATAAAGCTTGAGTTTGCTCTGACCATTGTTCAAAGGTCTGATTCAACATAGGTAAATCAAGCAACCACTCACCAGGATAATCTGTAATGTCTAAGGTTAACGTAGCCATATCAGTTGCGTATTTTAATATGGATTTTTGGGGTTGATAACGAATAGCTAAACGTAGTTCGCTAATGCCGTGAGTAGGCTCAGGCCATGTTGGCATATCACTTGTTAATGACGATATGGCTTTGTCATAATCAAAACGAGGGATAGAAAGGTTTTTTTGTGGAACTCGTTTTGCTGCAATAAAATTTCCATTATGAACAGGATCAAAAAAGCTTAATCTGCTGCCGTTACCTTCATTAATTAGTTGATTAACAAGTGAGGTAATAAATGCAGTTTTGCCACTTCGACTTAAGCCTGTAACAGCTAAATTAATGTGTTGGTTGAGACTACGATTTAATATCTCACTCGCTTTATTTCTTAATTTATCTAACCGTTTTTTCTTAATAGTAGCCATAGTTTGTTTAACTAAATTTTAAAGAACTGAAAATTGATTACTTTGATATTAATGATTTTTCTAATGAAATAATAGCCCTAGTTAGCCTATATTAAGTTTAACCCTAGCTGATAACGTACTTCATTAACCAAAGTAACTATTCTATAAGTCACTCATGAGATAACTATTATTTTCATCTCATAATTATCATAATTTATTTATCTCTCGTGCCACCGTAAACTCTGATGACGTTACATAGTGCTCTATTGCTTGTAGCTGTTTTTCTAATAAAGAAAATTTACGGCTAATATCACGAAAAGCTTGCTTTGGAGGCTCACCTGACTGCCATACTCTCGCTTTCACTTTAATCGATTCATTCGCTTTTTCACCTTCATTCTGTGTACCCGTGTTTTCATATTGCGAAGCACTTGAGGTTGATGAACGATTGTACTTACTGTTACTAACAGTTTCTTTCGGGTTCTTGTCAAGAATAAACCAAGCAGCCACATAACCTAAGATTAAGAAAGGCATCCCGAACAAAACACCTGATACCACTAAAATTCTGACCAACCAAGTTTCCCAACCAAAATAATCAGCGAGACCTGCACAAACACCAGCTACTTTTCCTTTTTTTGTATTACGATATAGCTCGCCTCTTCGCTCAATCATAACTTATTCCTCCAATCTGGCGTTTCCACATCCAAGATAGCTTCAAGGGTTTTAATTCGATCAGCCATTTTGTCAGCCGTTTCAGATAAAGAAGATAATTGAACATACTCTTCTTCACTGAGTCCTTGACTAACTTGCCCTTTACTACGGTAATGTAGTACTAACCATATTGGCGCTACTATTACCATAAAAATTATGATCGGTGCCATAATAAGCTCTTCCACAATATTTCCCCTTTATTTTTCCTTTAATACTGAGCGCCTAATTTAATCAATAGCCCTCATAACCTAATATTATTTATTTTTCATTTTGGCTTTCAATGAAGCTAATTCATCATCAACTTTTTCATTTGACTCAAGTTCAGATATTTCGTCTGCTAACGATTTACTCGTTAAATCATATGCTTCAACTTGTCCTTCAAGATCGTCAATTTTACGCTCATAACGATCGAATCGGCTTAGTGCATCATTTACTTTATTACTATCAATATTCTTTTTAACTTTCAAACGAGAGTTAACCGTTTTCTCTCGCATAATAATCGTTTTTTGTCGTGATTTAGCATCAGCTAACTTATCCTGCAACTGTGATATTTCACTTTGCAGTTTAATGATATGTTCTTCTGTATTCATTAAATCTTGCAATAATGTTTGTGCATTATCACTACTTTTCTTTTTCTCTATTAATGCAGCACGTGCTAAGTCTTCACGATCTTTACTTAACGCTAATTCTGCTTTTTCTTGCCATTGTTGTGCTTCATTTTCAAATCGAGTCACTCGGCGAGACAGCTCTTTTTTATCTGCTAAGGTTTTAGCTGAACTTGAACGAACCTCAACTAAGGTATCTTCCATTTCTTGAATAATCAAACGTACCATTTTGGCTGGATCTTCAGCTTTATCTAGTAAGTTATTAATATTCGAATTAATAATATCGGTAAACCTTGAAAAAATACCCATGACAACTTCCTCTTACGGTTAAATTAACGCTCTTACTTAATTTTCAAATTAATCATATTTCAATGCAAATGTAATAAAAACGACTATAAATTTGGAGTTAAATTTATAGTTTATGTTATTCATTTTTTACGCCAACGTGACAATACAACTTAACAATATGTTTTTATTGCCTTTATTAAAAATTCAGAAAATACTATTATATAACCACTTAATAAAATACACTATTTGTTAGTGAATTTAACTAATACAAAGTCTATTTAATTATTTATTTTTAACGAAAAGTAAAATTAATTAGCATCATTATAGGTCAAGCCATGGCGCGCTTTAGTAAACAAGACAACCTTCTTGGTCAATCTAACTGCTTTTTGGAAGTATTAGAACAAACATCACAAATTGCGCCATTAAGTAAACCTGTATTAATTATTGGTGAGCGCGGTACAGGTAAAGAGTTAATCGCTGCACGTTTACACTATTTATCAAAACGTTGGGAACAAAGCTATTTAAAACTTAATTGCGCTGCACTTAATGAAAACTTACTTGAAACAGAACTTTTTGGTTATGACTCTGGTGCTTTTACTGGCGCTAATAAACGCCATGAAGGCCGATTTGAACGTGCAGATAACGGCACCCTTTTTTTAGATGAAATAGCCAATACATCAGGGTTAATTCAAGAAAAATTATTACGGGTTGTTGAATATGGCGAATTTGAACGCGTTGGTGGTTCACGTACCATAACAACTGATGTACGCCTAATTGCAGCAACCAATGAAGACTTACCTAGTTTAGCTGCCTCAGGGCAGTTTAGAGCTGATTTACTTGACCGTTTAGCGTTTGATGTTATCACCTTACCTCCCTTAAGAGAGCGACTTGACGATATTCTAATGTTAGCAGAACACTTTGCTGTGAATATGGCACGTGAGTTAGAATTTGAATTATTTAGTGGCTTTACTGAAAAAGCCAAACGAGCCATGTTAGAATATGCTTGGCCTGGCAATATACGCGAATTAAAAAATGTGATTGAACGTAGTGTTTATCGTTGTAATAATCCTCATTTACCTGTACATGATTTAATTATTGATCCCTTTGAGTCTCCTTTTAGACCGACCCAGCAGATCAAAACAAATGATAGAGCAAAACTGCAAACAAGTACCACTGCACCATCAACTGATAGTTCAATTAAACAGTCAGATTCAGCAGAAATAAATAAAACAGTAAACAACGAACAAATAACTGAACTTGTTACACCCCTGTCAACTATTAGTACTAACTTTCCACAATCATTAAAATCGTTATCACAAACCTATGAAGTTGAATTAATTAAATCAGCGTTAGCTCATTGTCAATATAATCAAAAGAAAACAGCACAAGCACTCGAATTAACCTATCATCAACTGAGAGGGTATTTAAAAAAATATAACTTACTTGAGGGGGCTGCTACTGATGAATTATCTTAAATTTATTACAACAAGCCTATTTAGTTTAGTATTTTTAACTGCTTGTAATCAAAAAGATAAATTATTATTAAGTGAGCATAGCGTTATTTACTGCGCTGAAGGTTCACCTGAAACATTCAATCCTCAATTGGTAACGTCAGGGACAACAATAGATGCGACATCAAATCAACTTTATGATCGACTAATAACCTATAAAGGAATTGAAAACAAATTAAGTCCTGCTATTGCTGAGTCTTGGCATGTCACTAGTGATGGTACAAAAGTTACTTTCTATTTACGTAAAGATGTGGCCTTTCATCATACAGATTATTTTACCCCAACTAGACTATTAAATGCCGATGACGTAATTTTCAGTTTCGAAAGAGCTTTAAACCTTGAACATCCTTATCATTTTGTTTCTGGTGGAAGTTATCCTTTTTTTCAAAATGTTGGTTTAAGTGATTTAGTTGATAAAATTGAAAAAATAAATGATCACACTATACGGTTTCATTTATCCCATGCTGACAATTCATTTTTAGCTAACCTTGCTACTGATTTTTCTATTATTTTATCTGCCGAATATGCTGAACAATTATCTAAACAAAATGCAAAATCAGATATAGACACACATCCTATAGGTACAGGACCGTTTAAATTAAAAGAATATAGAGTTGGATCATTTATACGTTTTTATCAGCACGAACAATACTGGCAAGATCCCGCAAAAATAGACCAACTGGTTTTTGATATCACGCCCAGTAATACCGGTAGATTAACTAAGTTACTTGCAAAAGAGTGTGATGTTGTAGCCTACCCTATAGCACACGGAAAAATCACACAGCGTAAAGATTTATCATTAGAGGCAGTTACTGCATTAAACGTTGGGTATTTTGGTTTTAATGTTAACAAAGCCCCGTTTGATAACAAATTAGTTAGACAAGCGATTAGCTATGCGATTAATAAGCAAACTTTACTTGATGCTATATATCAAGGTAAAGCTGAAATGGCTAATTCATTGTTACCCAAGACTTCTTGGGCTTTTGACAAAACTATTAAAAATCAAAAATTTGATCCTTTTTTTGCAAAAGAGTTATTAAACTTTGCAGGCTATGCCGAGGGCTTTACTATGGATTTATGGGCTATGCCTATTCAAAGACCCTATAACCCAAATGCGATTACTATGGCTAAACTAATTCAAAGTGATTTAAAAAAAATTGGTATACAAGTAAATATTGTTAGCTATGAATGGAGTACGTTTTTACAACGGCTGAAACGAGGTGAACATCAAAGCTTTTTATTAGGATGGTCGGCTGACCACCCTGATCCAGACAACTTCTTTTCTCCTATATTAAGTTGTTCTGCCACAAAAACAGGTAGTAATACCACTTTTTGGTGTAATGAAGAATATGATACGATTATACAAAAAGCCTTACGAACAAGTGATATTGATAAACGAAAAGAATACTACGCTCAAGCGATGTCAATTATTAGACAAGAAGTCCCCTTAATTCCACTTGCTCATTCTAAACGTTATCAGGCAAGGGGTAATAATGTTATAGGTGATATCCTTGCACCTTTTGGCGGTATAAATTTTTACTCTGTATCCAAACGTGAATTAATCAGTAAAAAAGTAGCAACGAAGAAAAACAAATTAGATGGAAAAAATAATACTCTTAGTACAGGTGTAAATTAATTATGCTAGTTTTTACTTTACGGCGGTTAAGTCTATTTATTTTCACCATGCTACTATTAACTCTAGTGTCATTTAGTGTTAATTTTTTATTTCCTGGCGATTCAATTATTAACTTAACTGGTGCTATCAATGCCACACCTAACCAACTTATTGGATTAAATGAAGCATACCAGACAAATCGTAATATTTTCTGGCAATATATTGCTTACCTTGGTCATATAATTAATGGTGAATTTGGGTTATCTATGGCTAGTCAGTCTGATATTGCTACTGAAGTAGTTAAGATGCTGCCTGCCACCATTGAACTCAGTTTAGTTGCCTTATTGATTGCAATGCTTATTGGTATTCCTTTAGGTTTTATTGCAGCAATAAAGCATGGTAAATTCACTGACAGTTTAATTTTATCCGTGTCAATGTTTGGTTATTCAATCCCCGTTTTTTGGTTAGGTTTGTTAGCAATTTTAACTTTTTCAATTAATTTAGGGTGGTTTCCTTCTGCTGGTCAAATAAGTTTATTATTCGAAATAAAACTCGTCACTGGTATTCAGTTTATTGATATCCTCCTTAGTGATAGTCCTTATAAATGGCAAGCTTTTAGTGATGCTACTGCGCATATTATTTTACCTGCGTGTGTCATCGCATTGGCCCCTGCAACAATTTTTATTCGCTTAGCTAGGACATCGATGATTGAAGTACTAGGTACTAGCTATATACGCGCGGCAAGTGCTAAAGGCTTATCTTTTCGGCAAATTATATTTAGGCATGCTATCAGAAATGCATTAATTCAAATCATTCGTCATGTGGGTTTACAGTTTGCGAACTTAGTGACTATTGCAATGGTAACTGAGGTCATTTTTAGTTGGCCCGGAATTGGGCGTTGGCTTATAGAAAGTATTTACCAAAGAGATTATACTGCGATAGAAAGTGGATTATTAGTGTTGTCATGCTTTATATTTATAGTACACATTTTAACCGATTTCATTTATGCTGCGTTAAACCCACTCGCTAGAGGAAACAAATATGGCGCGTGATAAAATATATCTAGAAGAAATTTTCCCTTCCCCTTTTATGCAACTTTGGCAAGTGTTTCGAAAAACACCTGTTGCTATGCTAGGTGGTAGCTGTTTTGTATTTTTGATAGTACTTGCTATTTTTGGACCGATATTAGCGCCATACTCTCCTATTGAAGGCCAGTTAGATATGCTTTTGCTGCCCCCTGCCTGGAATAATGATGGTAATGTGAGTTATCTGCTTGGTACTGATGAATTAGGACGAGATATGCTTTCGCGCCTGATGTACGGTACCTCATTAACCTTTGGTCTGAGTTTTATTGTTGTTATTATCTCTTTAATTATTGGTGTGGTTATCGGTTCATTATCAGCCTTAACTACGGGACTTAAATCAAGCTTTCTTAATCATTTCCTTGATGTTGTTTTATCTATCCCCTCTTTACTACTAGCCATTATTATTGTTGCTATATTAGGGCCAGGCATAGCTAATACAGTCTGGGCGGTAGTACTAGTACTCATCCCTCAATTTATTCATATTACTCGTTACGCAGTGAAAGAAGAATCCCGCAAAGATTATGTGCTCGCTTCAAAACTAGACGGCGCTAGCCCATTCAGAATATTATATTATTCAATATTTCCAAATATCACTGATAGAATTATGGGACAAGCAACCTTAGCACAATCTGCCGCTATTTTGGATATTGCCACGTTAGGCTTTTTAGGGTTAGGAGCACAAATACCATTACCTGAATGGGGTGCTACTTTAGCCAATGGTTTAGACTTATTCTACATTGCTCCATGGACAGTTTACTTACCCGGTTTAGCTATTTTATTTGCTGTAGTTGCAACTAATCTTGTCGGTGAAGGTATTCGTCACGCGCTTAAAGTGCGTAAGGATCGCTAATGAACTTACTTGATATTAGAAATTTATCTATTGAACTCATCTCTGATGATAAAAATATCCGTGCTGTTGATAAAGTTAGTTTATCAATGAAAGAAGGTGAAGTACGGGGGTTAGTAGGTGAATCAGGATCGGGGAAATCTTTATTGGCCCAAGCACTTGTTGGTGTATTGAATGATAAATGGCATGTTCATGCTGATAGATTTCATTGGCGTGGAATCGACCTATTACGTCTATCAATAGAAGAACGAAAAGCAGTTCTATCTCGTGACATTGCGATGATATTTCAGGAGCCAATGGCTTGTTTGGATCCCACAACCTCAATTGGCGAACAGTTAATTGAAGCAATTGATAGTAGCCAATTATCAGGTTTCTTTTGGCAAAAACATCAACAACGTCAATTAGCGGCAATTAGGCTATTGCATAAAGTCGGCATAAAAGATCATAAAACCTGCCTTAAAAGTTATCCGCATCAATTAACTGAAGCATTTTGCCAAAGGGTTATGATCGCAATGGCTTTAGCAAGAAGACCTATTTTGTTAATTGCAGATGAGCCAACAGCAGCAATGGAGATTACTAACGAAGGACAAATCTTTAGGTTACTCGCTAGTTTAAATCAATTAAAAAATATGGCTATTTTATTGATCAGTCATGATATAGAGAACATTACCTCTTGGACCAACACGATTACAGTAATGTACAGTGGTCAATTTGTTGAGGCCGGTACAACTTCCCAGATATTTAGTAACCCATTACACCCATATACCCGAGCTTTGGTTGATAGTAGCCCAAGTGCAAATTTGCACTTACCCGCAAAATCACGATTAAAAGCTTTACCTGGCAGTATTCCTATTCTACAGCATTTACCTATTGGTTGTCGTTTGGGGCCACGATGCCCTAGAGCACATAGAGCTTGTGTGGTTGCTCCTTCTGTTACCAATTTCCATGGTCATGAAGTCAGTTGTCACTTTCCTCTTACGTCACTGAAAAAACCTCGTAGTAAAGCGATAAAAGAAGTGTGTTGATATGTCTGAATTACTTGAAATAAAAGATCTATGTAAGTCTTATAAACATAAAAATTATTGGTTTAACAAAAAAATAACAACCGTGTTATCCCCTATTTCTTTTAGTGTTGAAGCACATCAAACTTTAGCCATTATTGGTGATACCGGATCAGGAAAATCGACCTTAGCTAAAATATTAGTTGGTGCAGAACAAGCCAGTGGTGGCTGTATCTATTTAAATGGTCAAGCATTGCAAAATACCAGTACAAGTTTTAAACAAAGATGCCAACATATTCGAATGATATTTCAAGATTCAGGCACGACACTAAATCCAAGCTTAACTATTTTACAATTACTTGATGAACCTTTGAAACTTAATACGTCGTTCAACGAAAAGAAGCGTATTGAGCTTATTCGAACTACATTACAAAAAGTGGGATTATTAGGTGATCATATGAATTTTTATCCTCATATGCTTTCAGGAGGCCAAAAACAACGAATATCACTTGCAAGGGCTATAATTTTAGAGCCTAAAGTAATTATACTCGATGAAGCATTAGCTTCACTAGATCCCTCATTACGTTCACAAATGATTAACTTATTATTAGATCTACAACAACAGATGGGCTTAGCTTATATTTTAATTTCGCATAATCTAGGTATCATTCGTCACTTTAGTGACAACATTATTGTACTCTCAGAAGGGGAAATTGTTGAGTCAGGTGTAACACGTGAAGTAATGAGTAAACCAAAACATAAAGTAACTCAAAAATTATTAAGAAACCAAGGTTTTCAATTAAATACGAAAAAAGCTTAATCTTAAGAGACATTTTCTTAAAGATTAAGCTTTTAATACCAATACCTATTATTAAAACATCATAAATAGCCGATTCAATAACCCGCTACTTATCTTATTTATTCAATTTATTTTAAAACCTAATAGTTTGTTGTCTCTGCGACTTTACCATAAGTGATTTTTGCATCTACCTTTAATGATCCAATATAACTTTTATAAGCTAATTGAGCTAATTGAGAGGTTTGCTGTTGTGCAAGCTGTGGATTTACAACTGACTCAACTTCTTTCACTGATTGCACCTCTACTAAGGCTAAATCACCATTACTTAATGAAACAATCGATGCTGAAACAGTATCTTTTGAAGGATGAGGTAATACAAATGCTTCGCGTGTAATACTTTGATCTAAATCAGAGCTATAACGTCCTACATTCTCTTTTATCGTAAAACTAACATAATTTTTTGTCAGTTCTTCTGTAATATCATTACCTGCTTTAAATTGAACTAATAATGCTTGAATCGTATTTTGCGCTTCTTCAGTTGCTTTTTGTGAAACAAGTAGTGATTTAATGCTATTTTCAACTTCAGTTAATGGCTTAACATCGGCTTCTTTATAGGTATTCAAGCGTAATACTATCGCAGCATTGTCACTTAGTTCAATAACATCAGAGTTAAGGCTTTCTTGTAAAACTAAATCAGAGAATGCGACTTCAAGTACTTTAGGGTTATTAAAAGGTGCTTTATTCGCTGTGTTTAATGCTGAATTAGATAACCAGGCTGATGTTTCTATAGGCATGTTAACTTCACTAGCTGCATCTTCAAGGCTGTCTGGAAATTCAAAACTTACACGTGCCATTTCTTGAGTTTGTGCATAAAATTCTTCTTGAGCTTTTTCGTTACTCACTTTATCTTTTAGTTCACCTTCCACCTCTGATAAACTTTGAATAACCTCTTTATTTAGTTCAGTTAGTTTAATTATATGATAACCAAAACTCGTTTTAACTAGACCTGTAACATCACCCACAGCAGTCAATGCAAAAGCAGCATCATCAAAGCTTGGCTCCATAACACCAGTTTCAATGAAATCTAAATCACCACCATTTTCACCGCTAAACGTATCATTTGATAATTCTTTTGCAAG
>Ga0055584_100005493_pt1 | contig 12428 bp, 11 predicted proteins | sample OSDHelmetaG_FD_58716 | JGI IMG/M metagenome (GOLD analysis project Ga0055584, IMG submission 58716) | Pelagic marine sediment microbial communities from the LTER site Helgoland, North Sea, for post-phytoplankton bloom and carbon turnover... | ecosystem: Environmental > Aquatic > Marine >... | reverse complement strand
CCGCGGCCACCGCAGCGAACGCGAGCCCACCGATCGCAAGTAGCCCACCCGCGTAGCCGAGCGCGCGCCCGACGCCGCTGACCACCTTTGCCCCCCGGTCGTCGGGCGCCTCGAGCGCCCTGGTGAGCGGGCTGTCCACATCGGACGCGTTCACCGTCGGCTGCGTGTCGCCGCCGCCCGTCGCGCCGGGCGGGCGAGGCGCGGAGGCGGCCTCGTCGCTCTCGGGCGTCGGCCCGGCGGCCGAGGCGGCAGCGACGGCGAACGTGAAGGCGCCGCTGATGGGGTGGGCGTCCGGGGCTGCGACGCGCCACGCGACCCCGAAACGACCACCCTCCAGGGCGGCGGCGGGTGTGGCCTCGAAGGTGGTGCCATCTGCGCTCTCGCGGACACTCGCGGTCACGGCCTCGCCCTGCTCGTTCAGGATACGAATCCCGGGGCCGACCAGCTTTCCGGCGACGGAGAAGCGGAGCACAACCCGCTCGACCGGTGCATCCGAAGACGCGCCGTCGGCTGGCTCGGTGTCGACCAGGGCGAGGTGCGCGACGCCTGACGGGGGGTACGCGACCATGCCAAGGACAACCGCTGCGAGTGCCGCGAGGACCAGTGCGATTCTGGATGAGCTCATCCGCAATCCTCAGTCCTCCCGCGAGCAGGCAAGGCGGTCATCCGCGGGGCGGTCTTCTTTGCGACGCCTGCATCCTCAGTCCTCCCGCCAGCAGGCAAAGCGGTCATCGACGGGGTGGTCTCCTTTGCGACGCTTGCTCGACCGCGTCTCTGCGAGTCGCTGGGGAAGCTAGCGGGGCACAGCCGCGTCGCATTGAACTGAAGGCACCTGCCTGCGCGTCGCCGAAGCCGCTTGCGGTCGCGAGGGGGTGCTCAGGCCCCGTCAGCCCCATCCTCGCCGAGCCGCCCGGCACGTCGGCAGGCGTGGAGGGCCTCGGCCGGGGCCCAATCCGGCGCCCTCACGCGTGAAGCATGATGAGACCGGGTCTCCTCGCCGGCGTGGGCGCCGTCGCGCTCAGCGAATGCTCGGGGAGCATCAGCCGAGATCCTCCTGCTCCCACGCGACCTCCCGCGTGAAGGTCCGCCCGTCGTTCATCGGCTTGTAGATCTTCCGGAAGTCGAACTCGTAGTCGAAGTCCGCCTTCTCCTGCTCGAGCGCGCTCTCGAAGTCGATGTTGCGCACGACCAGGAGTTCCTCGCGGTAGTGCGAGCCCTGGACCAGCCTGATGCCGGACGGCGCCCAGATGCCGGAGCCCCCCCAGAAGACCGCCCCGCTGATCGGGTGGCGCCCGACGGCGTTGCAGGCGATCGTCCAGACCTGGTTCGTGGCGGAGAAGGCCGACATCACCGAGTCCCACAGCGCTCCGTAGTACAGGTCGGAGCGCACGTTCATCCCCGGGTAGTCGCGGGTGGCGACGCCTCGCCACGACGCAAGCTGGATGATCCCCTGGACGCCGTCCACCAGCTTGTACTCGCGGATCAGATCCTGGAAGAGGTAGTCGTAACACGTCGTGAAGCCCACCTTGCCACCGGACCGCGCCGTGATCACCAGGCGATCGTCGCGGCCGCTCTCCGTGTACGTGTCCTCGATTCCAGGGAGGAACACCTTCGTGTACGTGAAGTTCGGGTCGAGCGCGTCGTGGTCGTAGCCGTACGCCAGCACGAAGGTCGTGTTCTGGTATTTGCGGCCGCTTCCCCGGGTGACGTTGTTCATGACCACGACCCGGAGCGTCTCGTCGAGGAGCGGGCGCACCTCCGACTCGATCCAGTCGAGGTGGTGCTCGGTCACCGCGGCGTCCATGTACTCCCAGCACTCGGGGGCGTCCCAGAAGTACCCGGAGAGCGTGAACTCGGGGAAGATCGCCACGTTGACCCCGCGCTCCTTGAAGGCGTGGAGCGCGCGAACGACCTTTGCCTTGTTCGCCTCGATGTCCGGAACCTCGGCCGCGATATTGGCCAGGCCGATGGTGACCCGCGCCTCGTCCTGAGAGAACCATCGCTCGAGCACGTCGAACTCGTCGTCGCGGCCTGCCGTCCTGGCATCGTCAGCGGACAAGGGATCCCTCCGATCGGCGGTGTGCGACGACCGACTTCCGGGGGTGGCGTCGGCCGGGGGCGAGGATCGCGGCGAGAGGCGCCGCCTCGCGCAGGAGGCTATCTGGGGGCAGGGCGCGCCGGGCCGACCACCCGGTGCCGGGTGGCGACGATCGGCCGGATGGGGCGGGGAAACGCCGGACCTGATGCCCTCCGGATCCGGAAAAGCGTCGGCGCGAGGTGTGGGGACACCGAGGGCTCGCGCGGCCGTCTCGACGCCGTGAGCGTTGAGACGGCCGGCAAAGCCCCATCGTCACGCTGTCGCCGTGTGCTCCGTCGTGACCGCGCCACGCGGGCGTCGCGGCGTGGTCACGACGAGCCGCCCTCACCGCCACTCGAGCGCGCCACCTCCGCGTTGACCCGCCCCCCCAGCAGGATCGCCAACGCGCTCAGCCACAGCCACGTCAACAGGACGATCACCGCGGACAGGGAACCCCAGGCCGCGTCGTAGCTCCCGAAGTTGGCGACGTAGACGGAGAAGAGCCCGGAGAGCAGGAGCCAGAGCACGGCGCTGAACACGGCGCCCGGCATCACCCCTCGCCGGGTGGCGTGCGCAACGTCGGGGCCGACGTAGTGGATTCCGGCCAGGGCGACGACCAGCCCGACGATCGCGAGTGGCCACTGGAGGGCACGCCAGAGGCGGTCGACCAGCCCGGGCTGCCCGGCGGCGTCGCCGATCCGGTCGGCGAGGACCGGCCCGAGCGCGATGATGCCGATCGCGACGACCACGGCCATCAGCAGCCACCCGACGAGCGTGAGCGCGACGATTCGCTGCCGGACCGGGCTCCGTGACTCGGTTCGCGAATACGCGGAGTTGAGGCCGCGCATGAGCGCAGTCGCGGCCCCTGTCGCGCTCCAGAGCGCGAACACGCTTCCCACCGCGATGAGGCTGATGCCGCTCCCGCCGGAGCCCGCGACCTGATCGAGCACGTCCTGGAGCAGCTGGATGGCGGACTCGGGAGCGAACGAGGAGAGGCGGTCGACGAGGTCCTCGACCCGGTCCGGGTCGAGGACGAGGCCCGTGATGCCGAGGGCGACGATGAGCAGCGACGGGACCGCGAGGAATCCGTAGTAGGCCAGCCCGGCGGCCCTGTCGGTCACGTTCGACTTGAGCGCCCCGCGCACGGCGCGCACGACGAGGGCACCGCCCGCGACGACTCGGCGCCAGACCGGCTCGCGCGTCCCCGGCGCGGCCGCGGGCGCGCCCCCGTCTCGCGCGGGCGAGGGCTCCCGCGGGGGCACGCGGTGGCCCGTCTCGAGCCCCGGTCTCCCCGCGCTGGATGGAGCGAGGGGGCGTCGGTCACCGAGCAGCACGCGAGCGGCGGCGATGCCGAGCGCGATCGCGATGAGGTTCCAGAGGCCCGTCTTCACGGCGCGGTCCGCTGACGGAGCCCGGACGGCACCTGTCCGTGCATGTCGCGCAACCTAGCGGCTCGGGTGGGCCCGATCGGCCGCGGGCGCGACACTGCGCCTCACGGGGCAGCCCCGAACGTGGGCCGTCACCCGGCGGGTATCGCTGCATCTCGAGGAACGCCTCGGTCGGGCGGGGGCGCCGGGTCGATCGAGGCCACGTACCCCACGCGAAGCGCTGCGTCCTTCTGAATCACTCCGGCGATACCGACCCTGGCAGGCGTGAATCCAGCGAATCGGCACCCCCGCCGCGCGACGCCGACGCGACGAGCGCCACCATCAGATCGATGGCCTCCGCCTGCGAGAGGCCCTGCTCGCGGACCAGCGACCGCCAGGTCTCGAACGCCAGTGCGTGACCAACGGCCGCCCGGACCCGTCGGCCGCCGTCGCCTTGCTCCGACCGGCCACTCACGACGGTCTCCGCGGCGGCGTCGAACCAGCTCGCGAGCGCCTCCAGGTGCGGCGCGAGCGCGGGAACCAGCGCGACGTCGCGGATGACGCGCGCGAGCATGTCCTCGCCGCGCTTGTGCCATTCGTAGACGTCCGCGAGCGCCGCGCGCAGACGTACATCCGGTTCATCGATCGTTTCCAGGCGAGGTAGGTCGGGAAGCGGGTGCTCGCCCAGCCAGTGGGATGAACAGGCCTGAAAGAGGCCCGCTTCGTCCGAGAAGTGCCGGTAGACGGTCGCCCGCTGCACGCCGGCGCGCTCGGCGACCGCGCTGAAAGTGGTTCGCGCGGGGCCCACCGACCCATGCAGCTCGACCGCCGCCTCGGTGATCCGAAGCCGCGTTTCGTCCTCTTGCTCGGCCCGTCGGCGCTTACGGTACGGGCGTTTCTCATGGGAACGTTTCACGGACATGTCTGTTCGACGATATTGACAGACGATCGCATGGTGCATAGCATTCTGCAGAACACTACTGTTCACCCAAAGTGAGGCACCATGGGGACGACACGCCAGACCCCGCCGCTACGCCGCTTCGACGCCTCGCAGGGCCCGCGCAAGCTGGGACCGAGCGACGGGCACTACGCGCAGCTGGGCGGGTGCGATGCCCGCTTCCTTGTCTGGGGCGAGGAGTCCGGGGGCGGCTTCTCCCTCGTCGAGCACCCGATTCCGCCCCGCTCGCTGTGTGCCCCGCTCCACCGGCACGACGGCGTGGACGAGTACAGCTTCGTCCTCGAAGGACGCATGGGGGCATTGCTCGGGGATCGCGTGATCTACGCCGACGCCGGCGAACTCGCCTTCAAGCCTCGCGACGAGTGGCACACGTTCTGGAATGCGGGCGATGAGCCATGCCGGATTCTCGAGGTCATCTCACCGGCGGGCTTTGAGCACTTCTTCCGCGAGTGGGACGCGGGCATGAAGGACGGGACGCTCGACCCCGCGGAGCTCTCCGTCCGCTACGGGATCGAGTTCGACATGGAGAGCCTGCCTCGGATCTGCGCGGAGCACGGGCTCACCCATCCCATGCTCAGCTGAGTCGCCGCGAAGGTGGCTCCTCGATCGGCCGGCCCGAGGAGCCCGCGGTGCCCGACGAGACCCCGTGAGCATTCGACCTCCCACGATGCCCCGGCCACCGAGGGCCGAGAATGACCGGGGCGAGCTCGAACCGGGCGCGTGGCGTGGAGGCGGTCCCGCTGTGCGTGCTCGTATCCGTGCCACGTGTCCAACAGGCGGGATGGCCGTGCGACGCCCCCGGAACGTGGGCCACCGTCCGCCCGGTCGATGGGCGAGGAACCGAAGGTCAGAGGTTCACGCGTCGCCGGTGCATCCTGCGAACGCCCACGTCCCCGGGCGGATCCTCGTCCTGCCTGGGAGCGAATCAACGTCCCGCGGCCCCCCGGTTCACGAGACCCGCGTAGCAACGCCCTCCGACGCGGGCGCCGTCAGCGATCTCCCATCCCGTCGGGCGCCTTGCAGGACCGTGGCAAAAAGTGATACAAAAGTCTCACGATGAGACGCAGATATCATTATGAGACATAACAGTCACGGAGGCACACGAGATGCACAGCCAGCACAACGCCAAGAAGCTCTTCATCCTCGGGCACGAGGTGACGCCGATCATCGTCGGCGGGCGCATCGCCGCGGTCGACGTCACGGTCACCCCCCATGTCCCTGGGCCCCCGCCCCACCATCACATCGACTCGGACGAGTTCTTCTACATGCTCGATGGCGAGCTGGAGATCATGAGCGGCGGCGAGTGGCACTCGGTCGGCGCCGGTGACTACTTCGTCGTTCCGGGCAACGCCGTCCACACGTTCCGCGTGGCAGGGGACCGGCCCGCGCGGTTCATCACCGGCTGGGAACCGCAGGGCTTCGAGCAGTTCTTCGTCGAAGTCGGCATCGGCGCCGACGAGCCGGACGCGTTCGAGCGCTCGACCGCCGAGGAGATGATCCCGGTGATCCTCGAGAGCTTCGTGCGCAACGGCGCAGTTCCGGCCGAGGCGGCGGCGGCTGCCCCGTGAGCGCGCGCGACGCAACGTCCCAGCTCAGCCGGGGGAGCGGGCGTGCGGCGCAGAAGCGGCGGACCCGGCAGGCGCTCCTCGACGCGGCCAACGCGCTGCTCGACGCGGGTCGGCGGCCGTCGCTCGACGACGTCGCGGAGCGCGCCGAGGTCTCCCGAGCCACCGCGTACCGATACTTCACGTCGAGCGATGACCTCCTGACGGACGCGGTGATCGACCGGTCACTCGTCCCGGCCGAGGTGTTGTTCCCTGAACGCGAGGGCAGCCTCCTCGACCGCGTCCTCGCGGTCGAGGAGGCCACCAACCCGCTGCTTCTCGCCGACGAGGTGGCCGTGCACGTGATCACCCGCGTCGTGAGCGAGGCATGGCTGGCCGGCGGGCCCGAGGATCCGGGCGCCCGGCCCGGGCGGCGGCTGCCGCTCATCGCCGCCGCGCTTGCGCCGTACGCCGACATGCTCGGGCCCGGCCGGACGCGGCGGCTCCGGGATGCGATCGCCCTGGCGATCGGTACGGAGGCCGTGGTCACGCTGCGCGACGTCTGCGAGCTCTCTCCCGAAGGAGCGCGCGAGACCGCCCGATGGGCGATCCGGTCGCTTGTCGCCGCCGCGCTCGCCGAGGTTGAGGGTGCGGCGGATTGATCCTCCGGCCTCGGATGCGCCCGAGTGGTCGCGTGACGCGCGCGTCGAACGGCGGAGGCGCAACGGCTCGGTTCGTGGTGGACGTGGGGTGGCCGCGACGCGCCCGGGGAGCGCGGATGCCCGCCGATCAGCGCGCGGCCGCACCCGCGGCTGGGATGACGATGAAACCGAAGGTCGGCGATGCGGGGCATCACCGGCGCGTTCTCAGTGTGCCGAACCTGGACCTGCGTCGCCGAAGAGCGAGATGCGCGTCGCCGATTCGCGGCTGACCGGGGGCCTCAGACGACCGCCGCCGACACCGCTCGATTCTGGGAGAACCCGAAACCGGGCTCCGCATTCGCCCCGTTGAGGGGGCCGGACGGCCGTGGCACCGTCGGGTCATGGGACGTGGCATCGGGACCACGAGCGCGGTCGGCGCGCTGGCGCTGGTTGCCGCCGCGGCGGCGCCGGCGGTCGCGGTCGACCTGAACGGGCTCGCGGTGCAGCAGCAGGCGGCCGGTGCGAGGTATGCCGCGACCGTCTCGCCCTCGGCGGAGCAGACCGGTTGCGAGGTTTCCCTCACCGCCGAGCTGTTGCGTGCGCGCCCGCGCCGTGCGCCCCGTGTGGTGCGGCGCACGAGATCGACCACGGACGTCTGTGCGACCGGCGAGGCGGGGACGACCTTCATCCCGGTCCGGGCGCGCGGATCGGTGGCGACGGGCGGGCTGGCCTCCGGTCGCTACGTGCTGCGACTGCGCGCGGACGCGGTCGGCGTGAACGGCGTCGTCACCGATGCCGTCTCGACGAGGACGCTCCTGCGGGTGCTCATCATCCGCCCGAGCCGCGTGGGGCGCGGACGGACCCTGACCTTCGTCGGCGCCGGCTGGCCCGGGCGGGCGTCCGTGCTCCTGGCCGCCGGTCCGCCGAACACGAGCCCCGGCGACCGCATCGCCCGATTCCGGACCACGGCGCGCGGGACGTTCACCCGACGCGTCCGCATCAGCACCCGCGCCACCAGGGGCACCTACGTCGGCATCGCGATCCTCACCAACGGCGAGAAGTCGAGCGCGCGCTTCAGGATCGTCTGACCTTTGCGCCCACGTCCTCAGCCTTCCACGCGCTCGGCGAGGTAGGCGGCCGCCAAGCGGGGTGTCGCAAGCGCCGCGTAGTCGTCCTCGGGCACGTCCACGCCGGTGCGCTCGCGCAGGATCTCGAGCACCGTGAGGAGGTCCATCGAGTCGATGTCGACCTGGGCGAACAGGTCCACGTCCGGATCGAGCGTCGCCGCGTCGACCTCGGGCGCCACCTCGGTCAGCGCCGCCACGAACACCTGCAGCGCCTCGTCGGGGCTCACAGCTCCTCCGGTGATTCGAGCAGCCGGGCCACGCGCACGAGAAATGCGCCGCCCCGCCGACCGTCGCTCGCGCGATGGTCGGCGGCGAGGCTCAGCCGCAGGGTCGGAACGATCTCGACGCGCCCGTCCCGGACCCAGGGGCGCTCCAGGATGCTCCCGGCCCCGACCAGTGCCACCTGGGGATGGAAGATCACCCCGTGCACCTCCTCCACGCTGCGGTCGCCGAGGGCCGAGAGTGTGATCGTGCCGTCGGTGATCTCCGAGGATCGCAGGAGGCCCCTCCGTGCACGCCCCGAGACCTCTCGTACGCGCGACATGACCTCCTCGAGGTCCATCCGGTCGACATCGGCGATCGCGGGGGCGACGACCCCGCCGCCCCGCATGGCGACCGCGAGGCCGACGTTCACCCGCTCGTTCGCGACGAAGCCTCCGTCGACGACGGTGCCGTTGACCTCCGGCACCTCGCGCGCCGCGAGCGCGACCGCCCGCAGGACGAGCGCGGTCGGGACGAGCCGCTCCCCCGGAGGGCGGCCGGCGTTCCGCGCCGCCACCAACGCGAGCGCGGCGGTCATGTCGACCGTGTGCGCCAGGTAGTAGTGGGGGATCTCGCGCTTCGAGCGCGCCATGAGCGCGGCGATCGAGCGCCGAAGCGCCCGCCGCCGCCGCTCCTCATCGCCCTCTGGCGTGGCGCCGCCGGCGGCGCGCTCGACATCCGCCTCCGTCACGGCCCCCCGGCCTCCGCTCCCCGCCACGTCGGCGAGGTCGACGCCCGCCCTCTCGGCGGCCCTGCGCGCGCCCGGGGTCGCGCGCACGCGCGGGCTCGCGCCCTCCGACCCGTCCACCGGCACCGCGGGTTTCGCGGCTGCAGGCCCGTTCGACTCCCCACCGCCGGCGAGCCGCACGATCGGGACACCCACGTCGGCGCGCGCGCCCGGCTCGACGAGGAGCTGCTCGACCGTCCCGTCCACGAACGCCTCGGCCTCGATCACCCCCTTGTCGGTCTCGACGACGGCGATCACGTCACCCCGCGAGACACGGTCACCGGGGCCGATGCGCCACTCCACGAGCAGCCCGGACTCCATGTCCGCGCCGAGCGAGGGCATCAGGATCTCAGCCATCGGCCGCGACCAGGTGGTGGCCCGCGGCGGCCACGTCCTCGGGCTGCGGGATCGCGGCGCGCTCGAGGTGCCCGGCATAGGGCATGGGGACCTCGGCGCCGCAGACGCGGGCGACCGGCGCGTCGAGGTCGTAGAAGGCGCGATCGCTGACGACGGCGGCGATCTCGGCCGAGAGCCCGACGGTGCGCCATCCCTCGTCGACCACGAGCACCCGCCGCGTTCGCGCCGCGGCCTCGACGATGGCATCGACGTCCAGGGGGCGCAGGACGCGCAGGTCGAGCACCTCCGCACCGATCCCCTCCTCGGCCAGTCGCTCGGCGCCCGCCAGCGCCGTCTGCACGGCGCCACCGTAGGCGACGATCGTCAGATCGTCGCCCGGGCGGAGGACCGCCGCGCGCCAGGCCCGATCGGGTGCCGGGGGCTCGCCGAGTGGAGCGCGCAGGTTGTAGAGGCCCGAGTGCTCGACGATCACCACCGGGTCGGGGTCCTCGAGCGCTGCGGCGAGCATCCAGCGAGCGTCTCCGACCGTGGCCGGCGCCATGACCGAGAGGCCGGGGACGTGTGCGTACCAGGCCTCGAGCGAGTGGCTGTGCTGCGCGGCGACCTGACGCCCTCCGCCGCTCGCCATCCGGATCACGACCGGGACGCCCACCTGCCCGCCCGACATGTGCCGCGCCACCGCCGCCGTGTTGACGATCTGGTCGAGGGCGAGAAGGCTGAAGTTGATCGTCATGATCTCGACGATCGGCCGCATCCCGGCCATCGCGGCCCCGATCCCCGCGCCGACGAAGGTGAGTTCTGAAAGCGGCGTGTCCCTGATGCGACGCTCGCCGAACTCATCGAGCAGCCCGAGGGTGACCGCGTAGCTGCCCCCGTAGCGGCCGATGTCCTCGCCCATGAGGAAGACGCGCTCGTCCTCGCGGAGCGCTTCCCGCAGCGCCTCGCGCATCGCCTCCCGATAGCTCGGCTGGTCCTCGTTCGCGCTCATCGTTCCTCGTACACGTGGCGGTACAGGTCCGCGACCGGCTCCAGGGTGCCGGCGTCGGCGAACGCGATCGCCGCGGCGACCGCCTGCTCGGCCTCGGCGGCGAGCGCGCCGGCGCCCGCGTCGTCGAGCAGTCCCTCCTCGCGCAGGCGGCGCTCGTGCAGCAGGACGGGATCGCGCGCACGCCACCGGTCGACCTCGGCGCGGTCGCGGTAGCGCTCGGGGTCGTACATCGAGTGCGCCCGAAAGCGATAGGTGACGCACTCGAGGAACGCCGGTCCGCCGTCCGCGCGGATGCCGTCAACGGCGGCGGCGCTCGCCGCACGGACCGCGCGCACGTCCATCCCGTCGACCTTCTGGGCCGGCATCCCGTAGCGGGACGCGAGCATCGCGAGGTCCGTCTGGGCCAGGGCCCGGTCGATCGCGGTGCCCATCGCGTAGCCGTTGTTCTCGCAGACGAACAGCACGGGCAGCGACCAGAGGGCGGCGAGGTTGAGCGACTCGTGGAAGGCCCCCTCCGCGACGGCGCCGTCCCCGAAGAAGCAGGCCGTGAGCGCCCGTTCCTCGCGCATCGACTGAGCGAGCGCCACGCCGACGGCGTTCGGGAGCCCCGCGCCGACGATCGCGTTGCCGCCGAGAAACCCGCGTGCTCGATCGAAGAGGTGCATCGAGCCGCCTCGGCCGCCGGAGCACCCTTCCGCGCGGCCGATCATCTCGGCCATGATCGCGCCGGGTTCGAGGCCGCGTGCGATCGCGTGCGCGTGCTCGCGGTAGGTCGCGACGACCGAGTCGCCGGGGTCGAGCACGTCGAGCGCCCCGACCGCGACCGCCTCCTCGCCGACATAGAGGTGGAGGAACCCGCGGATGCGCTCCGCGGCGTAGAGCTCGGCGCAGGCCTCCTCGAACCGGCGGATGAGGAGCATCCGGCGATGGAGGGCGAGGACGTCGGGCGCGCCCGACGGGGGGGTGCCGGTCATCCGCCGCTCTCGAGTGTCGAGAGGTCCCCCTCCGGGAGCCCGAGCTCGCGCGCGCGGAGGAGTCGCCGCATGATCTTGCCGCTGCGCGTGTGCGGCAGGGCGTCGCGGAACGCGATCGAGCGGGGGGCGATCGCCGCGCCGAGCAAGCTGCGGGCGTGCGCCCGCAGCTCGCGCTCGAGCGCCGGCGAGGGCGCCTGGCCGGCGGCCGGCACGACGAACGCCATGACGCGCGCACCGAGGGTCGCATCCGGCACGCCGATGACCGCCGCCTCCGCGACGGCCGGGTGGGCGACGAGCGTGCGCTCGACCTCGAACGGCCCCACCAGGTGCCCGCCGGACTTGATGACGTCGTCCGCGCGCCCGACGAACCAGTAGCGCCCGTCCCCGTCGCGGGTGGCCAGGTCTCCGCTGCGATACCAGTCGCCGACGAAGCAGCGCCGGTACCGCTCCTCCTGGCCGAGGTATCCGCGGAACATCGACGGCCAGCCGCGCCGAAGGGCGAGCTCGCCCTCGTGTCCGTCCTCGGCGAGCACCGGCCGCCCGTCGCGGATCACGGGCTCGCCGTCGTCGCCGAGCGCCAGGACGGCGGCTTCGACGCCGGGAAGCGGGCACCCCATCGAGCCTGGCGCGATGGGCGCCGCGGCGGTGTTGGCGATCATGATCGCGCCGGTCTCGGTCTGCCACCAGTTGTCGTGGATCGGCAGCCCGAGCGCCTCGACGCCCCACGCGACCGCCCCCGGGTCGAGCGGCTCGCCCACGCTCGCGACGAACCGCAGGTCGGGAAGCCGCGGCGGGACGCCCCGCTCCGTCGAGGCGGCCCGGATCAGCATCCGTACCGCGGTCGGTGCCGTGTACCAGACCGACACCCGCTCGCGGACGAGGATCTCGTACCAGCGGCGGGGATCGAACTCCCCCTCGTCGACGATCGAGGTCACGCCGCACACCAGCGGGGCCACGATCCCGTAGGAGGTCCCCGTCACCCAGCCCGGGTCGGCCGTGCACCAGAAGACGTCCTCGGCATGGAGGTCGAGCGCGAAGCGGGCGGTGGCCAGGTGGGCGACGACGGCGCCGTGGACGTGGAGCGCCCCCTTGGGCGTGCCCGTGGTCCCGCTGGTGAAGTGAAGGAGCGCGAGGTCCTCGGGGGCCGTGCGCTCGACGTGGTCGATGGGTTCGGCGGCGGCGAGGAGTTCGGCCATGTCGAGCACATCCGCGTCCCCGTCACTCCCGTTCCCGATCCCGATGACGTGGCGAAGACCGGAGAGCTCCCCCCTGATCGGGGCCACCTTGCGCCGGTAGAGCGCCGGCGTCGTGACCAGGGCGGCGGCGTCGCCGATCCGCATTCGCGCAAGGACGGGCTCGGGCCCGAAGGCGGGGAAGAGCGGCGAGACGACCGCCCCCATCTTGAGG